>Ga0209698_10002135_pt1 | contig 22589 bp, 22 predicted proteins | sample LitLauG_LLR_2012_FD_187203 | JGI IMG/M metagenome (GOLD analysis project Ga0209698, IMG submission 187203) | Freshwater sediment microbial communities from Pennsylvania, USA - Little Laurel Run_MetaG_LLR_2012 (SPAdes) (version 2) | ecosystem: Environmental > Aquatic > Freshwater > Creek >...
GCCATTCACCATCAAGGTCATCGACTCTGACGTGGTCAACGCCATGGCGTTGACCACGTCAGAGTCGATGACCTTGATGGTGAATGGCACCTGCGCGTCGGAGTTGCGCACCAGGTTCTGGCCGATCCGGTTCACGTACTCGGTGACCACGGGATCGTTGACCAGCTTGATCTGAGACTCAATCTGCTGGGCGTACACCCGGCCGCGGGCGACCTGGCCTTCGACCGAGTACCAATTGCCCACACCGCGTCCGCAACCTACGTTGCGGTTGCCCACGGCATCGACGTCGGTCTTGCCGCCATCGTGCTTGATCTGGCTGTCATCCTGGGTGGGCAAAGCTGCAGGCGGTTGCTTGGGAGCATTTTGAATATCGCTGGCCTTCGGCCCCTGACCATCATCCGGACTCGGGTTCTTGCTTTGCGGCTGCGATTGAGGCTGTGGTTGAGCCGGTGTCTGCGTCTGTGTCGGATCCTGACCTGAAGTCGTGCTCGGACTCTGACTCTGCGCCCACGTCCAGGGCCCTGCGCTGAACGCCGCCAATGCTACCGCGCTTGCCAGCCATCTGAGTTTCATAGGGTACTCCTTGGAGTGATTATACGCCCGGTCCAGGGACACCAAGCCCCAATCTCGATCCACAAAGTTAGACGCGGGAGACGGGCTTCGGGGTTATCCGGAGAGACCAAACAAAGCCCGTGTGGGGCGGAGCCTCCTGTCCGCCGCTCTTGACTTTGATGTTAAGCCGAGTCACCTCTTCCGACTTTCTCTCTCCCCTCCGGCGCTGGCTCGACTTCTCCTTGCCTCCCCACGGCTTGCCCCCTTCGGCAGGGCTCAAGGCAGGCTGTGGGCTGCAATCTTTCGCTCCTTCGGAGCTTCGGGGACACTCTCCTGGGGCTTCCGTTTGGCCGGGTCTACCGGATTGACGGATCCGATTTGTGGCGCGGTTTCGATGGCGGCGACCGTGACTGTTGTCTCCGGGACTTGGTGCGGAGCCGGCTTCGGAGAGGCGGGGTAGGCGGGGACCTTGTGGACCATGTTCATATGGGCTTCGAAGTGGACGCTGCGGGAATTTTTCACGGCGATGTGGAGGGCTTTGAGCATGAGGTCGGCGCGGCGCAGGTCGATGGTGTTGCGGGCGATGGCGTTGATGACTTCCATGAGCGAGGCCTGGATGGCCTCCTCGTTCTCGATGAGAGCGACGGGATGAAGGCGGGCGTTGGGTGGGGTCTGGACGCCGCGCATCATGCGCTGGTGGAAGTAGCAGAACTGCTCTCCGCGGAGAGCGGGGGAGCCGCAGCGGACTCCGGTGACCTTGATGTGGGTGCAGACCTTAACGTTGGGATGAACTGGCATATATATACCTCGAGAAATTTGATACCTGCTGGCTAAATACTTTGCGGCTGCGGAGTTAGGCTCCCCGGATATGACGACCGTGGCGCAAAATCTTGCAAACTCAGGACTTGTACGGAAGATATTCTGGAATAAGGACTTAAGGTTGAGGGGCTTGGTGGTAGTTTTTCCCGTTTTAGGAATTGAGACGGTTTTCTTTTGGTTTAGCGGCATGAGGGTTCGCTTGTGCCGCCCAGCGTGAAGGTGGGGTTGGAGTTCCTGGTGGAGCGTTTGCGCATAGTCCCAATTTGGCCTGTTGAGAATTCTCAGTAAAGGTTGTTCGTCACATGAGTGGGATTTATTGCTGTGGATGGCTGTGGAAAACGGTATGGGGTACCCGGCCTTCCCAAAGTGGGAGACACTGAGAATATTCCAACCTGGAAGGGCACGACTTCTAGTCGTGCCGCATTAGGCTAGAAGGAGATTCGGCTTCAGCCGCTGAGGGCGCACCCCGATGAAACCCACCCGTCTGATCTCTCAGCCCGGAACCTACTTCGTGACCTTCTCCACTTTTCAGCGTAGAAGATTCTTCATCGTGGAATCGTACGCGAGACTCTTCCTGAAAACGATGTACGCCTACCGCCGCCAGGGACGTTTCGACCTGCACGCCTTCGTCCTCATGGCAGACCACGTTCACTTGCTACTCACACCGGCGCCGGACACCACCCTCGAGCGCGCCGTCCAACTGATTAAGGGCGGCTACTCCCACGCGGTCGGAATCGAGATCAGCCGCCGGGAAATCTGGCAAAGAGGATTCACCGACCATAGCATCCACGACGCGCACGACTTCGCCGGACACTTCTTCTACATCCACCAGAACCCAGTGATGGACAGGCGCGTGGCCAACCCAGCCGAATACCGATATTGCTCCGCGTTTCCGGGATTCAGGCTGGACGCGTGGCCGGCAGCGGCTAAAGCCGCGTTCCGTGTGGGAGCCTGAGCGGCACGACTGGAAGTCGTGCCCTTCCCGGTTCGTGTGCGAGCACGTGTTCCATGGGGTCGCATTGCGGAAAAAACGGCAGGGGGTCTCGGGCAGGCGTGTTAGAAGGGTTCTTCGATCTCGCCACCTAGCGGGATCTGTTCCTCCGCCGCTTTTCGCGCCTTTGGAGCCTTCTTGAACGTTGGCGTCAACCGCAAAGCGTGGGTAGTCGATCTTTTTGTCCGCGAGTAGTTCGACGATGCTCAGGATTTGAATGCGCGGATATTTGTCGGTCAATCCCGGAGGCTGATAAAGGCCGGCCTCGGCGGCCTCTTTCAGCATCGGCTTTGTCGGCGGCTCCATGGAGATCAGGACGCCGATTTCGGCTTTCTCGCGCTCGATCACGCCGCGCAAGTCGCGGACATATGCTGCCTGCACGTGTTCCGCTTTCACCGAGAGAATGATCTGCTTGGTCTTGCCGCCTTTTTCGTCGTGGGAATTCCCTGCGGCGGCTGGGCGTGGTCGGGAGTGCAGGGGTCCTTCGGCGGCAAAAAGCGCCCGCCTCAGGATGACAAAGGCAGAGGGTTTGGGTGGGTGCGGGCAAAAAGCAGGTTCCTCCCTTCGGTCGGAATGACAAGTAACGGATCAAAACTGAAGAGCAAGCCCCGGAAGGGGCGAAAGAAAAATGGGAAGTGGTTCCACGGCTTCAAAACACAAGTCAAAGGCAGCGGACAGGAGTGTCCGCTCCACACGGAAACTGCGGCCCGATGAACCTGGGCCGCGGGACAGCCGAGGCGGCTGTCCCCACGTGTGCATTGCTGACCACAGGAGCATCGATACTGCGAAAAGCAGGTTCCTCCCTTCGGTCGGAATGACAACGCACTGGAAGGTGGCAGTCCGCCATCCCGCTTGAGCATTAGCCTCTTGCGTCGTACTATTGCGCCTTCCGTTCCTCAGTGCCCATAGGAGGCTCTATGTTCGACCGCCGTCATTTCTTGACTACCGCTGCCACCGGACTGGCGGCGTCGCTCGCCTTGCGCGGCAACTTGTTGGCGCAGCTGGAGAAAGCTCCTCCCCTGCCCGATCGTTCCCTGCTCGACCAGAACGAAGACGCCTTCTGGGCCGAGATGCGGAAGCAATTCCTGATCCCTGAGGACGAGATTTATCTGAACAACGGCACCGTGGGCTCGAGCCCCGCGCCCGTGCTGCGCGCCATTTTTGACGGGTACACGATCACTGAGAAGATGGACCAGCAGGATCCCGAGGATTATCCCATCTGGGGATACGCGGCGTGGAACGAGTTTCGCGATCCGCTCGCCGCCTTTGTGGGTTGCAAGCGCGACGAGATCGCGCTGCTGCGCAATGCCACCGAGGCCAACAGCTACATTGCCAACGGCGTGGACATGCAGGCCGGCGACGAAGTGCTGATGACCGACCAGGAGCATCCCGGCGGCGAGCATCCGTGGAACTTGAAGGCCAAGCGCTACGGCATAGTGGTGAAGAAGGTCACCCTTCCCCGCCCCGTCAAAGACGGGGCGCAGGTTCTCAACCTGTTCAACGACGCCATCACGCCGCGTACGCGCGTCCTTTTCTTTAGCCACATCACGACGTTTTCCGGCGTCGTGCTGCCCGCCAAAGAACTGGCCGCGCTAGCGCGCACCAAAGGCATTCTCTCCGCGGTTGACGGGGCGCATGTGGTCGGCATGATGCGCCTCAATCTGTCGGAGCTGGGCTGCGACATGTATACCTCGAGCCCGCACAAGTGGCTGTTCGCACCGAAAGGCTCGGGCTTCTTGTACGTACGCGACGAGATGATCGACCGGTTGTGGAACACCATCGCGACTGAAGGCTGGAACGATCCCAAGCTGCGGGCCGAACGCTTCCAGCGCATTGGCAGTTCGAATGTGCCCGCGTTATGGGGATTGCGAGCCTCGATCAAGCTGGCCAATGACATTGGCCTCGACCGCATCGAGCGCCGCCACCGCCAAATGGCCGACTACGTTCTGGGAGAGATGAAAAAGCGCGGCGCGGAATCGTGGACGTCGCCCGACCCGGCCTTGCGCTGCGGCATCGTCAGCGTGAACGTGCCGCCAGTGAAGCGCATGGATCTGGAGAACTGGATGTGGAGCACACACAAGATCCGCATCCGCGGCGGTGATCCGCACAAGCTGCGGCTCTCGACTCCTTATTACCTGCAGAAAAAGGATGCCGACCGCTTCCTGGACAAGTTCGACGAGTACAAGAAGAGGGCCAGTTAAGGCAAAAGCTGGAACCGCAAGGAGCACTAAGAAACGCCGCGAAGGCCGCGAAGAAAATCAGCGGCGAGTTTGATTTGAGGGGACTTCATTTGCGGCAAGTCAAGCCGGGTCAACGGCTGCCAGGACTGCAAGACGATCAAAGAGAATGGTCGAAGGGTGTGTTACAACGTGCGAGCCAGCGCGTCTATCAGGAATGGCTTGGGGCCGACTCGGTGATTTGGCGTCTCTCCTACTTGTCATAGCTGCCGGGCACTCGTGGGTCATGGCCCAGGTGCAGCCATCGAACTTCGCGGACCGAAACGCGACCGCGACCCGCGCTGCGCATGCGCCGCGGATTGACGGAACTTTGGACGATCCGATCTGGCTAACCGCGCCAGCTATCTCCGATTTCCGCCAGCGCGAGCCTTTGGAGACCGTTGCCGCCACGGAGCGAACCGAGGTTCGCATCCTTTATGATTCTCACCACGTTTACTTCGGCATTCATTGTTACGACCAGGATCCGGCCGGCATTGTTGCCACGCAGTTGCGTCGAGACCTCTCCTTGGATCTTGATGACAACTTCGCCATCATGATCGATCCCACGCTTGGGCACCGGAACGGCTACATCTTCGAAGTGAATCCCCTGGGGACGCAGCGTGATGGCGAAGTCATCGAAGAGCAAGCGCCTCAGATTGACGCCATTGTCGAACCTAGTTGGGACGGTCTCTGGATTTCGGCGGCGAAGGTGACCAGTGATGGATGGACCGCGACAGTTGAGATACCGTTCAGCACGCTGAATTTTCGTGGCGGGAACGAGGTCACTTGGGGTTTGAACTTCCGCCGCTTCATCCGGCGCAAGAATGAAGAGGACACATGGTCCGGCTACCGGAGGATCTTCGGCTTCTGGCGCGTCTCTCAGGCCGGACAACTTCGGGGATTGAAGGAAATTGGGAGCGGGCGGCTGCTGGTCATCAAGCCCTATGGGCTGACTGGGGCGCAGGCGTCTACGGGCCAGCCCTGGGGCGCGCTGCATACTGGTGGGGGCGACATCAAGTACGGGCTCGCCAGCAATCTGATCGCAGTCGGCACGATCAATACCGACTTTTCAGATGCGGATGTGGATCAGGAACAGTTCAACCTGACGCCGAACCCGATCTTCGTCCCGGAAAAACGGCGTTTCTTTCTGGAAGACTCGGACGTGTTCAACTTCCTGCTGTGGAATCAAGATCTGCTGTTTTTTACGCGGCAGCTCGGTATTGATCCGATCAGCGGTCAGGAGGTGCCGATTGACGCCGGGGGCAAGGTCGCTGGGAGTGCTCTCGGGTTCGATCTAGGCGTGATGGACGTTAGGACGCGGTCGGTGGGGGTGAATCCCTACGGCAATTATGCCGTGGTGCGGGTTAAGCGGCCGCTCACGCCCGGCTCATTCATCGGCTTCATGGCGACGGATAAGGAGTCCGGAAATCCACTCGATCCTTACAATCGCTCTGGCGGAGTTGATGCCAAGTTTGTTCTCTTCCGCAACCTGAATTTGCGCGGGTACTACGCCAAGACCTGGACCACGGCCCTGCACGGCGACAATGCTGCGCTGGGCGGGCGGCTGACCTTCGCTAATAACTGGTTCAACATCTATGCAGGCCATGGGGTCACCCAAAAGAACTTCAACTCGGAAATGGGATTTGTGACCCGCATTGACGATCAGCCCACGATCTTTCAGTTCAACTTCACGCCGCGCCCGCATGTTCTGGGCATTCGGGAACTGGATCTGGGTGGCTTTCTCAGCCACGACCCGAACACGGCCGGTAAGCTGATTTACAAGGAGTGGACGCCCAACATCCGTGTGCAATTCAATAGCAGCGCGGAAATCGACTCGACTCCATGGGACGTTGTCTACCAGTTTCTCGGGCAGCCCTTGAATCTATACAAGAACATTTCCATTCCCGTCGGGGGCTACCGCTTCACTTCTCACTCCCTGGCTTACACTTCCTCGGGCAGCCACCGCGTGACCTTTACAGGTTTCGAACAGTGGGGCGGATATTACACCGGACATCTCAATAGCGCTACGGTCACCGCGCAGTATCGGCCGAACGCGCATCTGGCGGTCGCCATCAATGACACGCTGAATTCCTTCCGGCTGCCGCAGGGGAATTTCGACATCGACCTGACGGGGGTTGATCTGAGCTACGCTTTCAACCGCTTTGTGAACGCCAGCACTTTCGTCCAGGCCGATACGGCACAAAATCAGGCTGTGAGCGCCAACTTTCGGCTGCGGTACACATTTCGTCCCGATAGTGACCTCTACGTTATCTACAACGTGGGAAACCGCTTCCAGAGCCTGGCGGCGGGCAATCCGATGGAGGTACGGGCGCAGAAGTTTGCGGTGAAGGTGACGTATTCGTGGTCGCGGTGACTCCGTTCGTGCTTATGACCATGTTATAATGACCATGTCTAACAGGAGCTGGTCATGAAGACGATTTCGGCGGGAGAGTTCAAGGCGCGCTGCCTCTCGTTGATGGACGATGTTCAATCGACGAGGAGACCGCTGATCATTACGAAGCGGGGGAAGCCGGTCGCGAAACTGGTTCCTGCCGACCGTGTCAAGGATGACTTCATTGGTAGCCTGAAAGGAGTCTTCCGCATTGTGGGGGATATCGAATCCCCAGCTGTGCCGACGGAAGACTGGGAATCTTCCCAATGATCCTTCTCGACACTCATGTTCTAATCTGGGCGGTGGACGATTCGACGCGTCTCTCACGGGCAGCGGCATCCGAGATTCGGCGCGCTCGGCGCAATGAGGGTTTGAGCATTTCCGCCGTCACTCTTTGGGAGCTTGCCTGGTTGTTTACCAAAGGAATAATTCAACCCCACGGAACAGTGGAAGCTTCACTGCGCCTGTTGACCCAAAAGGTCGCGGTGTGGCCCATCACAGTTGAGATCGCGGCTTTGGCAGCCGAGTTCCCCTCCGACTATTCCAAAGATCCCGGCGATCGCCTGATTGGCGCCACTGCCCGCGCCGAAGGCATGACGCTCATTACCCGCGACGAGAATATTCGACGCAGCCCTCTGTTGAAAACGATCTGGTAACCCGCAGTAATGGGGTTCGCGAGAAATAATTCGCGGCTAGGGGGACATGCGATACCCGACTTGCTCAAGCTGTTGGTCAACCTCGGCAAGGCGATTTGGCGTGCCGTGAATGTGTGGCGAAAGGAACCGGAAGAACGTCACACGGCTGCCGAGTATGCCGATGCGCTCCTCTTCCCACCGGACAACAAAGCCTTGTCAGATCCGTCCCATCCTCCGTTGATTTACCGCCGGTGACGGCAAATATCCTTGAAGACAATTGGATCAGTCGTAATACTCCAATCCCAAATGCGTGATCAGTTCCTCGCCCTTCAGGTGGCGTAGCGTGTTCTTTAACTTCATCAGCTGAATGAACAGGTCGTGCTCGGGATAGAGGCCCGGGACCGTCATCGGAGACTTGAAGTAGAAACTCAGCCACTCCTGAATGCCGAGACCCTTCAACTGCGAGCAGCGTTGGGCCAAGTCGAGGAAGAGCACGAGATCGAGCACGATGGGCGCGGCCAGAATTGAGTCGCGGCAGAGAAAGTCGACCTTGATCTGCATGGGATATCCCAGCCAGCCGAAGATGTCGATGTTGTCCCAGCCTTCTTTGTTGTCGCCGCGCGGCGGGTAATAGTTGATGCGGACTTTGTGGAAGATATTTCCGTAGAGTTCCGGGTAGAGGCCCGGCTGCAGGATGTGCTCGAGCACGCCCAGCTTGGACTCTTCTTTCGTTTTGAACGACCCCGGATCGTCGAGCACTTCGCCGTCGCGGTTGCCCAGGATGTTGGTCGAGTACCAGCCGCTCAGGCCGAGCAGGCGTGCCTTGAAAGCGGGCGCGAGCACGGTTTTCATCAGCGTCTGGCCGGTCTTGAAATCTTTGCCGCAGATGGGCGCCTCGTTCTTCCGCGAGAGTTCCAGCATGACGGGCAGATCGACGGTTAAGTTCGGCGCGCCGTTGGCGAAGGGCACGCCTTCCATCAGCGAGGCGTAGGCGTAGATCATCGAAGGCGCGATCATCTCGTCGTTCTCGGCGAGTGCTTTCTCGAATGCTTTGACCGACTGATGGGCTGCGGTGGGCTCGATGTAGGATTCGGTGGATCCACACCACATGGTAATGAGGCGGCTGGCGCCGCTTGTCTTTCTGAAGTCCCGGATGTCGGCGCGCAACTGCTCGGCCAGATCCATCTTGGTCTTGCCTTTTTTCACGTTGGGACCGTCGATCTTCTTCACATAGTTGTGGTCGAAGACGGCGGCTCGCGGCGTGATGGACGACAGGAACGGCTTCAGCTGTTCGAGAAGGCGGTGGTCGAGTACACCTGCATTGGACGCGGCATCATACATGTTGTCTTCGAAGATGTCCCAGCCCGTGAAGACGAGGTCATCGAGTCCCGCCAGGGGGACAAATTCTTTGACCTTGGGCGAGCGGCCTTCGGTGCGCTTGCCGAGCCGCACCGTGCCCATTTGCGTCAGCGAACCGATGGGCTTAGCCAAGCCCTTGCGGATGGCCTCGACACCAGCGACGAAGGTGGTCGCGACCGCGCCCATGCCGGGGATCATGACGCCAAGCTTGCCTTTCGCCGCCTCCATGGTGCCGTTATTCGTTTCCTTCGGGTGCCGGCTTCCGCCACCTGTTTTGGCCATCTTGAGTTCGCGACTGGCCCGCTCGGCGTGGGCTAAGGCAGTCTCACGGTGCTCATGTTCACGGGCTGCCTGCGAACTGGAGAACTGCTTGCGGTGACGGTGGCCGTCGGCATCCCACCAATCGGCCATGAAGACTCCGGGGCGTTTCTGATACATGGGTACCCTTTCTGGTGACGGTGGCTGGTCACTGCCACCGGAACAGGGTATGTTCTCATTGCCGGGGTCGCTCTGGCAAATGCGGGCAGCCAAACGCGCAGAATCTCGTTTTAACTGCGTTGAAGCGTCATTGAGCGGAGAAATTGCTGGCGCCGTTCCCGGGGGCCGCCGCGCTTCGCGCTGGCGGGACAGCCGAGGCGGCTGTCGCTGCATGACCCTTTCGCAGGCTGATCGTATGCATCATTTCTTTCGATTGGACTCCGGCACCAGATTGCGGCATAGTGGGATCACTTCGTAAACCAGCTCTGCAGCCGGTCCCGCGAAGCTGATGTTTGCATGTCGTCCTTGTCGGCGGCGTTGCAAATCTCCTGACCCCGTTGTTCTCCACCAAAATCTGAGCCCACGCTACCCGGCTTGCGCGGGGAGCGTGCGCTTCGGACTTGCCCTTTCAAGGGCAGAACAGGAGATTTCATGACCACCATTCGTAAATTTGTTTACACCACGCTGCTGGTGCTTAGCGCTCTGAGCTTTGCGCCAACGCTGGCTTCCGCACAGGAGCCGGCGCGCGGCGAGTTCAAGCTGCCGCATGAGGTGCACTGGCAGAACGCAGTCGTTCCCGCCGGGGAGTACCGCTTCTCCTACGAGGCCGATGGCGCCATGGGCATTTTCACGCTATCGAGAATGAGCGGCGGCCCGCGTACCGGGTTCGTGTTCCTGGTAAGCGATACCGATGAGGCCAAGGCTTCTGACGTCAGCCGGTTGATTCTCGAAACCACACCCCGGGGTAGCTACGTGACCACCATGCAGTTGCCTGAGTTCGGTATGACGCTGCACTTCACTGTGCCGTCGCACCCGGTGGAGAAACAGATCGCCAAGGTCGGAACCGCGGCTTTGGCATCAGGCCAATAGTTGCTTTAACCCCAACGCTTAGGGCGGATATCCAACCAGGTATCCGCCCTTGGTTTTTGTGCAGGATTTTGAATTTTCAATGCAAGAACAAGATCAAGATCAAGTTCAGAATCAAGATCAAGTTCAAAGGCGGCGGACAGGAGTGTCCGCCCCACACTAGGTGGGACGTTCCTGCGAGGTGCCCCGGACTTCATCGCTCAGGATGAGGGCCTCGGCGATTTCCTTCATGGGTCTGCGCTTCTGGCGGCTCTGCCGCTGGAGTGTCAGGTAGGCCTGCTCTTCATTCAGTCCCAGATCGCGCTGCAGAATGCCTTTGGCGCGCTCGACGACTTTGCGAGTCTGAAGTTGTTCTGCGAGCGTAGAGTTGGCTTCTTCCAGGCGCGCCAATTCAATCTCGGAGCCGACCAGAAATCCGATGGCCGAGATCATTCGAATCTCGCGGCGGCGGTACACGTGGTGCTGGCGATGTTGCAGGTTGATGACGCCGACGACGCGGCCGCGGCACATGAGAGGCACAGAGAGAAACGCTTCGTAACTATCCTCAGGAAGTTCGTGGAAGAGCTGGAAGCGGGGATCCTGCGCGGCTCTCTCCGGAATGGCGACCGGCTCGCGATGTTCCGCCACCCATCCGGTAATGCCCTCCCCAATGTGGAGTTTCAGGCGGTCGACGACTTCCGGATGGGGGTTTTTCGAGGCCCGCAGCACGAGTTCATCGCCTTCCAGAACGTAGATCAGGCAGGAGTCGCACTTCACCAACGCCGAAGCAAATTCCACAACGCGGTACAGAACTTCATGGAATCCGTCGCCGGTCCTCAGGCGGACACTGATGTCATGAAGTACATCAACATGTGAGTCCTCTACCGATATTAATGAGTCCATGAGCTACCCTAGCGGATTGCTTAAGATTGTGTCTAATTCCAAATTTCGATGCTGGGGATAAAGTATTTCCTTCGCGATTGTTACTAACGTTTCACATCTTTTGCGCTGCCGCTGCATCAGTGGCGAGATGGAGTGAAGAGGGCGCACTGCTCCTGCGGAGGGATTGTCGGCCCGGCAGTTCCTATCGCGCCGGTATTGCCAGAAACCACACCAGCAATCCAAACAAGATCAAGGCTCCGACTAGGGAGAAGAGAGTGTGGAGCGGGTGGAACTGAAAGTAGGGATTGCGGTTGAACCGATGACGTATCGCCAGCATAGACCCTCCTTTGCACCCGGGACGAGTGCGAGTGGGGCGACCTGTCTGGTTCTATTGTCGCACCAATTGAGGCCTCCGGCTGCAGTTTTCTGCGAGTCTGTGGTACACCATTGCCATGGCTGACAAGGTCGCTCTTATCACGGGCAGTTCCAGCGGGTTCGGGCTGCTGACGTCGATCGAACTGGCGAAGGCGGGATTTCGCGTCGTAGCGACCATGCGCGATCTTGGACGCCGCGAAGGGCTGGACCAGGCGGCGGGGGCGGCCGAAGTTGCGGACAGCATCGACATTCGCGCGCTCGACGTGACCCGCTTCGATGGCCTGACTAGCTTTGTGGAGGCCGTGGTCCGCGATTACGGGCGGCTGGACGTGCTGGTGAACAACGCGGGGTTTGCGGTCGCCGGATTCGCCGAAGATATCCGACTCGAGGAATTGCGGCTGCAGTTTGAGACCAACTTCTTCGGCGCCGTGGCCATGAGCAAGGCTGTGCTGCCCACGATGCGTCAGCAGCGCTCGGGGCACATCATTCAGATATCCTCGATCGGGGGACTGCACGGTTCGGTGACGGTGAGCAGCTATTCGGCATCCAAACACGCGCTCGAAGGGTGGAGTGAATCGGTACGCATGGAGGTGAATGCGCTCGGGATCAAGGTCGTGCTGGTGGAACCAGGTGCGTTTCAGACTGACATCTGGACGCGGGGAGCGGTCATGGGCAAAGAGGCGACCAAGGAGAGCTCTCCCAACTTTCAGCGCAGCCTGCGCATGCGCGAGCGGATCGGGAAGATCCCGAAGGCAGATCCGATCGTGGTGGCCCAGAAGATCGTGGAGATCGCAAAGGATCCGAACCCGAAGCTGCGGTATGTCGTCGGCCGGGACGCGAAGATACAGCTAGCGATGAAGCGGATTCTGCCTTGGAAGTGGCACGAGAAGGTCATCGCCAATTTCCTGAAGATTGATTAGAACCCTTAACCACAGAGGGCACTGAGGAACACAGAGGGTAGTGCGTTGGGGTTTACTCTGTGTTGCTCCGTGCCTTCTGTGGTTCAGGGTTTATGGTTTTGCCTCCAGGTCCACCGTCTTCAGCGGCAGATCCCAGTGCGAGTCGAGGATCTCGAAGCGGCGCTGCTCTTCGCGCTGGAAAGTTTCCTGGTCGGGATAGAGCTGTTTCTGGAGCGCGGCTTCGTCGAAGGGCTCGTTCGCGACGGTGGCGTTCTTGAAGACGATGGTGACGCGGAAATCCCAGCGGCCGTCTTCGGTGGTGTGATAGCGGGGCTGGTCCATCCAGACCTTGACGATCCGGCCCATCTCGGATTCTTTCTTCAGCACGGGATAGTGGTTCTTCTTGAACAGCTTCAGGAACTCGTCGGCGTGTCCCCACTTGGTTTTGTAGTAGTACTCGACCACGAAGGGGTGGTCGGAGGACGGCGATTGAGCGTTGGCAGTTATGGGGAATGCGACGGCTACGAGCAGAAAAGCAGCAAGGGCACGGCGCGTCATGGTCGAAGTCCCTCCAGAGGGGTGAAATTGGTAGCTTGTACACTATCAGTTCCGTGGGGACGTTGCTGGCAATGTGTCAGGTCGCGGCGTCGGAGGAGAGAGACGTTGCAAGCAACGTCTCTACGACAGATTGTGTAACGACGAACAACAAATTGTGAGGCTCTTTGAAGACGGCGACCGGGCGCTGATCGGCGCCGACGTTGCAGAACTGCGGCGCATTTACGCCGACGACTATGTGCAGTACGACGAAGCCGGGGAAATGTCTACTCGGCAAGATGTGATCGACAGGCTCACCTCTGGCAAGGTTCGATTTGTTTCGATGACTTCGACAGGGCGGCGCATTCGGCTACTGCGGGAGGACGTGGCCATCGTCCAGGGCTCGGAAGAAGATGTGGTCGAGCAGGGTGGCAGGCGATCTTCCGTGCGCTACGTCTACACGGATGTCGTGATGAAACGCGGGGGCAGTTGGCAGATCGTGGCATCGCAGCTGGCAACAACCAAGTAGCAAGATTGTCGAACTGATCGTCCACATCTACTGACGACTGAGGGCGGACTCTTGACTCCTGATTCTGTTCTGCCAATGGTTCCACACGAACCACACCGCACCAACTACGAGCACGATTCCGATCACGGCGTCGAACTTGTGGAAGTACTTGCCCAGTTCGCGCCAGTTTTCCCCGAGTTTCATGCCGATCCAGGCCAGACCAAAGCACCACGGCCATGATCCCAAGAAGGTGTAGATGTGGAAGCGGCCGCGAGGCATTCGGGCGACTCCCGCAGGCAGGGCGATAAAGGTACGGATTACCGGGAGCAGGCGGGCTATAAATACGGCGAGGTATCCCCAGCGGGCGAAGAAGCGGTCGGCCCAGTCGAGCTCGCGGCGGCTCATCAGGATCCAGTGGCCGAAGCGCTCGACCAGCGGACGGCCACCGTAAAAGCCGATTTCGTAGGCGACAAGCGATCCCAGGTTGCAACCAATCGCGCCGGCCGTGGCTACCCAGAGCAGTTTGAATGTGCCCTCGAAGACTAGATAGCCGCCGAAGGGCATGATGAGTTCTGATGGCAAAGGAATGCAGGCGGACTCGATTGCCATGAGCAGGGCGATACCGCCGTAGCCGGTCACGGCGATCACAGACTTGATGAAAACGAAGAGGACAGCAAGGATTTTTTCGGTCATTTGGATGCAGGGGTCAGTTTTGGTTGTCAACGCTCGGTTGGCGCGATTCGGTCACAGCTGAGAATTGAGAACCGCACATTCCAGTGTAGCGGAAATTTGCAGGCGCGAACCGAACGCCTAAGGAACCTCTGAACAAGTCCCTCCTGCACTAACGCCAGCCAAAAGCCTGAACCGCGAAGAAAAACCGCGAAGGCCGCAAAGAAAAGCAGCGGGGACTGCGGCGCCTGAGGCGACCTTTTTTAGAACGACCCTTCCTGGGTAAACGCGTAGCCGGGCAGGGTTGCGCCTTGCGGACTCTTGGAGACTTTCACCCGCACCGTGGGCGCGTCGGGGGCGGTGATGCCCGCCGGACGCAGCATGGCGTACTGGGTAAACACTTCGTTGTAGACCTTGGTCACCAGGTAGTCCTGGCCGTCGGTTTCGCTGCGCCACACTTGCCCGAGCTGGATGGAATTTACTGCCACGGTATTCTTCCTGACTCTAGCGGGATACTTTCAGACTACCCGCCGTGGCGGGAGGCGTCAATTCCCAGACAGGTTACCGAGGGACAGGACTTCGGATTGCCGATTGGTGATTGGCGAATGGGGTGGTGGTGACTCAGTTTGAACCGTGGCCACTCTCTGCTTAGACGGAGTCATCCTGAGCACAGCCGTTCTTCAGGCGGAGCGAAGGATCTCCCCGAAGTCATTGCCCAGAGGAGATTCCTCGCCCCGCTGGTGAAAGCGCGGGCCATCGGAATGACGCCTCGGCGAAAGCTGCGCATTCAAACCGAGGACTGCCAATCAACATCGATTGGAAACCAGCAACGGGCAATTGCTATGATGAGCGGCACCGTCCCGCAGCAGGAAAGGATCGTCATGGCACGCGGAGTGGTTCCCCGTCAGCCCGCCCGAACCGGGCGCCAGGATCGCGTTCAGAAGGTTCGTGTGTCGAGTGCTCGCCCTGCGAAGGTCTCGGCCTCTCCGAAGCCTCGCCAGAAAGCTGCTGCCAAGGCTGCGCCGGCTCGAGTTGGCAAGGCCAAAGGCTACAACGCTATTGCACCGGAGCGGGTCGGGGAAATTCTGAAGCGGCTTGATCAGCTCTACCCTGACGTGACCTGCGCGCTGACTCATTCGAGCGCGTGGGAGTTGCTGGTCGCGACGATCCTTTCCGCGCAATCGACGGACGTGAATGTGAATCGGGTGACGCCGGAACTCTTCCGCAAATATCCGACAGTCGAGGCCTTTGCGGCGCTCACGCCGGAGCAACTTGAGCCCGACGTGCGGTCGACCGGGTTCTTCCGCAATAAGTCGAAATCTGTGGTGGGGGCGGCGAAGAAGGTGGTTGCCGATTTTGGCGGACAGGTTCCCGACGAAATGGAGAAGTTGCTGACTCTGCCCGGCGTGGCGCGCAAGACGGCCAATGTCGTGCTGGGCTCGTGGTTCAAGAAAGCTGACGGCGTGGTGGTTGATACGCATGTGCACCGCATCTCGCGGCGGCTGGAACTGACTACGCAGGATGATCCGCAGAAAATCGAGCAGGACTTGATGCGGGTGATTCCGCGCGAGAAGTGGATCCTGTTCTCGCACCAGATCATCTGGCACGGTCGCAAGCTGTGCTACGCGCGGAAACCGAAGTGCGCGGATTGCTCGCTGGAAAACCTGTGCCACGCCGCCGACAAGACGTGGAGCACGGTGGAGACGCACAAGAACGCGAAGGCATAGGAGAACGTTCCTAGTCTCGTCCCAACTCACCCAGCACTGGTACGCTCAGTCCGCGCATGTGCAGATTCTTTGGCTGCTCCTGAGCAAACACGACGACTTCGTTCGACCCTTGGTGGAGCCACGGAGCAGGTACGTAGAGCGTTTGTTGCGGGCCTAGATTCCAGAACCGTCCCAGCGCGTGACCGTTGATCCAGACGGCACCCTTACCCCAGTTGCGCGTGTCCAGAAAGGTGTCGCCCACATCCTGCAGATCGAAATGACCGCGATAGAAGGCTGGCCCGGAAGGCATAGCGGGGTCCGCTTTCGCGAAGTGCAGCTTCGACAGGTCGTCCATCGGGAGAGGAAAGACCTGCCAGCCGGTTAAATCGCGGCCTGCAATGGTAACGGAGCCGTTGATTCCCTGGCGCTCGGAACGCAGCGCGGTGGTGAAGTTGATGCGGCCAGTGCCTTCCACAAGAACGTCGAGCGTCGAGTCGGCGCCAGCCTTGAGTCGTGGGCGATCCTCCTTCTTCCTTCGGTCCAGCGTGCCCGCCTGCTTGCCGTTCACGTAGACTAGCGCGTAGCTGCGCAATTCGCGGATCACCAACTCGCCTGCGACCGGTTCTTTCAGTTTCGTACGGTACAGGATGTAACCGTAGGACTGGCCGAACGATTCCATGCTGCGTGGTGTTTCGACGCTGGAAGGACTGGGCAGGGTCGACCACAGCGAAGCGCTTTCTTCCAACGAAAACTCCGGCACTTCGATCAGTGGCAATGGGGGCGGAGGATCTGGAATCTGGGCTCCTGGCCGATGCTTGCTGATCACATCCCGGAACGCGGAATACTTCCTGGTCAGCGCCCCCGACTCGCTGACCGGAGAATCGTAGTCATAGCTGGTCACGTCCGGTTCGTAGGCTCTTGCGAAATTCGCACCGTTCATGAAACCGAAGCTTGTTCCTCCGTGGAACATATATAGGTTGATCGAATAGCCCTGACCCAGGATCCAATCCAACTCCTTCGTCTGCTGCTCGGTGTTCGTGACCTGATGTCCCGAGCCCCAGTGATCGAACCATCCGTCCCAGTACTCGCCGCTCATGACCGGACGGCCGGGGCGAAACTTCTGCAACTTGGCAAACTCGGCGCGGGCCTCGCCCGGACCGAAGTTTACGACCGCGTGGAGCTCGGGCAGAGCCCCGGCTGGCAGTTGGTCGCCACCATCGGCGGTGTATAGCAGTGCTTCGCCCAGGCCTGCGTTTCTAAGCGCGGCGAGAACGCGCTTCATGTATTCCTTGTCATTGCCAAAGGAACCGTACTCGTTCTCCACCTGTACCGCGATGATGGGCCCGCCGCGCGTGATCTGGAGCGGAGCCAATTCTTTGCCAAGTCGCTGCAGCCAGATTTCGGCGGCGCGCATGTACTTCTCGTCGTTGCTGCGCAAGACTATATCTGGATCAGCCAGAAGCCACGCCGGCAAGCCTCCCAGATCCCACTCAGCGCAGGCATAGGGGCCGGGGCGCAGGATGACATAGAGGCCTTCTTCCTGCGCCATGCGAATAAATGCCGCGACGTCGAGTGATGCGCTGAAGTCGTACACGCCCGGGTTCGGCTCATGCATGTTCCAGAAGACGTAGGTCGAGATGGTGTTCAGGCCCATGGCCCGCGCTTTCTTGAGGCGATCTCGCCAGTACTCGCGCGGGACGCGTGCGTAGTGAATCTCACCGGAAATAATCTGGAGCGGCTGTCCGTCGAGGACAAAGTGATCGCCCTCGATGCCGACTTGATGGATAGAAGCCTGGGGCACGGCTTGGGCGCGGGCCGAGTTGCTGAAGCGAAATGCGTTGCAAAGAACCAACGTCGCGAGGACAAAACGAAATGCAAGAGGATTCATAGGGAGCACCAGAGGAACGCGACCGAGCCGTAACGGCCTCTGCTAGACTCTCCTTTTTACCTTACCTTGAGGTTCCGTGCCATGCGCCTGTGCGCACTCTTTGCTATCGTCATAGTTATGAGCACTGTTGTCATGGAAGCTGCCGCCCAGACTCTGCCCGAACCCCAGGCCGTCACTGATCCGAAACAAATCGCGTCCAAACCAAACGCGCAGGTGGAGCCGCGCAGCCTTACTATCGAAAAGCTGTACATGACGCGGCAGATCGGGAGGCCGACCTGGTCCTCGGACGGCAAGAGCGTCGCCTTCATTTCAAACATGAGCGGGCGCAATAACATCTGGGTGGTTCCGGCCGAAGGCGGCTGGCCAGTGCAACTCACAATCAGCGATCAGCGGCAGTCTTCGCCGGCGTGGTCGCCCGATGGCAAGTGGATCGCTTATCAGTCCGATTACGACGGTGATGAGCAGTGGGACATATTTTTGGTGTCGCCCAAGACGGGCAAGGTTGTGAACCTGACGCAGACGCGCGAGATCGCCGAACTCAATCCGACGTGGTCGCCCGATGGGCGGTATCTGGCGTATGGAGTGAAACCGAAAACTTCCGCGGCTTATGAGATCGACATTTACGACATGGTGATGCGCGAAGTGAAGCACGTCACGACGAACACTCCGCAGGATAAGGGCAGCCACGGTCCGATCTGGTCGAAGGATGGCAAGTTCATTGTCTATACTCAGGAGCAGGCCAAGGGGACGGATTCGAACATTTTGATTGCGGACGTGGCCACAGGTCAAAGTACGCTGCTGACGCCACACGAAGGAGAGCAGCGCTTTGCGGCCAATGACATATCGCCTGACGGCAAGAAGGTTTTGCTGACGTCGAACGCGGCGAATGGGTATGACAACATTGGGCTGCTCGATATCGCGAGCAAGAAAATATCGTGGCTCACCAAGGACAAGTGGGAAATTCGCGGCGGTGAATTTTCGCCGGACGGCAAGCACGTCACTTTCAGCGCCAATGTTGACGGCAACGAGGACATCTATCTGTACGATCTTGAAGCGGGAAAGGCCACGGTGTTGCCCATTCCAAAAGGAGTGAATGAACCGGCGGGCGGGCATCGGGCTTTCACGGCGGACGGGCAGCGGCTGCTTTACTACCACAACGGTCCCACGGCACCTGGGGATCTCTGGGTCTATCATCTCGGCACGGACAAGTCGCAGCAAATTACGCACTCTCTGGTCGCGGGAGTGCGGTCGGAGGACATGGTCGAGCCTTACCTGGTGCACTATCCCAGCCGCGATGGCAAGTGGACGATTTCCGCGTTTCTTTATGTGCCATTCAACATGGCGCGCAACGGGCAGAACGCGGCGCTGGTCTACATTCACGGCGGACCAACGTCGCAGACCATGAATTCGTTTAACCGCTTCGTGCAATACGCGGTGAATCAGGGATACGTGGTGCTCGCGCCGAACTATCGCGGCTCGACCGGATACGGAAAAGAATTTCAACAGGCGAATCTGTTCGACATGGGCGGCGGCGACCTGCAGGACGTGCTCGCCGGGGTCGACTGGATCAAGCAGACGGGGCATCTCGATCCCAAAAAGATTGCCGTGATGGGTGGGAGTTACGGCGGCTACCTGAGCATGATGGCGGTCACCAAGGCTCCGGAGGTTTGGGCGGCGGGCGTGCCGATTGTGCCCTTCGTGAACTGGTTCACGGAAATTGAAAACGAAGATCCGGTGTTGCAGCAGTCCGACCTGGCGACCATGGGCGATCCGGTGAAGAACAAGGCGCTCTACGAGGAACGCTCGCCGATCAACTTTATTAACCAGATCAAAGCGCCGCTACTGCTGCTGGCGGGCGGACACGATCCGCGGTGCCCGAAATCGGAGACGCAGCAGGTGGTGGATGCCATCAAGAAGCGTGGCGGGACGGTCGACTCGAAGATTTATGAGAACGAAGGCCACGGATTCGCGCGTGTGGAGAATCAGATTGACGCCTACAAGCGCGTGGCGGATTTCCTGCTGGCGCACGTCGTGCCCGCGGACTGCGCCTGCTCGGTGACGGAGTAGCTGCTGAAGAGCTGACTATTCGATCGGAAGATGAGTTAGCATGCCAGAAATCGAGCCGAATGACATCCGCGTTATAGTTCCACTCCCCAATGTCGCGCTGCCAAGCGACTAGCTAGGGCAGCCAACATCTTCACTTCGTCGCTCGGGACGCAGACCAACCGGACGCGGGTACCCAAAACCAAGAGTTTATCGACGGCGCTGCCGGCCGCTTCGTCCACGCTAGCGAATATCTCTGGAACCGTCACCTCGGTTTGGACTCGAATGTTCATTCAAGGGATTTGTACACCCCGCCCGCGGAAGCGGGATGGGCGTTTTTTCCTGCTTATCGCACCCAGAGCTCGCGGAGTACAATTTTTTCTGCGAATGAAATAAGAGAGGAAACAATAACGTGTTTGTCAGAGTAGAAAACCATTTTTGGGTCGCGGGGGATTTTCAAATAACGTTGGCAACCGGGGCAACACAGGAAGTGTTGCATTTAGTTCATGCGAAAGAAGAGGCTTCCACCTTTGGCCTTGAAACGGCCACAAATATCAGAGATTTCGTTTCCCGGCGCGTCAACAGCCGCCAAGGTAGCAACCCAGTTATCAAGTTTGAGCTTGAGCCGTCTGAGCGCCCGCAAGGGCTTTGGGTAATACACGGTATCCAGGAGGTTGAAATTGACGCCGAAAAATGAAGAGCCAATACCCTCGGTGCCGCCCCAATCAAGCATCAATGTCTCTGGCTCGGGTAACACGTTCATCATCAATCAAAGTTCAGTCACCGCCAAATTCAGCACGACATTACAGTGGTATCAAGACCAAATGCTGAAACACGGCCTGTGGTACTGGATTATGCACGGGATAGTCGCGCTTGTTGTGGTGGCGCTTTGGGAGTACCGCCTCAGGTTCTTCTCATTGTTCAGATAGTGCATTGGATTCCCAGTTCCCAGCCTTAGTTTTGTGCCCCGTGATTTCTTCGATCCTGATTCTCTTGGGTTAGTGATGACTGACGGGCCAAAACGCTAACCAGTGAGCGGAAAGTCTGCTTACTCCTTCAAGGCGTCAGAATCACCGCGTTTTATGTGGCCATCCAACTAAATGTCGTAGTACAGGGCGAACCCGTAAGGGTGCGGGCGCAGGCGGATCGCGTCTACTTCCTTTGAGCGTTTGTTGTCGACGTAGGTGCGCAGGACTTCTTCGGTGAAGACGTCGCCCTTCAGCAGGAAGGCGCGGTCGCGCTGCAGCGCGTCCAGCGCGTCCGCCGCTTGCGTTTAGAGCCGGTCCTTCCAGTACGACGGTCGCCTGCGCCCGTGGGCGATGGCCAATACCTCGACACCGATTTCTTTTTCCCGGTAGATGACTGCAAATGGAAACCGCCGCAAAACGAACTTGCGCGTGTCATGTTCGCCGCTGGGCCAGCGACTGGGCGATTGGATGATCAAGTCCATGGCGCGGTCCAACTCGGCGACAAACTTAATTCCTGCCGTCTCGCTTCGTGCCAGATACCAATCCAAGCAGGATTTCAGTTCCACTAGCGCTGCCGGGTGAATATCGAGCTGTTTACCGGCCATTGAGGATGGCTGCGATTTGCCGCCGCGCTTCGCCCCAAGGAATGGTTTTCACTTTCCCCGAATCCAGTTCCTCAATGCGTCGCGCGATTTCCCTGTTCCATTCCTCTTCCGCGGACACCTCAACGGTGTCGTCGAGGCTCTCAAGAAGGGACCCCGCCAGCGCAGCGCGCGCCTCAGGCGGCAGTGAGAGCGCCTTTTCCAGTAACTCGGAGACTTCGCGATTCATAAACACATTTTACGCTCAAATGTCGCAGTAAGAAACGACCGGGAAGGGCACGAGTTGCACTCGTGCCAATGTCGCTTAAAGCGAATGCCCTGGCTTTAGCCACTGAGGTTTGCTTTTGCCTTGCGTGCATCTGAAGCAGCCCTCAGGGGCTGAAGCCGTCATCTTTTTGGCGGGCCTAGGCGGCACGGCTGTAAGCCGTGCCCTTCCCAAATCAGTCTGGCCCCGGGATTCTTCAGCAACCTGTGAAGTCGTGGCCGACCTGTGTTGATCCGACCCCTCGGCTAGATGTCGTAGTAGAGCGCGAACTCGTACGGGTGGGGGCGCAGGCGGATTGCGTCCACTTCCTTCGAGCGCTTGTAGTCGACGTAGGTGCGCAGGACTTCTTCGGTGAAGACGTCGCCCTTCAGCAGGAAAGCGTGGTCGCGCTGGAGCGCGTCGAGCGCGTCTTCCAGGGAGCCGGGCATGGACGGCACGCTGGCCAGTTCCTCCGGGTCAAGTTCGTAGATGTCCTTGTCCAGCGGCATACCGGGGTCCATCTTGTTTTCAATACCGTCTAGGCCGGCCATCAGCATGGCGGCGAAGGCCATGTAGGGATTGCAGCTTGGGTCGGGAGGGCGGAACTCCACCCGCTTTACCTTGGGAGAGGCGGAATACATGGGGATGCGGCACGCCGCCGAGCGATTGCGGCGCGAGTAGGCCAGGTTTACCGGCGCCTCAAAGCCGGGAACCAGGCGCTTATAGGAATTCGTGGTCGGCGCGATGATGGCTGAAAGGGCCGGGCCGTGCTTCAACAGTCCGCCCACGTACCACAACGCAAGTTGCGACATGCCGGCGTAGCCGTCGCCCGAGAAAAGCGGCTCGCTTCCCTTCCACAGCGACTGGTGGGTGTGCATGCCGCTGCCGTTGTCGCCGAAGATGGGCTTGGGCATGAAGGTGACCGTCTTGCCGTAGTGGTTGGCTACGTTCTTTACGACGTACTTGTAGAGCAGCATCTTGTCG
>Ga0209698_10002136_pt1 | contig 22573 bp, 18 predicted proteins | sample LitLauG_LLR_2012_FD_187203 | JGI IMG/M metagenome (GOLD analysis project Ga0209698, IMG submission 187203) | Freshwater sediment microbial communities from Pennsylvania, USA - Little Laurel Run_MetaG_LLR_2012 (SPAdes) (version 2) | ecosystem: Environmental > Aquatic > Freshwater > Creek >...
ATGGATGGCCAATCGCCCCTCCGAGGAGCAGACTGGCCAGGACCACACCCGTGATACCGCCCGCGAATTGCGCCAACACGTAGAAGAGCGCGTCCCAGCCATGAATCTTGCCAAGCGAAAAGAACGTCAGCGTTACGCTCGGGTTCAGATGCGCGCCGGATCGCTTCCCCCACGGGGAGCAAAAGATCGAGATTGCGGTCAGACCCATCGCGATTCCAATCAGCACACGCCGAAACGTGGCGTCGGATATCATTGTGTGGACTGGAGAAGCGGGATGCTCGAAGAGTGCCGTGAACATGCAAGCCGAAACCATGAAGGAACCGAGCTCGGCAGCTTCCATCAAATATTCCGGCCAGTGCTGCTGTAGGGCTGCGATCGCCGGGGTTTCGATTGTTGCGCTGAGCGTTTCCATGGCTGCGTTTCAACTCAGTAATCCCAACCTTGAGGATGAATATTCCGCTCGTCAAGAAAAAGGTCAGACGGCGCGCGCCGCATTCCCCGGCGCCAGTGAGCCCAGTTCACCGCGCAGGTATTCCCGCCCGCGGCTCAGGCGCGACATCACTGTGCCGATCGGTATCGACAAGGTCTCCTGGATCTCCTTGTAGGAGAATTCCTGAACGTCGGCAAGCATCACCACTTCGGCATACCGCTGCGGCATCTTGGCGAGTGCCGCAAGGATGTCTTCGTCGGTGAGCTGTTCTGGGACTTCCGCCTTGGCCGCGAGTGTGTCTTCCAAAATCTGTGGGTCTTCCGCGAGCCACATCCGGCTCCACTTGCGGCGCTGGTGCGATACAACGTGAAACAGAATTTTGTAGAGCCAAGCGCGGCAGTTCGTGCCCCGCTCAAAGCGATCGAAGGATTTCCATGCTTGCAGCAGGCACTCCTGGACCGCGTCCTCCGCTTCCGCGCGGCTTCTCAACAAAGACAAAGCCATCCGGAAGAGGTCGTTCGCGTGAGGAAGTGCGAAACTCTCGAAGCTGTCTAACGCTTCCGCTTTGTTGTTCAGTTGCGCGTGCATGACCGTTATCGGTGAGGTATGACGGGATTGGTTCGGGAAAGATGCACGAAATCGATTCGGGCCGTTTGGAAGTGGCTGCAAGGATGAAGTAACCTCATCTTTAGTGAGTTATCTCGCAGAGTCGCCGCCAGACCCGACCCTAGCGGCACTTCATGTCTTTCGGGAGAATTACGGTTTCGTCCCTGGTGTTTTCCAGGCCCAAGGCCTTCTCCCGCGCCTGATTCAAGCCGAAGCCTCGCTGGCGGATGCCATTTTGTTTCATGACGCAGGTTTGTCCCGAATTGAGAAGGAGTCCATTGCGCTGGCAGAAGCCGCAGCCCAGGCAAACCCTTACTGCGTGGCGCTGCATCACCAGACGCTGCTTCTGCTCGGCGTGCCGAAGCAGCGCCTTGCCACCCTTGTTGGTGTCCCTGAGTCCGTAACTTTTTCCCCGACGCTCGATTCCTGTTTAGTGCTAGCCTGGGCCAGCTTCGCTTGCACGCTGTCGACAGGACTGGGCACTGCTCCGGACTTTGCGCATCCGCCGTTGCCCAATCGTAAACAACGAGGCGCGAGCGAGCCGGGAGTTTACACTAGTAAATTCGAGGAGGCTGAAGACTCTCCCGTGTTTGCTTTCTTTCGTGAGCAGTTTGGCCTCATGCCCAATCTGTTCCGCGCACAGGCGTCCCGGCCGGACGTACTCGAAGCTCAGGCCAAACTGATTTCCGCAGTCCTATTGCCGGGCGATGTGTTGACCCGGCTACAAAAGGAACTGTTGATGCTGGCAGTCTGCGGCTCGGACCGGAATGAATATGGGGTCGCCCTCTGGAGCGAATTGTTGCGGAAAGCGGGGATTACGGAAGAAATCTGCGACCGGATCGCCGGCGATCACCCCAAAACTGAACTCGCGAACCACGATAAGCAGCTCTTGGACTTTGGCGTGAAGCTTGCGGCACACGGCGCAAGTTTTTGTGAAGAAGATATCCACCGCCTTCGGGAGCACAGTTTCACAGACCATCAGATCCTGGAGGCGGTCGCCACGACCGCGCTAACGAAATTCCTGAATACATTACAGATACGGTTGAGGGCCGAGCCCGATTTCGAGGTGCGTCTGGTCGTGTGGCCGTCGGCTGAAAATAATGCGAATCTTCTTTCCGAAGAACCCCGTCTTACCCAAGAAAGCGCTCCTGTGGACGCGGATCTGGAGGTTGTGGACGCGGTCAGGGGCGGGAATGTAGATGCATTTGAACAACTCATTGAACGCCACAGCCGTCGCGTCTACCGGACGCTGGTCGGGATTCTGGGAGATCCGGAAGACGCGCGAGATGCCATGCAGGATACCTTTCTAAAAGCATTTCAACACCTCGCCAACTTCCAAGGTCGCTCAAAGTTCTCCACCTGGCTGGTCAGCATCGCCACCAATACCGGGCTCCAGCGACTGCGCGAACGAAGGCCATTGGAAAGCCTCAATGAGGGTCCGACCGATCCGGAGGAGGGCTTCAGGCCGCGGCAGGTGCGGGCCTGGACCGAAGACCCGGAGCAATTGTACTCACAAACGGAAAGGCGCAAACTGGTGGAGAGTAGCGTAATGAAGTTGCCTGCCAAGTATCGCGTGGCTGTGGTGCTCCGCGACCTGGAACTGCTGTCTACCGAAGAGGCAGCAGCCGCGCTCGGTCTACAAATCCCTACGTTGAAATCGCACCTGCTCCGCGGGCGCCTGATGCTTCGGGAGGCGCTGGCGCCCCACTTCGCGAAACGAACCAGCGAGGTGTCCAATTGATCACCTGTGCGGATTTTATGGCCGAGATCGGCAATTATCTCGAAGGGGACGCGGCTGCCGAGGTCCGTCTTCAACTGGAGCAGCACCTGGCGCACTGTGCGACGTGCCAGGTGGTGGTCGATTCGTCGCGGAAGATGATTCAAATCGTAACAGATAGCGGGTCGTTTGATCTTCCGGATCCCGTTCTGAAACCGATTGCGAACCAAATCATGAGCAGAATTCGCAAGGAGCAGCATTGAAAGGATTTTAGTTATGGGCTATTTGCGTGAAGCGCCGCTGGATGAGACGAACTTCCCACCGTTCGCCCAGATTAAGAGCTCTTACGGATTCATTCCGAACCTGTTTAAGGCCCAGACCTTGCGGCCCGATATCATTCAGGCAAATCTGGCGCTGGGGAATCTGATCCTGAGGCAGCCCGGTGCGCTGAGCCGGAAGGATAAGGAATACATTTTCCTGGTCTGCTCGGCGGCAAATTTGAGCACGTACTGCGTGACCGCTCACTGCGAAATTATCCGCATGCTGAAGCTGGAAGGACCGGAGCCGGAGCAAATTGCCGTGGACTTCGCTTCCACGAATCTCCCGCTGGTCACGAAAGCCTTGCTGAGCTTCGTCTCCAAATTGACTGCCGAACCAACCAAGATCACCGCCGACGACGTGGACACGTTGCGGACCTATGGGTATACCGACGAGCAGATCCTCGAGGCCGTGCTGGTCGTCTCATGGGCGAAATTTGCGAACTTCAACGCGTTCGGGCTAGGCACGCTGCCGGACTTCGACACGTTGAAGATCAAGCTGTACCCCAAGGAACCAGCGAAAACGGCCGCTGCACAGGAATAAATTCAACCGCTGGCGGCATTGAATGTCGACGGCGATGAAAAACCTTCTGTTCGAACGGCAGTACCGGCTGATCCGCACAAACGTGCAGTGGCTTCGGCAAGCCGACGCGCTGCTGAAGGCCATTAGCGACTCCGAGTATGTGGCGGCGCCTCAAAAGCTCGCCCCACAGACTGTGGGTGGGCATCTCAGACACGTCCTGGAATATTACGAGTGTTTTCTGAACGGCCTTTCCTCGTCACACATCGATTACGACGCGCGCAAACGAGATCCAGCGGTTCAGAGCAGCCGTTCAGCGGCACTGCAGCGGATCGAGTCGCTTATTAGCCGTCTGGAATCCGAGCCGGCGCTCCGGGGCGATTCCGTCATTTGGGTCCGCGTGGAAGACTCGGAAGCCCTTAGTGTTCCCGAGCCATTTCTCGTCTCGTCTGTGGGGCGCGAGCTGCAAGGGCTGAGCAGTCACACCATTCATCACCTTGCTCTAATTGCCATGGTGTTGCGCGCGCTGGGTGTTCCTGTCGGCCAAGACTTCGGAATGGCTTCCTCCACGCTTCGCTACCTCGCCACCCAATCCGCTGCGGAGGCTGCCTGATGTGTACCGTGAGCTGGCTTCATCAGCGTGGCGGCTATCAACTGTTTTGTAACCGGGACGAGAAGCGGACCCGGCGGCCCGCTAGCGGGCCAAAGATGCTGATGCGCGACGGCGTACGTGTAATTGCGCCCATTGATGGCGACTTCGGCGGGACCTGGATCGCCGTCAATGAGTTCGGAATATCTCTGGCTCTGCTGAATCGAGGCCCCGCATCTTCAATTCAACTAAGCCGCGGGATGGTCGTAATGAATCTGATCGCGGCGCGAACGGTCTCGGAGGTCCGGGATCGCATTGCGAGCTTTGAACTTTCCGACTTTGCACCTTTCACCCTGGCAGGTCTCGAACCAGGCTCCCCGGCGACCCTATTCAACTGGAACGGGCGCGCACTCGCCGTGGTACCGCATGCCGACCGGTGCATGCCGCTGGTCTCCTCCTCGTTTGATCCTGAGGGAGTCGAGCAGGAGCGTCGCGCGGAATTCTCTCGCCTGCAGGCGGAGTCGCGTGGCTTGCGCGCCGGGGTCCTCCTGGCATTTCACCGTAGTCACGAGCCAGCGCGCGGCCCTCACTCCCCGTGCATGCATCGGCAAGACGCGGAAACCGTCAGCTTCACCTGGGTGACGGTAACCCCATCGGAAGTGAACCTGCACTACGCGCCGGGCGCGCCCTGCGGTTCGCTGGCGGGCGAGAGCCAGACTCTCACGAGTGTCCGGAAGGAAGCCGCGGCATGTCCGATCGAGGTCCACTCCCTTGACGCAGTCTGACTTTATCCACGCCGTCCTAATCTTTGGACTGACTTTTGTCCTGGAAGACCTGGCCGTGCTCGGCGCGGCCTTGCTCGTCGTAAACAGTATGGTTTCGCTTCCATGGGCGGCGGGTAGCAGTTTTGCAGGCATCTGGGTTGGCGATCTGGGTCTATATTTTCTCGCGCGCCGTTATGGCCGCCCTGTGCTCCAGACGTCCTGGTTCAAGCGATTCCTCGGCAAGGTTGACTTGAGCCGGAGCGAAGCGTGGTTCCAGAACTATGGGGGGGCTGCCATCCTGCTGAGCAGAGTTATTCCAGGGACGCGCTTGCCCGCTTATCTTGCGGCGGGACTGCTCAAAGTGCCTGCCAGTCGCTTCATCACGATTACCGCAGGGGCGTGTCTGATATGGGTTGCCGGGCTTTTCTGGCTCTCGTGGCATGTAGGCATGATGGTGATTTCGGGATTCCGGATGTTCCGTTCCGAGGCGGCCAAACTGGTTGCCTGTGTAGTGGTTGCCGCTGCCCTAGGCTGGCTGCTCCGGAAAGTTGTGAGCACGGCATCGTCCGCGTCGCTCGTCACGCGGTTCAGAAGAATGCTGCGCTGGGAATTCTGGCCTCAGACAGTTTTCTATATCCCTATCGCGATCAAGTACATGCTCCTCGCGCTACGCTATCGCGGCCTGAGCCTGCCCACGCTCGCCAATCCCGGCATGCACACGGGCGGGTTGATTGGCGAATCGAAGTTCGAAACGCTCGCCGACCTGGTGCGCACGCATCCGCAGTTCGTTGCCGAGACCTGGCTTGTGCCATTTGAGTCTGTCGATGCTCAATTCCGCAGGGTCCAGCAACTGTTCAGCGAGAATGCCCTCAAGTATCCCGTCGTCTTCAAACCGGACATTGGTCAGCGGGGAGACGGATTCAAGCTGATCCATTCCGAACAAGACGCGCGGGACTACGTGGAACGATTCTCGCGGGACATTCTCGTCCAACGATATGCGGCGGGCCCCAACGAAGTAGGAGTCTTCTACTATCGCATTCCGGACGAAGATCACGGAAGGATCTTCGGGATTACCGAAAAAGCATTCCCGGTTGTTGTAGGTGACGGCGTGCACAGCCTGGAAGATCTCATCCGGAGTGATTCCAGGGCCTCCCTGATGGCGAGCGTCTATCTCAGGCGCTTCGCCGCGGACCGGGGTAGAGTGCTTGCGGCGGGTGAGCCATGGCGGTTGGTGGAGGCGGGTAACCATTGCCAGGGAGCCATCTTCCTGGACGGAAGCCGACTCCTCTCCTCGGAACTGGAAAGGACCATCGACGGAATCGCTCGGTCGGTAAGTGGCTTTTTCGTCGGGCGTTTCGACATTCGATACGCTTCTGAAGAAGGCCTCCGCAACGGTCAGGCCTTCCAGATCATCGAGCTGAATGGCGCGTCTTCAGAGGCCACGAACATTTACGACCCACATAACTCTGTGGTGAAAGCCTGGCGAACATTGTTTCGTCAATGGGAGATCATTTTCGACATCGCCAGCAGGAATCGGAAGCGGGGCTTACGTCCCACTCCTTGGAAAACGGTGTGGAGGGAGTGGGCCAGGTATCGCAAGCAGGCGGCGATATACTCTGTGAGCGATTAGTTTGTTGTCAGTCGCGGCAAGCTTCGGCAGGCTGCTGGGCCGCCCGCTCGATATCGGCCAAGGTGAGCGGCACGCATCTGATGAATGCACGCATAACCTCCGGATTTTGCCGTTCGGCCCGCAGGATCGCGGCGACCTCCTCAGGTGAAAAATAGTCTCTTTTCTTCTGTTCCATGCGCCTGGGCGGAATGTTGCGGTATAGCCACTCCCGGTATGATTGCAGTCCTGGCCCATACCCCAATGCGATGGTCTGCAAATCGGCTTTTCGCTCAAAGCGCACGGTGAACGACGATGATAATAGTCGAACCAGGCCCATCAGACCCATCCGGCTCTCGCTCTGGAAATAATCGATGTGGGCGAGTTCGTGGGCCACGATCGCTCGCAGTCCGTCCTGTGGAACTCCGCGGGCTAACGCCTCCGGGTTAAAACTCAGCATGTATCGCAGCCGGCGCTCGAAGAAATAGCTGGAGATTGTGAAGCGCGTCTCCAGGTACACGTAGTCGCTTCGGAGATCGTGGACTGTGATTTCCGCGTTCTGCAACTGCGGATAGGACGCGCGCCGCACGCTGTCGACGAGCGTTCCAATCGCTTGGAAGGCTGGATCAGTTTCAACGGTCGGACGCCCGGACCGGCTGACCGCAGCGTAGGCTAGGGCCAGCACCACCGCAATCAGAAGAAAAAAACCGGCGCTCCTCGGCAAACTTTATCCTATGACATATCGAGAGTTCCGAGTGCGGCGCGCCACTCTAAGCGGCCTCGGCCTCGGCAATGCTGCCTTCGATGGACAGGCACGTGGGGTGGGCTCGGGGCTCAGGCGCTCCTGCGCCGAGGTAGCCAGACGCCGATCAGCGGTAACTCGTTCCGGTGCAGAACCAAGACTGCGGCCGAGCAGAGGAACACAACCACCGCCAGGGCGAACAGCTCACCGTGATCGTCCACGGCCGGCAGCGTGATTCCCAAGCGCGTCAGATGACTGACGATAGCGCCGCTAATCACGCCCAGGGCGAGAACGGCGCCGTACACCACGGTCCGCGGCATGAGCAACAGGATCGAGGCAATCAATTCGACGATGCCAGTGCCGATTCGTCCCCACGGCTCCAGGCCAAGCGTGGTGAAGATGTACACCGACTCCTTGGCTGCGGTGAACTTAAAGAACAAGGTCTGTAGCAGAATCGCGGCGGCGATTCCGCGGAGGGTCCAGCTCAAAATGACAAGCGCTTTACTTTGCATCATGTTTTCCTTTCTGAAACACGAGAAACTGCGCCGCCTGGGCTTTTCCGAGATACCGTTCGAGCAGTTTCGGTTCGGTCTTGGTGAGGTCGACCAGAATCAGTCCGTCCAGAACATTGGCAAACTGCGGGTCGACGTTGAAGCCCAGCAGCTTGCCGCCGAGCTTGAGATATTGGCGCAATAGGACTGGAACCCCCACCTCGGTCGGTTCCAGATCGGAGACCAGCGCCCCAAGGTCGTCGAGATCCAGCCCGGTGTTCGGTTCCGTGGAACGGTGGAATGGATTCCTGCTGGCCACCAGATTCATCCAGTCCTTCAACAGAGCGTGGCGCTCCAAAAACGAGACGATGAGGCGTCGGGAGAGAGCCTGGTATTGATTGCTGATGCTGACCGGTCCAAACAGCACCCGGTAGCGCGGGTTCCGCGCGACATAAGCTCCAATGCCTTTCCAGAGCAGAAGCAGGGGCTGGAAGGCGCGTTGATACTCCACGCGCACGAAGGATCGTCCGAGTTCGAGAGCCGGCCCCATACGGTCCAGAAATTCAGGGCCATATCGGAACAGGGTGGCCGTGTAGAGCCGGCCCACTTGATCCGCAGCCGCCAGCCGATACGCGCTCACGACTTCCTGTTTCTTCTCGTTCCAGACAAACAAGTGGAGATAGTGCGCGTCGAATTCGTCCAGGTCTAGAGCCTGCCCCGTCCCTTCAGCGGCGGCCCGAAAGGCGATCTCGCGCAGCCTGCCAATCTCCCGGAGAATCGAGGGGATTTCGGCGGCCTTGGCCACGTATGCGGAAAACTCGCTACTTCCGGCCAGGCGGCAAGTGGGGGCCAGAGCGCCTACTTCCCGCGCCATCGGCTCGACGGAAATGGCTTCTATGACGGGCTGGGCGTCTGCGGTGGCCTCCTGCTTGCGCATCGGTAAGGCGGTTCTGGGCTTGTAAGCGTTCCGTGAGGCCAGCAAATAGGTACGCCATCGCAGGTACTCGATCCGCTCTTTGTCGGTGGGTAGTGCGAGAATCTTTGCGGCGGACATGGCGCTTCCGATTCGTATCTCGACCGTCCGCCCACGCTTGTTCAACAGCTCTCTTCCTAACAGCAGAGTCCGGAGACGTGGGTCCAGCAAACCTGCGGCGTGGAAGAGAAGACTATTAGACCCGCCCACATAGATCGGGACCACGGAGACACCCGCCCCGCGGCAGTGCGCCATGCGGAGGATGGCAGCGATGGCCGGACTCCACACCGAGTCCGTAACCGATAGCTTCCGCCATTGAAAATGGGCAGCCGTGTGGTATCGGCGGCGCGCCGATGCATTGTTACTTACAAATGTCTTCCCGAAAGCATTACGATTCCGCCAAGGAATTGTAACACTGTTCCCATCATGCTGACAGTGCGGGGAAATACTATGCCTCACAACACCGTCAATTTCGCCTGGCGCGATTCACAATCAGTCGGGCAGTTCTGCACAGGAGTCTGCCTTCATGGGCACACCAGGCATTCCGAGGCGTGCCTTTCCTTCCTGCCACGACACTTGCACTACGTCCCGAGGATTTCGCAGATTGTCAGCGGCTATGAGCGCGGCCCCAGACCGGTCGATTTTGCCCGGGCCTATTGGACGCCACCGCTTCGTCCGGCTTCCGCGCTGCGCCTCGAAAGAACACAGATTGTGGATATGGGCTTGCGCCCGCTGGTCTCCTTGACGGACCACGACAATATCGAAGCTGGCCTGTCGCTCCAAGTGACAGCGGACCCGCGCGAAGTTCCGATTTCAGTCGAGTAGACAGTCCCATACGAGCGATCGATTCTGCACCTTGGCGTTCTGTAACCTTGCGGCCGGTGTACTTGCAACTGCTGTGCGGGACTCTACGGGACTCTAGGCCGGACAGGCTCTTAAAGCATTTGCCGTTTAGTGCGGCCGCAGTCGCGTTTATTGGACCGTGATCTGCACTGGGTTTGCCGCCATGCCGCCCGCCGTGAGCTGGACGTTCACATTACCCTTCCCTGCGAGCGAGGCCGGAAGAAGAAGAAGACGACGATCGACGCAACTCGAAACTGATGTTTGGACATGTTCCTCCACATGCGGAATTCGCAACTGTAGCAAGGGAAAGTAACAGTAAAGCGACAATATGGCTACAATCTAATTGCTTTACGGCCAGGGGTTGGCGGGCGCACAAGGGGTGCCACCCAAACAAGAAGAATTCAGTGCGCCGCGCTGGCAAGAACCCGTGGGACCAGCCGCACAGGTAGCTTCTTCGCCACATGTTGAAGTGTCTCGGGGCCGCGGAGCGCGGATTGGGACTTGCGTGCCGCGACACAGAGAGTGCATGGGCACAGAAAATCGGCGATCCGTGCCGATCGGTTCAGTTCGCTTTTGTCACGCATGGCGCACCGCCGGGGCGTGCCGCTCCAGCAAAGTTTTGTCCGAAAGACGTCCCTTCACGTAGTAGTCCAATCTCCGTCCTATTACTGGAGGACTCATTTGATGACTTTCGCCGCCGCATCAGGCGCCTTACCAATAGAACTTCAATCCGAGTTGAACATTTCTACCGGGGAGCGCGGCGGTTATGGTTCCGAAGCCGGCGCTCCCAACGGTGGACGCCGGTGGTTTGTAGTTGACCTGGTTGAACACGTTGAAAAGCTCGCCGCGGAACTGGAAATAACGCCGCTCCGTAAATGCGAACCTCTTGGCAACACCCAGATCCCATTGCTGCAAGCCGGGCCCCCAAATGGTGTCGCGTCCCACGGTGCCATACGGCGTAGTTTGAAGAGCGAAGGCTGCCGGATTGAACCATCCCAGCGCGCTGGGGTTGCTAACCGTTGGCGAGACGCCGGGCACGACGTTGGCGCGCGTGGTACGGTCGCCGCCCATACTGCAATTGGCGCAGGCAGGGCTTGCAATCGTCAATGGCAGGCCGGTGCGCCAGTTCCAGATGCCGTCGAATTGCCAATTGCCGAGCGCTGCGTTCACTAGCGGCGGCGCCGAAGTCATCATCTTCCGGCCCCGGCCGAACGGCAACTCGTAAACCCAGCTTGCGACCGAATTGAGTTTGACAATGTTCTCGGCCAGCGCCTTTTCGTCGGCGAAATTGTAAGCATCTTGCGGAAAGAGAGAGCCGTTGGGGTCGTTCCAAGCGCCCACATTGTCCAAGCCGCGTGCATAGGTGAAAGAATGTAGCAAGGTCAGCCCGCCGGAAAATCGCTTCTCCAAGCGGGTCTGCAGAGAATTGTAGAAACTGTTCCCGCCCGAATCCATGTATTCGACGTCGCCGAATCCCGGGTTCGGACGCCGCGCCGCCAGAGTGGCCGATGGACCGGCTACGTTCGGCTGATTGGCGTTCCAGAAACGAGAGAGGTGGGTGCCCTTATTGGCGACGTAACCCACTTCGAAGATCCAGTCTTTCGTCAAAGCATACTGGACGGTCAGATTCCATTGCTGGACGTTCCCGGCCCTCAAGTTCGGGTCGTTGCCGCGCACGGCCTGGTCGGTCGGCAAGGCCGCGGCAAAGAAGTTCGCGGGGGGACCGCTATCGAGTGTGACGAAGGTAGGCGAACCGGGGCTCTGCGAGCGGGTGAGGTCATGTAGAAATGGCGGGTTCTCGGCCAGAAGGTTTTCGCGCCCCTGACGAAAAGTGTGTTGATAGAACATGCCGTAGGCGGAGCGTATCACCAGGCGGGGCATGGCCGTCCAGGCCAGTCCGATCCGCGGCGCGAAGTTCAAGAGATCCGGGTGCATCAACGAATTGTTGATAACGCCTGGGCTGGTCGCCATGAGCAGAGTGCCCGTCGCAATGTCGTAATTGGAGAGCCGGTCATATTTCTCGTAGATGGGCGTGCCGTACTCGTAACGCAGTCCCAGATTGAGGGTCAGGTTGGGCAAGACCCGATAGTCGTCCTGGACAAAGAAGTTGTAGATCTGGTTCCGGTTGTAAGCGACGGTGAGGCTGGTCTGGGTGTAGGCGGCAGGCAATCCGAGCAGGAAGTCTCCCCAAGGATTACCGGTCCATGTATTGGAGAAGGTAAACGTGCCCCGCACGGCCGAGACATCGAGAATGGCGGTCTGAATGTAGGTGATATCGGTTCCCGCGCGGATGCTGTGAGCGCCGCGCTGGAGGGAAATGACGGCGCTCGCCAGGTAGGTATTCGGAATCTGGTACTGCGGCTGAGAAGTTGTGCTGCCGAACGCACTGAGTCCCGAGATGTTGAACTTCGGCCACCCCGCGTTGATCATGGGCCCTTGCGGAAGATTGGGAATTCCCAGCAGTTCCGTGGAGCTGGGAGATCCGAAGTTGGGAGGGAATACGTTCGCACCCAGCCGGGTGTATCCGAGGCGCAAATCGAGAATCGTGCTTGGACTTAAGCTTAGAGTGTTGCCCACCACGGCACTCTGGCCCCTGGTCAAAGTGTTGCCGAACTGGTCATTGTTGGAGCCCTCCGCATATCCATTGAACGGCGCAGGGCGGAAGGTTGTCGAGTCGGAGAAGCTATAGCGCCCGAACAAGCGCCAATTACTGGTGATGTAATGATCGAGGCGGATGTCGAACTTATCCGACTGGATTCTGTTGGTGACGGTATTGATGTAAGTGCCCGGCGTGGTGATCAGCGGGTTGGGAGTGGGCACGGGAAACTGGGGATAGGCCAGAATCCGCGCCGCCACGGGGCTCCACAGGTTCCGAGGGATAATGCCGTTCGGGAATGCGGTTCCCGAAGTGGGGTCCACCGGGGCCACCTTCAAAGTTGAGCCGAGCCCGGCCGGTGGATTCGCGAAAGTTCCCTGCTGCAGCGCCAGGGTGGGCACGATTGCCTGGAAGATCACGCCGCCCCGTTCGCGATCGCCTTCGTAGTTCGTAAAGAAGAAGGTCTTGTCCTTCACGATGGGCCCGCCTATGTTGGCGCCGAAGAGGTTGAAGCGGACCTTCGGCTTGACACCGCCCAGAGTTGGCGTCCAACCATGGGCATCCATGTCATCATTGCGAAAGAATTCCCAACCCGTGCCGTGGAACTGGTTGCTGCCATTCTTGATGGTTACGTTAACCACCGCGCCGGCGCTGTGACCATACTCGGCGGAGTAGGCGTTGCTTTGCACGCGAAACTCCTGCACCGCATCCACGGAGGGAAGCATTACATCAACGCGATCGCCGCGGAAGCTGGTGGCATGGGAGTTGTTGTCGACTCCGTCGAGCAGATAGTCGTTTTGCAGGCTTCGGTTGCCGTTAATGCTGATGGCGCCGCCGAGGCGCTGGTCGGGGTTGTAGGTCGTGCCGGGTACCAGCAAAACCAACTGTGTGTAGTCGCGTTTGTTTAAAGGCAATTCCTCGATCTGCCGACTTTCGATTACCTGACCACGGGTACTGGTATCCGTTTCCAGTAACGGCGCCACTCCGGCTTCCACCGTCACTTGTTCCGTGATCTGGCCGGGCTCGAGGGTCAGATCCATCCGCAGCCGGTCGCCCACTCGCAACAGGAGCGAATCGCTTTTCGCGGGACGAAAACCCATGACGGCAGCACTCACTTCATAGTTGCCGCTACGAAGGTCCGGGAAGGAATAGTTGCCTTGATCATTCGTTAAAGCCGAGGACTGTACGTTCGTATTCAGCCCACGCACGGTGACCTTGGCGCCGGAAACGATGGCGCCGCTGGTGTCGTGTACCGTGCCCAGGATTTCTCCGTATTCGAACTGCGCCTGCAATCGTCCGGTGAAGGCAGTTGCCATGAGACACAAGATAGAAAGTAGAATACGCATTGACTTCAACCCTCATTTCTTGATTCATCCCGGGGGAGGACGCACAAGAATAGCAACGCATTTTGACTGGGTCGTGAGAGGAATGTGACAAAACGCTGACGGCGGAGAATTGATGACTATGTCACGATGGTAAACGTCCAGACCGGCACTTCACCGGCTCTGGCGCTTTCGTACCTGATCGAGCAGCTTGTCGATGGCGTCGGTATCCTCAGTGAGGGCTTGCGCCGAACGGAAGAAGATATCGGTTTGATCGAGATAGCCTGTGAATAGAGCGCCGGGGCCTTCGGCCGAGATGGGGAGCGAACTGCCGGCGTGGCCACCCGTGCGGAAGCCGACCGCAAGCCGTTTCCTTCCTTTGCCGTTAATTTCGCGGTTCTCGGGGTAGCCGTCTCCATCGGAATCCTGGTAATCGGGGAAACCGGTGCGGTCCTCCGATCGGGCGATCTCCGCCGGCAGGTTCCCTAGACCGAGACCGGAGCGCAAATTGACGGCCGTATCCCGATAATATGTGCCTTTCTCGGTGACGACGGGTTTGCGGTCGGTCAGGTCTCGATCGGAGATATCCGCCACACCGAGGATGGACATCGTCTGGTCGTGGTCGCCGGTCACCAGCATTAGCGTGGGGCGCTGCGGGTGCGCCTTCGACCAGCTTCGCGCTATACCCACTGCTTTGTCGAGTTCAATCACGTCCCAGATCGTGCCCGCCGCATGATTGGGATGAGACTCCTTGTCGATCAACGCGCCTTCGACCTGCAGGGCAAAGGGCTGGTCTCCGTTAGGTCCGGCAAGAATCTCGATGGCTTTGCGGGTCATTTCGTCCAGGAAGGGCTGGTCCTTCCAAGCACCGAAATCCGGCAGCGGCTCGCTCCCAGGGCGGACGTTGGCGCGGCCCAGCAAGCCGAGCTTGTCATAGGCAGGCTCCATGTTGCCGTTCCCTTTCACCGTCAAGCCGTTCGGATTCGCCTCGGCCTTATTCACACGCCGGAATAGACCGAGCACCTTCGTCGACGGGCCAAGCGCTTTCAGATCAGTGGCCGTGCTGATGAACCGATAACCCTTGGCTTGGAACTCAGCAACCAGATCGCGCCGGTCGGTGCGGATATCCGGATCGAAGTCCTCTTTCCCTCCGCCCATAAGCAGGTCGAACGCGGGAGATCCATTAAGGACGGGATCCTCCAGATACTGACGCACAATCTCGAAGGTGGCGCCGCGTGTCGCCACGTGCGAGCCCTGCGCGGCGGGGGTGGCGTCCGCAATGAAGGCGGTCGATATGTTGCCCGTCCGGTAGTGATGAAGGCGCTTGAGGTATTCCAGGAACGTCTCGATCTTAGGATTGTCGCGAATGGCGCGGAGCGGGTCCTTTCCCCCGGGTCGCCGCCACCGGCAGTCAGTTCCATCGGGGAAGGCAGACAGCATCCCCGTCAGGGGCTTGTTTCCGGTAGACCAATGCGTTGCGGTTTCGGCGGAGTCAGGCACCAGCGAGGCGAATCCGTAGGTCATGACCAGACCTGTCACCGGCATCTGATCCATCTCCAGGAGACGGTCGAAGAAGCCCTCGCGAAGTCCCGGAACTCCGGGGCGTGTTTCCACGCTCCGGCCCACGATGCGCCCGGCGTCGCGATAGGCGTTGCCCATGGCGTCTCCGATGAAGAGTACGTAGTTGCGAGGCTTTTGGGGCGCCACAAAGGGCTCGACCTCGATATTGCGCTCCGCCCGTAGCCGGGTAGAGCCCTCTGTCAATTCGACTGCCAACTTCACGCTGCCGGGCTGCTGAAATTCGAAGAGATCCGAGCGGTAGACCAGACCGGGGGTACCGTCGCAATCCAATTCGGTTGGGACGGGTGTGGCAAACCGCTTCGTGATGTCTTCGCCGTTCGCCGTGACCCTTACCTGGGCCGCCACATTTACATTCCGCGCTTCGATGACCAGATCGATCCTTTGTCTTACCAAGAGCCGGGTTCTTTCCGGCAGCAGGATGTCGAGGCGGGCCGGCTTTTGTGCGAAAAGATGCGTGCCGATCGCGAAAGACAATAAGAGGTTAAGCCGAATCACACTCATTCCATCACTCTGCCAGAAGCCTCTTACAACTGTGTGAGAAGGATGCAACATGGCTGTGATTCTCCTGTAATAGTGGGAGTTTATCATTGGGCCGGCTTCAAGGAGGAAGAAACTCATGCGTCGAATGCTTCTGGGCACGATCGCGGCGGCTCTTGTCGTCGCGACCGCTATCCATTCACAAAGAGTCCGTGTGCGCACGGTAGGCCCGACCGAAGACGGAGGCTTCCTGCTAAACACCGGCTGGCGCATCCGGCCGGCCGGAAAGAACATTCCCCTTTCCACCCTGCCGATGTCTCAGGTGCTGGCTCCGGACGGACGCATGTTGGCCGTTCTCAACGGCGGCTACGCGCCGGCATCGGTCAGCCTGTTGGACCTGGAGACCTCGCGCGAATCGGCGCGAGTCGAGATCGGTGACGGCTGGCGCGGGCTGGCGTTTTCGCCCGCAGGCGACAAGCTCTACGCCGGCAACGGCGCGCGCGGATTGCTGACGGAGTTCGCTCTGAATGGCGGGAACCTGACCGTTCAGCGCAAGATCGATCTTTACCCCGGGGAGAGAACCGGCGTACCTCACCTGATTGCGGACATTCAGACTCAGGGCGATCGGCTGCTGGTAGCCGACGGCGAGCAGGACAGAGTGCTGGTAGTGGACCCAGTGGCGGGCAAGGTATCACGCAGCATCACGGTCGCGCGCAACCCTTATGCCATGCTGCTCAGCCCCGACGAAGAATCGGTATTCGTATCGAGCTGGAGCACCGCGCAAGTGGTCGAGTACCGCCTGTCCGATGGCAAAGAGCTGGCGCGGATCGCAGTGGGCGCTCACCCTACTGAAATGGTTTGGCTGTCTGCGCCTGAGCGTCAGGCCGACGACGATGACCGCCAGCCCCTCAACGCCGCGCCACGGCTAGCAGTAGCCTGCGCCAACACGAACTCCGTGTACGTGCTCGAGAAGCAGCGCGGAGCTTGGCATGTGAAGGAGAAAGTCAACGTGGCGCTGACGCCGCGGCAGCCCGTCGGCATGACGCCGAGTTCGCTCTCGTTGAGTCCGGACAAGCGGTGGATGTACGTGGCGTGTTCAGACGCCAACGCCGTGGCAGTGACGGATGTCACCGGGGCCTCAACCAAGGTTTTAGGCTTTGTGCCCACCGGCTGGTACCCGACCGCGGTACGCGCCCTGCGCGATGGACGGCTCCTGGTGCTTAACGGCAAGGGGATGGGCTCGCATCCGAATCCAAACGGTCCGAATCCCTTCCGCTGGCCGGCGCCTGGCCTGAAAACGGAGTATGTAGCCGGCATGCAGGAAGGCTCCGCTCTGGTAATCGGCAACTTTGGCAAGCCGGAGCTGGATGGCTATTCGAGGACCGTGCTGGAGAATTCCCCTTACCGGGATGCGCTGCTCGAAAAAGCGGGGATCGAGCCGGGCAATCCGGTGCCCGACGGGCCCGGCGGATCCACTCCCATTCAGCACGTCATCCTCCTGATGAAGGAGAACCGGACCTACGATCAGGTCCTCGGAGACATGAAAGAAGGCAATGGCGACCCCAACCTGGTGTTGTTCGGCGAAAAAATCACACCGAACCATCACAAGCTGGCGCGGGAGTTTGTGCTCCTCGACAACTTCTACGTGAACGCGGATGTCAGCGCGGATGGCTATTATTGGACGACGGCGGCGATTGCGCCCGACACCAACCAAAAGACGTGGCCCATGAGCTATGCGCGGCGCGTGTATGCGGCGCACGGCAGCCGCAATCCCGAAGGCACGCGCCAGGCTCCCGGCGGGCACATTTGGGACAAAGCCGCGGAAGCGGGTGTGTCCTTCTACAACTATGGATTCACCGCGATCAACCTGCCGCACCCGCCCGATACCGGAATTCAGATCAAGGACGTCGAGGACCCGATCTTGAAGCCGCATACCAATTACAGTTTCCGCCAGCACGACCGCTCTTTCTCCGATATCAACCGCATCCAGGTCTTCCTGCACGACTTGGCCGCCTGGGAAAAGAAAGGCGACATGCCGCGCTTGATCCTGATGACGATCGGCAACGATCACACCGAAGGCACGCGTCCGGGAATCCGCTCACCGATTTCGTGCGTGGCCGATAACGACCAGTCCGTTGGCATCATGGTGGAAGGTTTGACCAAGAGCAAGTTCTGGCCTACCACGGCAATGTTCGTCCTTGAGGATGACGCGCAGGACGGAGCCGACCACGTGGATTCGCACCGCTCTCCAGCCTACGTCATCTCGCCTTATACGCGACGTGGCGCCGTAGACAGCACGCTCTACAACACGACATCGGTGTTGCGGACCATTGAGCTGATTCTCGGTCTGAAGCCCATGACGGTGTTTGACGCCGGAGCGCGCCCCATGGCGAATGCGTTCCAAAGCACACCGAACCTGGCGCCATACCGGAACGAGCCTCCGCGCGTGCCACTGGAAGACAAGAACCCCGAGCGCTCCGCCACGGCCAGCCGGTCGATGAAGCTCGACTTCAGCGCATCCGACATGGCCGATGAACACGAGCTCAACGACATTCTATGGATTGCCATCAAAGGCACGACTCCGCCGGCGCCGGTGCACAGCCGATTCGCGCAGTAATCCGATCCGCCGGTAGCATGGCTTAAGTTTCAACAGTGTTACGACGGTTCGGCGAACTGGGGGATTTCGCGCAGCGCTTCTCTCCAAGCAACGCGGACACTCACGGAATTCACTGAATCTGCGCTTTGCGCTGACTGGACCCTGGCATGCTTATTCTTCGCGGAACCCCTGCCATGCAACCCGAACTGCAACCGCTGATTCAGGAGTTAGAAGATCTGCATTCAGAAATGGTGAGTCTGGTTCAGGAAAATCTCCCGGTGTTGGCTCAGATTCATTCGGAAAACCAACCCAGCGCCACCAACCTGCTTCACTACCTGGCGCTGCGCCGGCACGATGTTCGCGACCTGCAAGAGCAGCTCGCAGCTTTGGGACTCTCCTCGCTGGGGCGGACAGAGCCGCATGTTTTGAGCGGTCTGCGGGCCGTCATGAGAGTCCTCTCCAGCTTGCCGCAGGGCGGGCCGTTTCAACTACCCGATGGTGAGTCTGGATGTGATCGCGTGCAGGGCCACAAGCTCTTGGAACGGAACACGGAATTGCTACTGGGACCTGAGCCGGAAGGCCGCAAAGTCCGCATCATGGTCACCATGCCTTCCGAGGCCGCCACGAATTACGCGCTGGTACGGGATCTGGTCCTCGGCGGCATGAACTGTATGCGCATCAATTGCGCTCATGACGGCGAAGAGGCCTGGTCCGGAATGATCCGCAACCTGCGCCAGGCCGAAACGGAAACCGGCAAGACTTGCAAGATCGAAATGGATGTGGCCGGCCCCAAACTGCGTACCGGCCCGATCGAGCCCGGCCCCGCCGTGGTGAAGTATCGTCCCAAACGCGACGCTTTTGGACGAATCGAAAAACCGGCGCGAATCTGGCTGACACCCATCGCTGACCCACCGGCCCCTCCCTCCCCCGCCGATGCTTGCATTCCTGTGCCGGGCCGGTGGCTAGCGAGCCTCGAAGCCGGCGACTGCGTTCGATTCACCGATACCCGCGAGGCGCGTCGATTTATGACCGTTACCGAGGCGGTCGGCGACAGCCGCTGGGCTGAGAGCAATCGCACCGCATACGTTGCCTCTGGTGTGACGCTGACGGCGGTGTCTAAGGAAAAGCCCCCGCATCGCAGACGCGCACGTGTCGGACGCTTGCCTCCCAGGCCGCAGGCCCTCATATTGCGGCCTGGCGATACCCTTATTCTGACCCGCTCTCTCGAACCCGGCCAGCCCGCCCGGTTCAACCAGGATCATGAATTGGCGAGTCCCGCGCGGATCGGAGTCACTCTGCCCGAATTCTTCGTCTCCGTGCAGCCCGGCCAGCCCATTTGGTTCGATGATGGGAAAATCGGCGGGATCATTTCCCATGTTGGCCCGGATCAGGTCACGGTCGACATCAAGCATGCGAGAATCGACGGAGACAAGCTGGCAGCCGAGAAAGGCATCAACCTGCCGGAAACCAACCTCAGAACTGCTTCGCTGACCACCGAAGACTTGAAGGCCCTTGCATTCATTGTGAAGAATGCCGACATATTTGGCTACTCCTTCGTGCGGACCGAGGACGACGTTCGCCTTCTGCAATCGCACCTAACCGAATTAGGCGCCGGAGACTTGGGCATTGTGCTCAAAATCGAGACTCGGGAAGGGTTCGACAATCTGCCCAGTTTGCTCCTGGCGGCCTTAGGTAGCCGCGCCGTGGGCGTTATGATCGCCCGCGGGGATTTGGCTATTGAGTGCGGCTATCAGCGCCTAGCCGAGGCGCAAGAAGAAATCCTTTGGATCTCAGAGGCTGCCCATGTCCCGGTCATTTGGGCGACACAGGTGCTCGAATCCCTGGCCAAGACCGGAACGCCTTCGCGCTCGGAAATCACCGACGCCGCCATGGGAGAACGGGCCGAATGCGTCATGCTGAACAAAGGTCCGTACGTCGTGGAAGCCGTGCGGGCGCTGGATGACATTCTGGGGCGCATGCAAGACCACCAGGAAAAGAAGCGCTCGATGCTGCGCAGGCTGGGCGTAGCCGCCGGATACGCGGGGGCGGCCGCTGCCCCCAATCGGTTGGTTCCTTAGAGATTGGGTCGCCGTCCTGGCGGGGGCCGAGGTGCGTAGAAGCGCGGTCAGAGTGCTCCGACTGGGCGCGAAGGTCGAAGAAAACTGTTACGCAACCGTCACATCCCAGACACCGGTGCTACCCTACAATCGATCTGAAGATCTGAACTACTGCCCGAACTTCTGTTTTCGGCTGCGTTGATCTCACCACCTCCGCAGTGAAGCGCGAACGATCTCATGTCGCCTCTGACGCTTGCGGTTGCCGTCATCGCGGTGGCGCTGATCTTCGATTTCATCAACGGTTTCCATGACGCGGCCAACTCGGTAGCGACAGTAGTCGCCACGCAGGTCTTAACCCCGTTTCAGACCGTGGTCTCGCCGCCTTCTTCAACTTCGTGTTTGCGTTCACGTTCGGCACGGGCGTGGCTGGCACGGTCGGGCAGGGCTTCGTAGACCCGAGCCTGGTGACTCCCGATGTGATCGTGGCTGGGCTGGCGGGGGCGATTATGTGGGACCTGATCACGTGGTGGCTCGCGTTGCCCACCAGTTCGTCGCATGCGCTGATTGGCGGCTACGCCGGCGCCGCCATGGCCAGCGCGGGCACGCGTTTTGGAATCGGCAACAGCTTTAGTGGGCGCTCATTGTGGGAGAGTGGCCGGGCACGTTGAGCTTCATCGTGTTGGCCCCGGTACTGGGTCTGGTCCTACCAGGTGACGCACCGCGTGCTTGCGGCCGGGGATGGTAACCGAACTCCGAAATGCCCTGGCGTTTTCACCGAGGGTAACCACGATCCTTGGGACGTCCGGGCCTTCGGTTGTGAAGCGTGCGCCCTCTGCGACCGCGGCCGCAACTGCCGCGACGTCCTGATCGCCACCGACGACCGAAAACATGTGGCACCGCGCGGCCGTGTCTCGGTCTCCGGCCGGCTCGACAATGACCCTGTCCATCGGCAGCGTGATGAGGATACCGGTGGAATTGCGGCCAGGCGGCGTGGTGAACTCAAGCCACCCCATCCTCAGGTGTGCATTTTGCATCGGGATCCTCCTCGGAAAGCACCGCGGTGCGGCCGTTCGCGAAGACTAGAGTCAGCCGCTGGGTGAACCGTTCGCGCTCCCGGATCGTGGTCACCTCCTGGTCATCGGTCTCTTCGAAGCGGTCCACGACTTTGCCGGTTTCCCAACACGCGACGTGGCGGGCCTCGCCCGTTCCAAAAATGCCATTGAGTAGACCTGAGCAACTCAAAATTCCGACGTGACCGGCGTGTAACGGCGTCAAAGGTCGCCCGTGAACCTGCACCTGTGGTGCAAACAGAATCCGTCCGGCTTGACGGTAGGCGCGCGAGGACGGAAGCAGATCTTCGAGAACGTCCAGCGGCAGCCCCCGATACGTCAGGCGGACGTTGGGTGAACTCGGCGGAACCGAGTAGATGCGGTCCGGCTGGTCGAGCAACGGAGATAGGCGCGCGTAGTTTCGCCCGGCGTTGAAGAAGAGCTCATGCACCATGGTTACGATACCGAGGGTTGCGCGCGCCTACTGTTCAGCGAGTTGCGCGCCGTGAAAGGCTCCAACACCCACGCGGCGTTATCGCGACGCAGTGCTGAAAACGCTGGCGGCGCTTCCGGTCGAGTCGACGCGTGCGGGCTTCGCGGCGATGTTGGAAGACCCAACCTGTTCGCAGCGCACGCGCGAGAAGGTCCGTTGCATCCTGGATGGCGTCGATGATCGCTAGCCGACGAAGCGCTATCTTCGTTGGGAACGAGCTGGCTTCGGCGATCAATAGGCGTCGAGCCAAGTTGTTCGCCCCTTCACACGCATACGATCTTCCCCTATGCATGTGCACCGAATGCCCGTAAACACTGGGCCTGTATCATACACATACGCCCGCTCGCTAATATAATCGCCCTATGACGATGAGATCTCGGAAGGGCGCAACCGGCGGATGGAGGGGGTGTTTCTGGAGCACTGCTTCCGCTGGCTGCGGCCGGGCGGCGTTCTAGTGCTGGTCATCCCGGGCAACCGCATCGCGAGTTGCTCGGACGTGCTGGCGGCCCACTTTCGCGATCTTGGAATCTACAGGCTCACGGATCCGGGCGCGGCTCGGTATTTCCAAATTGCGATCTTCGGAATCCGCCGGACTCGGCGCGAGCGAGAGCGACTGCATGACCGTGACGTATCCGTGGTGCGTGAGCTCTTCTTCAACGCCGGGCGAAACTACGCGCGCCTATCTCCGTTGCTCGATCAGCCGGATCGCATCTACTCGGTTCCGCCGAGTTCACCCAACGTCCGCCTGACGTATCGGGGGCTGCCGCTGGACGTTCTCGAAGATCTGCTTCCGTCCTCGCGCGC
>Ga0209698_10002138_pt1 | contig 22566 bp, 18 predicted proteins | sample LitLauG_LLR_2012_FD_187203 | JGI IMG/M metagenome (GOLD analysis project Ga0209698, IMG submission 187203) | Freshwater sediment microbial communities from Pennsylvania, USA - Little Laurel Run_MetaG_LLR_2012 (SPAdes) (version 2) | ecosystem: Environmental > Aquatic > Freshwater > Creek >...
CCACTCGCCACCAGGGTTGCCCCCGTGCTGCCGTTCGACTTGCATGTGTAAAGCATGCCGCCAGCGTTCAATCTGAGCCAGGATCAAACTCTTCAGTTTTATCCTTAGCAAACTTACTTCGGTCTGCTGGTAATGCTCTCGCGGAATTGATTTGATTCAATTTCGTGAGCAACTCTTTGAGTCGAGTCCCTGCTTCGCGATCTGTTGGACTTGCGTCCGCCATCTCGCTACGCAGGGTTGCGCGTTCTCATCAAGCGCCCACACTTATCGGCTGTTTCGTTTGTTAAAGAACGCGGCAATCGCCCGGCCGGGACCGGGGGCCCCTGCGGCGTCTGTGCCATCGTCATTTCCTGCTGAAATGCGGCAGCACAGAAACGAGATTATGAGGGGGCAAAAAAAAGCTGTCAAGCCGAGGTCATCTCGCCCGCGGCGCAGGCGATCAAGCCATTGAAAATCCAGCGGAAAAAAAACGGGTCCGGATCCGCCGGAAAAGTCAGCGATGCTCGAAACGGGCCGGACGCCGCTCCAGGAAGGCCGCCATGCCCTCCTTCTGGTCCGCGGTGCCGAACAGCGCGTGGAACAGGCGCCGCTCGAAGACCATGCCCTCGGCGAGGGGCGATTCATAGGCCCGGTTCAGCGCCTCCTTGGCGAGAATGACGCTGGGCAGTGAGTACGAGGCGATGACGCCGGCGGCGGCGAGCGCCTCGTCGAGCAGCTTGTCGGCCGGCACCACGCGCGAGACCAGGCCGGCGCGCTCGGCCTCCTGCGCGTCCATCATGCGCCCGGTGAGCACGAGATCCATCGCCTTGGCCTTGCCCACGGCGCGCGGCAGGCGCTGCGTGCCGCCGGCCCCCGGGATGATGCCGATCTTGATCTCCGGCTGGCCGAAGCGCGCCGTGTCGGCGGCGATGATGATGTCGCAGGCCATGGCCAGCTCGGCGCCGCCGCCCAGCGCGTAGCCGGCCACCGCGGCGATGACGGGCTTGCGCACGCGACGCATGGTCTCCCAGTTGCGGGTGATGAAGTTGTCGCGCACCACGTCGTGGAAGGTGTAGTCCTTCATCGCGGTGATGTCGGCGCCCGCGGCGAAGGCCTTGGCCGAGCCGGTGAGCACGATGGCGCCGATGGCCTCGTCGGCATCGAAGGCGAGCAGGACCTCGCCCAGCTCGTCCATCAGGCCGTCGTGCAGCGCATTGAGGGCTTCGGGGCGGTTCAGGGTGACGAGGCCGACGCGGCCGCGGGTCTCGACGATCAGGAAGGTGCGTTCCATCGCGGTTCCTTTGCGCCGGCGGGCGCGTTCAGGGCTCCTTGCGCGAGAGCTGCTCGACGATCTTGGACGACGGCAGGGCGCGCGAGTACAGGTGGCCCTGCGCATATTCGCAGCCCAGCGAGCGCAGGTAGATGCTCTGCTCGGCGGTCTCGACGCCCTCGGCGACCACGGCCAGCTGGAAATGCCCGGCCACCGAGAGGATGGCGGCGACCAGGGCGCAGCTGTCGGCATTGCCGGGCACGCCCTCGATGAACGAGCGGTCGATCTTCAATGCGCGGATCGGCAGGCGGCGCAGGTAGCCGAGGGTCGAGTAGCCGGTGCCGAAATCGTCGAGCACCAGCCCGACGCCCAGCGTGGCGAGCTCGTTGACCACGTCGTTGTTGATCTCGCCGTCCTTGACCAGGGTGCGCTCGGTGACCTCGAGCGTGATCATCGCCGGCTCGATGCGGAAGCGGCCCAGGACCGAACGCACCAGGATCGGCAGCACGTTGGAGCCGAGCTCGCGCCCGGCGACGTTGACCGAGATCGGGATGTCGAACTGCGGCCGGATCTCGCGCCAGCGCAGGATCTGCGCGCAGACCTCGTGCAGCACCCAGCGCGTGATGCGCTCGGACAGGCCGTTGACCTCGGCGACGTCGATGAAGCGGTCGGGCGTGAGCACGCCGTGCACCGGGTGGCGCCAGCGGATCAGCGCCTCGAGGCCGACCACCTTGCCGGTGGCGATCGCGACCTGCGGCTGGTATTCGATGAAGAACTGCGCGGTCTCGTCCTGCACCGCCTTCATGAGCTCGATCCCCATGCGCACCTCGCGCGCGGCGCGCTCGTAGCGGATCGGGTTGAAGAAGCTGACCTGGTTGCGGCCGTCGCGCTTGGCCTGGTACATCGCCGCGTCGGCGTTCTTGAGCAGCGTGCCGATCTCGCGGCCGTGCTCGGGAAAGAGGGCGACGCCGATCGATGCCGAGACCTGGGTCACGACGTTGGGCACGAAATCGCTGCGGTGCATGGCCCGCGCCAGGCGCGCGGCGAGCTCGGCGATCTCCTGGCGGTGGGTGAAGTCCTCGACCAGGACGACGAATTCGTCGCCGCCCAGGCGCGCCACGGTGCCGCCCGTGCCGACCACCTCGCGCAGCACGTCGGCCGCCGACTTGATCAGCGAATCGCCCACCAGGTGGCCGAGCGTGTCGTTGACGTCCTTGAAGCGGTCGAGGTCGATCAGCAGCACCGCCAGGCGGCGCTTGCGCCCGCTGGCCGAGAGCAGCGCATCGCGCAGGTTCTCGCGCAGCAGGTTGCGGTTGGGCAGGCCGGTCAGCGGGTCGTACCAGGCGAGCTGCTCGATGCGGCCCTCGGCCTCGACGCGCTGCGCCGCCTCGACGGCCAGCGCGACCATCAGCGCCGCCGTGGCGATGAAGCCGACCTCGTCGTCTTCCCAGCGGCGCTGCACGGTGTCGGTGACGCAGATGACGCCGATGACCTCGCCCTCGAGCAGCACCGGCGCGCTGAGGAAGGCGCGCACCGCCTGCCAGCGCGGGTCGCGCGGTTCGCCCTCGACCAGGGTGTCGCTGAGCGCCAGCGGGGTGCGCTCGCGCAGCCGCTCGACGGCCTCGACCACCCCGGTCTCGGGAAAATCGCTGCCGATCCAGTCGCGCAGGAAGCGCTGCTCGGCCCGCGAGTAGAGCGACTCGCAGACCAGCGTCCCGGTGCCGCGGTCGAGCCGCCAGAAGCCGGCGCTGGCGACGCGCAGCGCGTCGGCGCCCGAACGCAGGACACCGGAGAGCGACTGGACGAAATCGGCGCGCGACTGGATGGCCAGGTGCAGCAGCCGGTCGCGCAGTTCGAGCTGGCGCGCCTGGCGCGGGTCGGGCCCGGTGTCGGCGATGAGCGTGGAGACATCGGCCGCGGTGATGACCACGCCGCCCAGCTGCGGGTCGTCAAGGCAGTTGCGGATGCTGACCCACAGCGTGTGCAGCGCACCCTCGGCGTCGCGCGCCCGGGCCAGGTAGTTGCGCCGGCGATCGCCGGCCGCGGCATCGACCGCGGCGCGCAGGCTGCGCAGGAAGGCGCCCCGGTCCTCCTCGATGAACAGGGCGGACGCCGGCTTGCCGATGGTGTCCTTGGGCTTGCGGCCCAGCAGCGTGAGGATGGCCGGCGACTGGTAGGCCACGTAGCCCGCCTCGTCGGTGAGCATGGCGAGGTCCGATACCTGCTCGGCATAGCCGGCCAGGCGCTCCTGCAAGTGCTCGGCGCGGTCGCGCAGGGTGACGCGTTCGTCGAGTTCGCGCAGCCGCACCAGCACGCCGTTGACCCGCGGGTAGCCGAGAAAATTCACCAGGGTGATCGACAGGCGGCGCGGCGAGGCCTGCCCGGAGAAGGCGCGCGCCGCGCCGGCCAGCGTGGCGCTGGCGCGCGTGGGCTGGTCGGCCAGGCGACCGAAGCCGTCGACGAATTCCTTGGCCGTGGGTTCGTCGACCAGGTATTCGAACGGCACGCCGGCCGCGCCGGCCGAGTTGACGCCGAGCAGGTCGCGCAGCCGGCCGCGCGCCACGAGAACGCGCCGATCCGGCGCCAGCAGCACGGTGCATTCGGCGACGCCGTCGCCCAGCGCCGCGGCCCGCGCCGCCGAGAGGCGGGCGCCGATGTCGGCGTCGGCCTCGCGCAGGGTGAGGACGGCGATCGGTTCTTCGTCGGAGCGCAGCAGCGCCGCGGTGATGTCGACCGTCAGGCGGCGGCCGCCGACCAGCCCGATGCGGGTGCGCTGGACGAAGGGCCGCCGATCGGCCAGCCGGCCCCATACGCGGGCCCAGCGCCGCTGCAGTACCGCGTTGCGCGGCACGGCGATGAGTTCGGAGACATTGCGGCCGACGAGATCCGAGCCTTCGACCAGCAGCAGCCGGGCGAAGGCGCGGTTGACGGCAAGGATCTGGGCGGAAGCATTCAGGCACAGACAGGGAGTCGGCAGGTGATCGAACGCTTCGTTCTTCAGCGCCGATTCGACCACCGATTGACGCAGTGGGATGACTGCCGTTCCCAATGTTTCCCCTGAGCTGGCGAACGCGGCGGTGCCGCGCCACGGTGCGCCGCCGGCTGCGCGCCGCGCGCGCCGATGGCCGCCGCGACAGCGGCCGATCGGGTCCGCGAATATGATTCCGCATTGTGCCACGGGAACGGCGCCGCGACACATCGCTGCGCGCTGCCGACCGGCGGAATTTGCGCCAGGACTGCTACATGTTGTAGGCCGACCATCGTGCAACCACCATGGAAGGGGGCTGCGGCCGGAACGGTCGTCGGCGTCCTGCTCGCCGCCGGTCACGGCGCGCGCTTCGACGCGAGCGCGCGGCGGCACAAGCTGCTCGAACCGTTCCCGCCCGGGTCGGCCGGCGCGTCGCCGCTGGTCGTGGCCGCGGCGCGCCGGCTGCTTGCCGCCGTGCCCGTGCTGGCGGTGGCAAGGCCGGTGCCGCACGGCGCCCACGCGGCCGCCGATCCGGAGCGCACGGCGCAGTTGCGCCGAATTCAAGATGTCCTGGCCGACGCCGGCTGTCGCGTCGTGTCCTATACAAACACCGACGAAGGCAGGTCGAATGAAGATCCGTCGGGCACGGCTGCCGTCGAGGGCACCGGTGCGTCGATCGCCTGCGCGGTGCGCGCCAGCCCGGCGGCCGGCGGCTGGATCATCGCCCTGGGCGACATGCCGGGAATCGATCCCGCGACCATCCTGGCGGTGCGCGAGGCGCTGCGCGGCGGCGCGCACACGGCGGCGCCGACCTTCCGCGGGCGGCGCGGGCACCCGGTCGCCTTCGGCGCCGAGTGCGGCCCCGAACTGGCCCGCTTGCAAGGCGACGAAGGTGCGCGCTCGATCCTGCAACGCCATCCGCCGCTGCTCATCGAGGTGGACGATCCGGGCATCCTGTTCGATGTCGACCGGCCGCAGGACCTGGCCGCAGCGCGTGGCGCCGCGGCCGGCGGCCACGGGCCCCGCGATTCCTGACCGATAATCGGGCATGACCATCCGCTATGCCATCTGCCCCGCCGACCCCGGGGCGCACCTGTTCCGGGTCACCGTCCAGATCGAGATCCGCAGCGATGGCCCGGCCGGCGAAGGCCAGGCCTTCGTGCTGCCGGCGTGGATCCCGGGCAGCTACATGATCCGCGACTTCGCCCGCCACATCGTGCGCCTGCGGGCCCTCGACGGCGCCGGGCGGCGCGTGCGGGTCGCCAAGACCGACAAGCACACCTGGCGCTGCGCGCCGCTACCGCCCGGCACGGCCCTGAGCCTGGCCTACGAGGTCTACGCCTACGACCTGTCGGTGCGCGCGGCGCACCTGGACACGACCCACGGCTTCTTCAATGGCTCGAGCGTGTTCCTGCTGCCGCTGGGCCACGAGCGCGCGCCCTGCCGCATCGACCTGATCGCCCCGCCGCGCGAGGCGCGGGCGCGCGACTGGCGCGTGGCCACGGCACTCGAGCCGGCGCCGGGCACGGCGCGCGGCGGTTTCGGCACCTACCGGTGCGCCGACTACGACGAGCTGATCGACTCGCCGGTCGAGATGGGACGCTTCCAGCGCGGCAGCTTCGCGGTGCAGGGTGTCGAGCACGAGATCGCGGTGAGCGGCGCGGTCGCGCGCCTGGACATGACGCGCCTGACCGAGGACCTCGCCCTGGTCTGCGCGACGCACGCGCGGCTGTTCGAACCGCGCAGCCGGCGCCCGCCGTTCGAGCGCTACAGTTTCCTGGCCATGGCGGTCGACGACGGCTATGGCGGCCTGGAGCACCGCCGCTCGACCGCCTTGCTGTGTCGCCGCGACGATCTGCCGTTTCGCGGCAGCGCAACGCGCACCGAGGGCTACCGGCGCTTCCTCGGCCTGGCCAGCCATGAGTATTTCCACGCCTGGAATGTCAAGCGGATCAAGCCCGCGGCATTCTGCCGGTACGACCTGGAGCGCGAGAACTACACCCCGCTGCTCTGGCTGTTCGAAGGCTTCACGTCGTACTACGACGACCTCGGCTTGTGCCGCGCCGGCCTGCTCAGCCAGGAGCAGTACCTCGATGCCCTCGCCGGCACGCTGACGACCGTGACGCAGCGCAGCGGCCGGCTCAAGCAGAGCCTGGCCGAAAGCTCCTTCGATGCCTGGATCAAGTACTACAAGCAGGATGAGAACGCGCCCAACAGCATCGTCAGTTACTACCAGAAGGGCGCCCTGGTCGCCGCCGGCCTGGACCTGACGATCCGCCTGCAGACCGGCGGCAAGCGTTCGCTCGACGATCTCATGCGGCATTTCTGGCGGCGCTGGCGCGCCGCCGGCGCCGAGTACGCCGGCGTGGCCGAGGAAGACGTGGCGCCGGCGCTCGAGGCGGCAACCGGCCTGGACCTGGCGCGCCCGCTGCGCGACTGGACGCGAGCCACCGGAGAACCCGATTTCGCCGCCCTGCTGCCGCAATTCGGCGTGCGCGTCGAGCGCAGCGCGGCGCTGGACGCGCCGGGCTTCGCGCTGCTCGGATGCAAGCTGGCGGGCGGCGGTGAGACACGCGTCAGCCAGGTCTTCGACGGCAGCCCGGCGCAGGCCGCCGGCCTATCGGCCGGCGACCAGATCGTGGCGCTCGATGGCCTGCGCGCCGCGGGCGGCCAGCTCGACAAGCTGCTGACCCGCTGCCAGCCGGGCGACACGGTCGAAATCCTGGCCTTCCGGCGCGACGAGCTGCTGCGCTTCGAAGTGCGCCTGGCCACGCGGCCGCCGCAGAGATGGCAGCTCAAGGCCGAACCGCGTGGCCCGGCTGCGGCGCGACGGCTGCGCGACGGGTGGCTCGGCCGGCCGCCGGCCAAGCGGGCGCGTGCCTAGTCAAGGAAACGCACCGGGCGGCTAGGACCGAAGCGGTGCGCACCAGTCGATCGGCGGCAGGCCGTGGGCGACGAGAAAGGCGTTGGTCCGCGAGAAATGGCCGCAGCCGAGAAAGGGCACCGGCGGACGGCGCGCCGCAAGCGGCGATGGATGATTGGCGCACAAGACCAGCTGCGGACCGCCGGCCGCGGCAATGCGTTCCTGCTTGCGCTGGGCCTGGGCACCCCACAGCAGGAAGACCTTGGCATCGGTCGACGCGGCGACCGCGTCGATCACCGCATCGGTGATCGCTTCCCAGCCGTGCCCGGCGTGGCTGCCCGGGCAATCCTGCTCGACCGTCAGCACGCTATTCCATAGCAGGACGCCCTGCCGGCTCCAGGCGCGCAGATCGCCCTGGCCGCCTGCCAGCGCAGCGCCGCCACAGGAACCATCGCGTGCCAGCTCGGCGCGAATATTGCGCAGGCTGGGCGGCGGCGGCACGCCTGGCGGCACCGAAAAAGCGTAGCCATGGGCCTGCCCCGGCCCGTGATACGGGTCCTGGCCGAGGATGACCACGCGCACCTCCTGCGGTGGGCACGATTCGAGGGCGACAAGCGGGCGCGGCGGATAGATCACCTGCCCGGCCGCCATGCGGGCATCGACAAAGGCGACCAGGTCGCGGGTCGATTCGGCGCCCAGCACCGCGCCGAGCGCGCTGCGCCATGCCGGCGCCAGGGCGTGAAAGTGGTCGCCCAGCGAGCCCATCAGGCGATCGGGAGCGCTGTCGGCGCCGGCGGGCAAGCGCCGCTCCGCCTCAGGACGCGAACAAGCGGGCCAGCTCGGCGCCTGGATCCTCGGCGCGCATGAAGGCTTCGCCGACCAGGAAGGCGTCGACCCCGGCCGCGCGCAGGCGCGCCACGTCGGCCGGGGCCATGATGCCGCTTTCGGTGACCACCCGCCGGCCGGTTCCGGCGCGCGGCAGCAGATCCAGCGTGGTCTGCAGCGCGACCTCGAAGGTGCGCAAGTTGCGGTTGTTCACGCCCAGCAGCGGCGCGGCGCCGGCGCTGCCGACCGGCGCGACGCGCAGCGCCCGCTCGAGCTCGGCGCCGTCGTGCACCTCGATGAGGATGGCCATGCCCAGGTCGGCGGCGCACTGCGCCAGCTCGCGCAGCCGGCCGTCATCGAGCGCGGCGACGATGAGCAGGATCGCGTCGGCGCCGGCGGCGCGGGCCTCGACCACCTGGTACTCGTCGATCATGAAATCCTTGCGCAGCACCGGCAGTGCGGCGGCGGCCCGCACCGCCTCGATGGATTCGATTTCGCCCTGGAAGAACTGCCGGTCGGTGAGCACCGACAGGCAGGCGGCGCCATGCGCCGCGTAGCTGCGCGCGATGGCCGGCGGATCGAAGGCGGCCCGCAGCACGCCGCGCGACGGCGAGGCCTTCTTGATCTCGGCAATGACGCCGGCGCGGCCCTGGGCGATGGCGCGCTCGAGCGCGGCGGCGAAATCGCGCAGGTCGCCGCGCGCCTCGGCGCGGCGGCGCAAGGCCGGCAGCGAGACGCGGGTCCGGGCCAGCGCGACTTCGCTGCGCTTGACGGCCAGGATGCGATCGAGGATGTCGGACACGGCCGGGTCGGCTCCTGGGCGCGGCGGCTCAGCGGACATCGGCCGCCAAACCCAGGCGGTGGCTGACCGCGACGAATTCATCGAGCTTGCGCCGCGCCGCGCCGCTGGCCACCGCCGCGCGGGCCTGCGCCAGGCCCTCGGCGATCGAACCGGCGCAGTCGGCGGCATAGAGCGCGACGCCGGCATTGAGGCAGACGATCTCGCAGGCCGGGCCGGGCTTGCCTGCGACGGCATCGATGACCAGCGCACGCGACTCGGCCGGGTTGGCCACGCGCAGGCCGCGGTGCGACACCATCGCCATGCCGAAGTCTTCGGGATGGATCTCGTACTCGCGCACCTCGCCGTCGCGCAGCTCGCCGACCAGGGTGGCGGCGCCCAGCGATACCTCATCCATGCCGTCGCGGCCGTGGACCACCAGCACGTGGCGGCTGCCCAGGCGCTGCAGCACGCGCACCTGGATGCCGACCAGATCCGGGTGGAAGACGCCCATCAGCTGATTGGGCGCGCCGGCCGGATTGGTGAGCGGCCCCAGGATATTGAAGATCGTGCGCACGCCCAGCTCCTTGCGCACCGGCGCGGCATGGCGCATCGCCGCATGGTGATTGGGCGCGAACATGAAGCCGATGCCGGTTTCGGCCAGGCAGGCCGCGACCTGCTCCGGCGCCAGCGAGATGCGCGCGCCGAGCGATTCGAGGACGTCGGCGCTGCCCGAGCTGGACGAGACGCTGCGGTTGCCGTGCTTGGCGATGCGGGCCCCGGCGGCGGCGGCGACGAACATCGACGCGGTCGAGATATTGAAGGTCTGCACGCCATCGCCGCCGGTGCCGACGATGTCGACCAGGTGGCGCTGGTCGGCCACCGGTACGGGCGTGGAGAATTCGCGCATGATGCGCGCCGCGGCGGCGATCTCGCCGACGGTCTCCTTCTTCACGCGCAGCCCCATGAGCAGCGCGGCCATCTGCACCGGCGTGAGCTCGCCGCGCATCAGGCGGCGCCACAGCGACAGCATCTCGTCCTGGAAGATCTCGCGGTGGTCGATGCAGCGGGCCAGCGCCTCGCTGGGGGTGATGTCCATGGCCGGTGCGCTCAGCCGGCCGGCAGGCTGGACGGTGCGCCGGCGGGTGCGCCGGTGGGCGCGCCGGCGCGCGAGCGGACGAGGAAGTTGCGCAGCATCTCGTGCCCATGCTCGGTGGCGATCGACTCCGGATGGAATTGCACGCCTTCGACCGGGTATTCGCGGTGGCGCAGGCCCATGATCTCGCCATCCGGGGTCCAGGCCGTGACCTCGAGGGCCGCGGGCAGGTCGCTGCGCTGCACGGCGAGCGAGTGGTAGCGCGTGGCGACCAGGGCACGCGGCAGGCCGGCGAACACGCCGGCGCCATCGTGCTCGATGCGCGCGGTCTTGCCGTGCATGAGCTCGCGCGCCCGCACCACCTTGCCGCCATAGGCCTGGCCGATGGCCTGGTGGCCCAGGCAAACGCCCAGGATGGGAATGCGCGAACCGAAGCGCTCGATCACGCCCAGCGTGACGCCGGCCTCGTTGGGCGTGCAAGGACCCGGCGAAATGCAGATCTGCTGCGGCGCCAGGCCGGCGATCTCGTCGAGCGAGATCTCGTCGTTGCGCCGAACCGTGACCTCCACGCCCAACTCGCCGAAGTACTGCACGAGGTTGTAGGTGAAGCTGTCGTAGTTGTCGATCATCAGCAGCATACGAGTCTCAACTGGTTGATTCGCAAGGCATCGCAAGCGGCCGACGGGGACCGCCTGGCAATCCTGCGGGGTCCATTTTCGCACCCTTCAGGCCGGCGGTGCCGGGCCATGTCGGATTCCGGGCAAGCGCACCGTTCTATCCGGTGAGTGGCCGCGACTTGCGCGGCCCGATCGCATCGCGCGCCGGGGATCGCCTGGCACACCAGGATGGGCATGGGGAGGAATCAGATCATGAATTCAGTACGTACGACATCCCAGGCTACGCGGCGCGCTCGGCGCGCGTTGACCACGTTGCTGTGCGCCGCGCTGGCTGCGCTGTTGGCCGCTTGCGGCGGTGGTTCGTCTTCGGGGGGCGCTTCGAGTTCCAGCGGCGGTTCGAGTTCCGGTGGGGGGTCCAGTTCCGGAGCGGGCGGTCCGCCGCCGGGCTCGTCGTATACCGTCGGGGGAACCGCCAGCGGGGTGAGTGGGACGGGGCTGATCCTGCTCGACAACGGCGGCGACCCCCTTTCGGTCACCACGAACGGCGCCTTCACGTTCGCCGCGCCGATCGCAAGCGGCGGTGCCTATTCGGTCACCGTGAAGACCCATCCGAGCGGCCAGATCTGCATGGTGGCCAATGGCGGCGGTACCGTGGGCACCGCTGCCGTCACCGGCGTCACCGTCACGTGCACCCCGGCGGCCGCTGCGTCCATGATGTCCCTGGTCGCCGGCAACATGGGCGGCGGCGGCAACGTCAACGGAACCGGGTCCGCGGCGAATTTTGGCCTGCCGTCCTTGAGTGGCGTCATCGGTGACCTTACCTCGACCACGATTTCGTATGGCAGCGGCCCAGGCTGTGCGGCAACCGACACCGCCGGCAATGTCTATCTGTGCGATGCACAATCGAATTTGATACGAAAGATGACGCCGGACGGCGTCGTCTCGACGTACGCCGGAACCGGTGCGGCGTCCGATGTGGACGGTCCGGCGAGCCAGGCATCCTTCACCTCGCTTTCGGGTATCGCAGTCGACGCCGCGGGCACGCTGTATGTCGCCGAATCCGACCCGGGCAACGGCAGCGGAAACCGGATCCGCAAGATCAGCGCGAGCGGCGTCGTTACAACGCTCGCCGGATCAGGCGCCGTCGGCGCGGCCGATGGAACCGGAACGAGCGCGACATTCCAGGGCCCGGCCGCATTGGCCGTCGACGCCGCCGGCAATGTCTACGTCACCGATCAGTTCAACGACACGATCCGCAAGATCACGCCATCCGGCACGGTGTCCACTTATGCCGGCAGCCCCGGTACGGCCGGTTCGGCGGACGGAACGGGGTCTGCGGCCCGCTTCGACAATCCGCTGGGCATCGCGGTCGATGGTTTCGGCAACCTGTACGTGGGCGACGGCAACAACTTCACGATCCGCAAGATCGCGCCAGGCGGCATCGTAACGACCTTCGCTGGCACGGCCGGCTCGAACGGCAGCGCCGATGGCGTCGGGCCGGCAGCCCAGTTCACCCAACCCCAGGGACTGTCGACCGACGGCGCCGGCAATCTGTACGTCGCGGACACGAGCAGCAGCACCATACGCCTGATCACGCCGACGGCGCAGGTGACGACCCTCGCCGGCACTGCCGGGACGAACGGCCATGCCGATGGCAGCGGAGCCGCCGCGTCGTTCTTCTACCCTGCAGGCGTGGCGGCCGACGGCATCGGCAACGTCTACGTGGCCGATTCCGGCAACACCGCGGTTCGAAAGATCGCGCCGGGCGCCGTGGTCACGACCGTCGCCGGATTGGTTCCCATCTTCGGCAATGCCGATGGCAGCGGGTCAGCGGCACAGTTTCAACAGCCCTTCGGGATCACCAGCGACAGCGCCGGCAATCTCTATGTCGCCGACCAGCTCGCCGAGACGATCCGCATGGTCTCACCGCAGTCCGTCGTGACGACGCTCGCCGGGTCGCCGAACAATGTATCGGACGCCGATGGCGTCGGGACCGCGGCCGGGTTTTCGCGACCCATGGGAATCTCCGCCGACCCGAACGGCAATCTGTACGTTGCCGATGCCCTGGGCAATACGATCCGCCGGATCGCGCCGGGCGCCGTCGTCACCACGGTCGCCGGCCAGACGGGCCAGGCAGGATCAAATGATGGCAATGGCAGCGCGGCCCTGTTCTCGCATCCGCAAGGCGTGACCGTCGACTCGTCGGGCAATGCGTACATCGCCGATACCGGCAACCAGACGATCCGAAAAATGGATCCTTCCGGCAATGTCACCACGCTGGCGGGAACCGTCGGCGTCAGCGGTAGCGCCGACGGCGCCGGCACGGCGGCCAGTTTCAACACGCCGGTCGATCTCGCGGTGGACGGCGCAGGCAACGTCTATGTCGCGGACAGCAGGAACTTCACCGTCCGCAAGATCTTGCCTGACGGAACCGTGACGACACTCGCCGGCTCGCCGGGCAAGGCCGGCTACGCCGACGGTACCGGCTCGGCAGCGCAATTCGGCCAGGTGGTCGCGGTTGCGGTCGACGGCGCAGGCAACGTATACGCCATCGACCGCCAGCAAGACTGGTTCATCAACTATGCGGGCAATCAGATGATCCGCAAGATCACGCCGGCCGGCGTCGTCACCACCGTTGCGGGACAGCTCGGCACGATCGGCTACGCACCCGGACCGCTGCCCGGCGCATTGCGCTTTCCGTGCCGCCTGACCGTCCATGGCGGGTCACTTTACTTCACCATGGGCGGCGGGGTGGGCGTCGTGACCAACGTTCCCTAGCCGGCGCCCAAGCCATGCCGGGCGCGGCGCTCGGGCCCGCCGCGCCGGTAAGCGTATCCCGGATCGTCAGGCCGCTTGCGCCGCCCGCCAGCCCTCAGGCCGGCCCCACGCCATACGGCGGCGGCACCAGGTTGACGATGCGCGACAGCAGGGCGCGAAACTCGCCTGCCGGACCGGACCACGGTCCCTGGTTGGCCGCGAAGGCGGCATCGATCTGCGCCCAGTCCTCGGCGCCAAGCAGGCGGCGCGCCTGCGGCAGCAGTTCGGTCTCCTCGGTGCGCAGGTGCTCCCAGTTGTAGGCCAGGTAGCGCTGCACCTCGGCGTCGAAGCGGGCGAAGCCGGCGGCGCCGTTGGCCAGGTAATGGATCAGCGCGGCCTGCACCTGGCCGATGCGCTGCGCGCCCTCGCGGTGCTGGGCGGCCAGCCGGTCGAGCAGCGGCGCCAGTTCGGGCACGCCGCGCAGGCGCGCGAAGAGATACTGGTCCTCCTTCGGATGGTGCACCTTCTCCGGCACCTCGGTGATGTACTCGACCAGCGCGGCGAGCAAGGAGTAGTCCGGTGCGCGCCCCTGGTCGCGGATGGCATCGAGCACGGCGCGCATGGCCTGCAGCACCGCACCCATGGCGCGGTGCTCGTCGTGGATGATGTCGATCGCCTTCATGGTCTCCCCCTTCCCGGTCAGCGGCCGGCGACGCCCAGCCAGCGGTCGAGCATGGCGTCATCCTCGCGCAAGGCGGCGCTGGCGCCAAGATAGACCTGGCGGCCGCGCTCCAGCACCATGGCCTGGCGGGTCAGCGGCAGGATCTGCCGGGCATGCTGCTCGACCAGGATCACCGCCATGCTGCCCTCCTCGATCAGCCGCCCGATGACGCCCAGCAGCTCCTGCACGATGAGCGGCGCCAGGCCTTCGAGCGGCTCGTCGAGCAGCAGCAGGCGCGGATTGAGCAGCAGCGCGCGCGCCATGGCCAGCATCTGCTGCTCGCCGCCCGACAGCTGGCTGCCCAGGTTGGCGCGCCGCTCCTCGAGCCGCGGAAACAGCGCGTACACCCGGCGCAGGTCCCACGGGCCCGGGCGCGCGCTCACCGTCAGGTTCTCCAGCACGGTCAGCGAGGCGAAGACGTCGCGCTCCTGCGGCACCCAGCCCAGGCCCAGGCCGGCGCGGCGGTGCGCCGGCACCGCGCCCAGCTCGCAGGCGACGCCGTCGTGCTGCAGGCGCAGCGTGCCGGCGTGGCGCCGCGTCGCCCCCATGAGCGTGGCCAGCAAGGTGGTCTTGCCCATGCCATTGCGGCCCAGCAGGGCCATGCTGTCGCCGGTCTCGAGGACGAAGCCGATGTCCTCCAGGACCACGGCATCGCCATAGCCGGCCGTCAGGCCCGCCACCTGCAGCAGCTCAGCCATGGATGGCCTCGCCGAGGTAGACCTCCTTGACGCGCGGATCGCGCGCGATCGCGGCGGGCTCGCCCTCGGCCAGCACGGCGCCGCCGACCAGCACCGAGATGCGGTCGGCATAGCGGAACACGAGGTCCATGTCGTGCTCGATGAGCAGCACCGTGACCTCGTGCGGCAGCGCGGCGATGGTCTCGAACAGCTCGCGGCTCTCGGCGGTCGGCACGCCCGCCGCCGGTTCGTCGAGCAGCAGGACCCGCGGCCGGGCGGCCAGCGCCAGCGCGATCTCGAGCAGGCGCTGCTTGCCGTAGGCGATGTCGCGCGTGCGCTGCTGCGCCACGTCGAGCAGGCGCATGCGCTCGAGTACCGCGCAGGCCTCGTCGAGGGCCTCGGCATGGCCGGCCACGGGACGCCAGAAGCGCGCCCCCAGCCCGCGCCGCTCGTTGACCGCGAGCAGGACCGATTCGAGCACGGTCAGGTCGGCGAACAGCCGATTGATCTGGAAGGTGCGCACCAGGCCGCGCTGCACGCGGCGATGCTGCGCCAGGCGGGTCACCGCGACGCCCTCGAGCAGCACCTCGCCCGAGGTCGGCTCGAGGAAACCGGTGAGCAGGTTGATCAGCGTGGTCTTGCCGGCCCCGTTGGGGCCGATGAGCGCATGGCGCGCCCCGGCCTGGACGCGCAGCGCTACGTCCTGGGTGGCGACGAAGCTGCCGAAGCGCTTGACCAGGGCGCGGGTCTCGAGGACGACGCCGCTCATGAAGGCGGCCCGTTCCCGCCCAGGCGCCGGCGCAGGCGGCGCGCGGCGCCGACGATGCCGTCGCGGGCGAACAGCACGATGAGCACCAGCAACAGGCCCAGCCAGAACTGCCAGAACTGCGGATTGATGTTGGCCAGCAGATTGCGCCCGACCATGAAGACCGTCGTGCCGATGAGCGCGCCGTACAGGTTGCCGGATCCGCCCAGCACCAGCATGAGCAGCAGTTCGGCCGAACGCGGGAAGGCCAGCGAGTCGACCGCCACGAACTGGGTCGTCTGCGCCAGCAAGGCGCCGGCAACACCGGCATAGGCCGCGCCGACAGTGTAGATCGCGCACAGCCGGCGATTGACCGGCGTGCCCAGTGCCGGCATGCGCCCGGCATTGAGGCGGATGCCGCGCAGGCTCAGCCCGAAGGGGCTGTGGACCAGCCGGCGGGCCAGCCAGAACAGCACGAACAGCACGGCCACCGCGTAAATGTAGGCGGTGCGGCCGACCAGGTCGAAGCGGAAGCGGCCGAACAGGGGCTCCAGCTCCATGCCGGAGAGTCCATCGACCCCGCCGGTGATGTCGGTGAGCTTGTTGGCCGCTTCGTAGAGCATCATGGCGACGCCCAGCGTGACCATCAGGCGGGTCAGGTCGGAGCCGCGCAGCACCAGGAAGCTGCTGGCGTAGCCGAGCAGTCCGGCGCAGGCCGCGGCGCAGGCCAGGCCGAGCAGCGGGTCGCCGTGGCCATGGCTGGCCAGCAGTCCGGCGGCGTAGGCGCCGACGCCGAAGAACGCGGTATGGCCCAGCGACACGATGCCGGCATAGCCGAGGATCAGGTCGAGGGACAGGCAGAACAGGCCGGTGATGGCGATCTGGGCCAGCAGCACCAGGTGCTGCGGCAAGGCGAAGTAGGCCAGCACCGGCAGCGTCCAGAAGGCGCGCTCGGCCCAGCTCCAGCGCGCCGCACGGGCCAGCGCGGCGGCGGCCGCGCCGGGTGGCGCGTGTTGTGCCGCATGTTGCGGCGCGTGTTGCGGCGCGTGTTGCGGCGCGTGTTGCGGCGCGTGTTGCAGCGCAGGTTCCCGCGCAGGTTCCGGCGCGCGTTGCGGCCCGTGCCGCGGCGCGGGCGCCGGCGGCGCGCCGACGGCCTCAGTGGGCCCGGCCACGGCCGAACAGTCCCTGGGGCCGGAAGATGAGCATGGCCACCATGACGGCGTAGATCACGAAGGCGCCGACCTCGGGCAGGTAGTACTTGCCGGCCACGTCGAAGATGCCCAGGATGAGTGCCGCAACCAGCGATCCGAGGATGCTGCCGCTGCCGCCGACCGCCACCACGATGAGGAAGTACACGATGTACTTCACCGGAAAGCCCGGGTCCAGGCCGAGCACCTCGACGCCGAGCGCGCCGCCCAGTCCGGCCAGCGCCGAGCCCAGCGCGAAGGCGATGGTGAACACGCGGTCGACGTCGATGCCCATGCCGCGGGCCGCCCGCGGGTTGTCGACCGCGGCGCGCAGCCGCGCGCCAAAGCGCGTGCGCTGCACCAGCCATTCGAGGGCCAGCGCGATGCACAGCCCCAGCACCACCAGGAACAGGCGGTAGACGCCGATGTCGAAGCCCAGCGGCGCGATCTGGCCGCGCAGGAATGCGGGCAGGGTCAGGGGCTGTTGCTGGTCGCCGAAGATGTAGACCGCGGTGGCGATCGACATGAGGATCAGGCCGATCGAGAACAGGACCTGGTCGAGGTGGGTCGCGCCGTACAGCCGGCGATAGAGCAGGCGCTCGAGGACCACCCCGGCCAGCGCCACGACCACCATGACCAGCGGCAGCGCGGCCAGGAAGGGCAGCCCGCCGGGCCCGAGCAGCAGCACGCCGACATAGCCGCCGAGCATGGCGAACGCGCCGTGCGCCAGGTTGACGAAACCCATCAAGCCCAGCGTCACCGACAGGCCGACGCTGATGAGAAAGAGCAGCATCCCCGAAGCGATGCCGTCGAACAGCACGGTCAGCATGGCGTACCCCGCACCCGGACGGCCCGCCGGCGGCGCCATCGCCCGGGCCCCGGCGCGGCCGCGGCCGGCGCGCTACGGCTTGAGCGGGGCTGGCCGCTCACGACCGGGCGCTCGACGGCGGCAAGGCGCAAGGGCGACCCGGCGCGGCGCGCCGGGGCTCAGGGCTTGCCCGGATCGCGGAAGTCCGGCACCTGTTCGAACTCGATGTTCTGCAGCTTGCCCTTGACCCGCTCGACCTTGCGGATGTAGACCGTCTGCACGATGTCGCGGGTGACCGGATCGATCGCCACCGGCCCGCGCGGGCTGATCCATTTCATGCCCTTGGCCGCGGCAACGAAGGTGTCACCGTCGGCGTTGCCGCCGGTCTTCTTCAGGGTCTCGTCGATCAGGTGCATGCCGTCGTAGCCGGCGACGGCCATGTAGGCCGGGCGCTCGGACGGGTAGGCCTTGTACCAGGCCTCGGTGAAGGCCTTGTTCTCCGGCGAGTTGTGCGATTCGGCATAGTGGAACGAGGTGATGACGCCGAGCACCGCGTCGCCCAGGGCCTCGAGATCGGTCTCGGTGGTCAGGTCGCCGGTGGCGATGAGGCGGATGCCGGCCTTGGCGAGGTCGCGCTCGGCAAAACCCTTGACGAAGCCGACCGACTGTTCGCCGGGCGGCACGAACAGGAAAACGGCATCCGGATGGGTATCCTTGATCTTCTGCAGGTAGGGTGCGAAGTCCGGGTTCTTCACCGGCGTGCGCACCTCGCCGACGACCTCGCCGCCGGCGGCGGTGAAGGTCTTCTTGAAGGTTTCCTCGGCATCGTGCCCGGGGCCGTAGTCGGCGACCACCGTGTAGACCTTGTGGATGCCGTTCTTCGCCGCCCAGCTGGCGATCGGCGCGGTGTTCTGCGGCAGGGTCATCGAGGCGCGGACGATGTAGTTGGACTTGGTGGTGACCGAGGACGTGGCGGCGTTCATGATGATCATCGGCCGCTTGGCCTCGGTGGCGATCGGCGCGACGGCGAAGGCCGACGGCGTCAGGCCGAAGCCGGCCAGGATGTCGACCTTGTCCTGCACCACCAGCTCCTGCGCCACGCGCTTGCTGATCTCGGGGGCGATGCCGGTGTCGTCCTTGATCACGATTTCGGCCTTGCGCCCACCCAGCATGCCGCCATGCAGGCTCAGGTACAGGCGCACGCCGTTCTCGATCTGCTTGCCATAGCCGGCGAAGGGCCCCGACATCGGCAGCACCAGGCCGATCTTCACGGGTTCGGCCGCGGCCAGGACCAGGGCCGGGGCGGTGAGCAGCAGGGCGCCCAGCGCCGCGACCAGTCGTCGATTTGCCATCATGCTTCCTCTCCTTGCGGGCCGCCTGCTCGGGCAGGCAGGAATTGTTCGCAACCGGCCGCCATGGTAATCCAGGGCGGCGACCCGCGGGCAACCGCGCCGCGCGGGCCATGGCGGTCCCGGCGGGCGAGCCGCCGCTTCGCGCTACAGTAGGCGCGTGGCATGGCACTGGGCCGGTGCATGCCGGCAAAGCCGCCGCGCCGACCGACGTGGAACACGGGCGCACCGCCCGCGCCGGTAAAAGGACACCAAAAGCGGGACAACAAAAGCGGAACACCATGAGCGGGAGACCATGAGCGACCCCATCCTGATCGTCGGCGCCGGCCAGGCCGGATTGCAGGCCGCCGATGCCTTGCGGGCCGGCGGCCACGACGGCGCCGTGCAGCTGATCGGCAGCGAGTCGCATGCACCCTACCACCGGCCGCCGCTGTCCAAGTCCTACCTGCTCGGCGAGACCGCGCGGACCCAGCTCACCATCCGCAGCGCCGAGGCCCTGGAAAAGAAGGACATCGATTTTCTGCCCGGGGTCCAGGTGGTCGGGCTGGACCGGGCCGCGCAGCGGGTCGAGCTGGCCGACGGCCGCCGCTTGCCCTACCGGGCGCTTTGCCTGGCCACCGGCGCGCGCGTGCGCACGCTGGCGCTGCCGGGCAGCGAGCTGGCCGGCCGGCACGTGCTGCGCACGGTCGACGATGCCCAGGCGCTGGCGACCGCCCTGGCCGCAGCGCAGCATGTGGTGGTGATCGGCGGCGGCTTCATCGGGCTGGAGGTCGCCGCGGTGGCGCGCCGCCTGGGCAAGAGCGTGGTCGTGCTCGAAGCCGCCGATCGGCTCATGGCGCGCGCGGTGGCGCCGCAGATCTCGGCCTTTCATGCGCAGCTGCACACCGAGCGCGGGGTGCAAGTGGTCTGCGCCGCGCAGGTGGTGCGGATCAGCGGTGGCGGCGGACGGGTCGGCGGCGTCGCGGTGGCCGACGGCCGCGAGTTCGCCGCCGACCTCGTCATCGAGGCCGTCGGCATCCTGCCGAACGACGAGCTGGCCCGCGCCGCCGGCCTCGAATGCGAGCGCGGCATCGTGGTCGACGATTGCTCGCGCACGCAGGACCCGGCGGTCGTCGCCGCCGGCGATTGCACGGCACGCCGCCTGCCCGACGGGCGCCTGCAGCGCCTCGAATCGGTGCAGAACGCCGTCGAGCAGGGGCGCGCGGCGGCCGCCGCGCTGCTGGGCCAGCCCAAGCCGTTCGCCGCGCATCCGTGGTTCTGGTCCGACCAGTACGACGTCAAATTGCAGATGGCCGGACTGTCGGCGGGCCACGACCGGGTGGTGGTGCGCGGCGAACCGGTGCAGCGCAGCTTCTCGGCCTTCTATTTCCGCGCCGACCGGCTGATCGCGGTCGACTCGGTGAACCGGCCGACCGAGCACCTGGCGGCGCGCAAGCTGCTCGACCAGGGCATCACGCCGAGCGACGAGCAGGCGGCCGACGGGGCCTTCGCGCTGGCCAGCCTGCTGGCCTGAACGCCCGGGCACGCACGGCGGCGCGCAACAGGGCGCAGGTGGTCACGATTTTCGCGTAATCTATTTTGCAAAATCCAACAATCGCGCGCGCGGCAACGCAGCGCGCGGCAACCTCCCGGGGAGCAAAACATGAAACTGCACACGATGGCCCTGGCGGGCGCCCTGGCCGGCGCCGCGATCGGCGCGCTGGCCGGCAGCACGCCGGCGTGGGCCGACGACAAGCCGGTGAAGATCGCCCTCATCGCCGACAAGACCGGTCCGCTCGAGGCCTATGCCAAGCAGACGGTGGCCGGTTTCGCGCTGGGCCTGGAATATGCCACCCAGGGCAGCCTGGCGGTGAATGGGCGCAAGCTGGTGGTCATCGAGAAGGACAGCCAGACCAAGCCCGATGTCGGGCGCAACCTGCTGGGCGAGGCCTACAACGATGACGGCGCCGATCTGGCGGTGGGCGGCACGAGCTCCGCGGTGGCGCTGGCCATGCTGCCGGTGGCCCAGGACAACAAGAAGCTGCTGATCGTCGAGCCCGCGGTATCGGACTCGATCACCGGGGACAAATGGAACCGCTACATCTTTCATAGTGGACGCAACTCGACCCAGGACGCGGTGGCCAACGCGCTGGCGCTCGGCAAGCCGGGGGTGGTGATCGCCACGCTGGCGCAGGACTACGCCTTCGGGCGCGATTTCGTCACCGCCTTTCGCACCGCCCTGGCGCCGACCGGCGCCCGGCTGGTGTTCGAGGAATACGCGCCGCCGGCCACCACCGATTTCACCGCCGCCTACCAGCGCATCTTCGACGCCCTGGCCAAGGAGCAGGGACGCAAGATCCTGTTCATCAACTGGGCCGGCGGCAACCCGATGTCGCCGCTCAAGGCGCTCGCGCCGGAACGCCTGGGCATCAGCGTGGCCACGGGCAGCAACATCCTCCCGGCACTGGCCATCTACAAGGAATTCCCCGGCCTCGAGGGCGCCGGCTACTACTACTACGAGAACCCGAAGAACGCGGTCAACGACTGGCTGGTCGCCGAAAACCAGAAGAAATACGGCGCACCGCCCGACTTCTTCACCTGCGGCGGCTTCATCGCGGCGCAGGCGGTGGTGGCGGCGCTGAAAAAGACCGGCGGCTCGACCGATACCGAGAAGCTGATCGGCGCACTCGAAGGCCTGAGCTTCGATTCGCCCAAGGGCAAGGTGAGCTTCCGCAAGGAAGACCACCAGCTGCTGCAGCCCATGTACGCCTTCAAGATCAAGGTCGACCCGAAGGTCGCCTGGGGCATACCCGAGCTGGTGCGCGAGATCCCGATCAGCGAGATCACCGTTCCCATCAAGAACGCGCACTGAGCGGCGCGGCGGGCGGGCGACCGCGGCGCGGGCCATGAACGATGCCGGTCCGGTGCTGGAGACGCGCGGACTGTCGATCCGCTTCGGCGGGCATGTCGCGGTCAATGCGGTCAGCTGCGCGTTCCAGCGCGGCACGCTGACCGCGATCGTCGGCCCCAACGGCGCCGGCAAGACGACCTACTTCAACCTGCTGTCGGGCCAGCTGCGCCCGACCGGCGGCAGCGTGCACCTGCTGGGCCGCGACATCACGCGGCACGGCGTGCCGCGCCGCTCGCGCCTGGGCCTGGGGCGCGGCTTCCAGCTCACCAACCTGTATCCCAACCTGTCGGTGCTGGAGAACGTCCGGCTGGCCATCCAGTCGGTGGCCGGCAGCCACTACAACCTGGTGCGCATCGCGGCGCGCGACCACGAGCTGACCGAGCGCGCGCGCGCAGCACTGGCGCGCGTCAAGCTGGGCGGCCACGCGCAGCAGGCGGCGGCGACGCTGGGCCACGGCGACCAGCGCAAGCTCGAGGTGGCGATCCTGCTGGCGCTCGAGCCCAAGGTCTTCCTGTTCGACGAGCCGACCGCCGGCATGGCGGTCGACGAGATCCCCATGGTGCTCGAGCTCATCGAGCAGTTCAAGCGCGAAGGCGACAAGACCATCCTGCTGGTCGAGCACAAGATGGACGTGGTGCGGCGGCTCGCCGACCGCATCGTCGTGCTGCAGGACGGCCGGCTGATCGCCGACGGCGATCCGGCCGCGGTCGTCGCCTCGCCCGCCGTGCAAAATGCCTACCTGGGGCTGGCCGGGCCCGGCACTGCGGCCGAAGAGGCCGAAGATGGCGTCGAAGTTCGCGCCGACGCTGGCGCCGGAGCTGGCGCTGAAGTTGGCGCTGAAGTTGGCGCTGAAGTTGGCGCGCAAGATGGCGCTTCCGCGGCGCACGGCGCCGGATCCGGAAACGGCAGCCGTGGATAGCCCGCAGCACCCCGCGGCGCAGGACGCCGGCGTCCTGCTGCAGCTCGAGGACGTGCACACCGACATCGGGCGCTACCGGATCCTGCACGGCATCGATCTCACCGTGCGGCGCGGCCG
>Ga0209698_10002139_pt1 | contig 22564 bp, 19 predicted proteins | sample LitLauG_LLR_2012_FD_187203 | JGI IMG/M metagenome (GOLD analysis project Ga0209698, IMG submission 187203) | Freshwater sediment microbial communities from Pennsylvania, USA - Little Laurel Run_MetaG_LLR_2012 (SPAdes) (version 2) | ecosystem: Environmental > Aquatic > Freshwater > Creek >...
CGCCCCCGCGCGCAGCGCGGGAAACGCGAAGTCGGCGAGAAACGGCAGACGCAGATCCTCGATCACCACCTCGGCGGCGCCCACCGCGCGCGCGCGCGCCTCGAGCCCGTCCAGCTCGGCGCCCTGGCCCAAGTCGGAGCAGTAGCACACCACCTCACAACCGTAGCGGTCCTTCAGCCAGTGCACGATGATGCTGGTGTCGAGTCCGCCGGAATACGCCAACGCGACACGCCGGAACTTGCGCTTGCTCATCGGAGCTTTTCCCCCTCGAACTCGAGTGCGGTGAGCGCGCGGTCCAGCCGGCGCTCGGCCTGTTCGATCTCCGCGGCGCTCACGTTGAGCGGCGGCAGGAGGCGCACCGATCGCGCGCCGCCTCGGACCAGCAGCAAGCCCTCCTCGCGCGCGCGCTGAATCAGGCGCGCGGCGTCGAACGGCGCGTGCTCCTCGAGCTCGATCGCGGTGAGGAGCCCGAGCCCGTGATGGCCGGCGAGCGAGGGGTGACGCGCGGTGAGGCGCGCCAGGGCCTGCGCCAGCTCGCGGCCGCGCCGGCGCACGCGCGCGAGGAAGCTCGGGCGCGCGATGTGCGCGAGCATGAAGAGCGCCGCCGTGGCGGACACCGGATTGCCGCCGAACGTGCAGCCGTGCATGCCGGGCGCGAGCGCGGCGGCGGTGTCGTCGTTCATGAGCACCGCGGCGATCGGGATGCCCCCGCCCAGCGCCTTGCTCATGACCACGAGGTCGGGCCGCACGCCGAAGTGATCGGCGGCCAGCAGGTGGCCGCAGCGGCCCATGCCGCTCTGCACCTCGTCGAAGATGAGCGCGGCGCCCAGCGTGCGCGTGCGCACGCGCAGCGCGGCCAGGAAGTCGCGATCCGCCGCGATCGCGCCGCCCTCGCCCTGCACCGGCTCCACGATGACCGCGCACACCCCCGCATCCAGCACCTCGCTCAGGCCCTCGATGCGGTTGAACTCCGCGAAGCGCACGCCCGGCACCAGCGGCTCGAACGGCTCGCGATAGCTCGGCGTCCAGGTGGCCGAGAGCGCGAGCGCGGTGCGGCCGTGAAATCCGCCGCGAAACGCGAGGATGTCGCGGCCCGCGAGCCCACGATGACGCGCGCGGGCGCGCGCGAACTTGAGCGCCGCCTCGACGCCCTCGGTGCCGCTGTTCGCGAAGAACACGCGCGGGTAGCCGGTGGCGCGCCGGATCGCGCGGGCGAGCTTCACGCCCGGCGGGTGCGCGTAGAGATTCGACACCTGGCCGAGCGTGCGCAGCTGGCGCGCGAGCGCGCGCGCGAAGCCCACCGGGGTGTGGCCGAGCGCGTTGACGGCGATGCCGCTCACGAAGTCGAGGTACTCGCGGCCCTCGGTATCGCGCACCCAGGCGCCGTGGCCCGAGATGATCTCGAGCCGCGGCAGCGGATAGAGCGCCGCGAGGCAGTCGGACTCGCTCAGCGTCGATTCGGCTTCGATCACGGCGGCATCAAGCATGGTGCGTCTCCTCGATTCCGGCCGTCATCCGTGTGCCGGTGGCGGTTCCCTTCAGCAATGCGGCCAAGGTTCCGGGGCCCGACCAGCGCGCGATCCAAACTTCCGGCACGCCGGCCAGGGTCGCCGCGATCGCGGCGCGCAGCTTGGGCGCCATGCCGCCCGTGACGTGGGGCGAGCGCAGCGCGGCCTCCGCGTCGCGCGCGTCGAGCCGAGCGGCGAGACGGCCCTCGAGCGCGACGCCCTCGACATCGCTCAGGAGCCAGAGCGGGGCGCCGAGCGAGGTGGCGATCGCGGCGGCGAGATCGTCGGCGTTGAGGTTGAGCAGTCGCTCGCCGTCCGCGCCGATGCTCGAGATCACCGGCACGCGGCCCTCGGCCGCGAGCTGCGACAGCCACGCGGCGTCCACCGAGCGCACCTCGCCGACCTCGCCGAGCCGCGCCGCGCTCGCGTGCGGGACGACACGCGCCAGCCCGGCATCGAGCGCCGAGAGCCCGATTGCGTCGAGCCCGCGTGCGCGCAGCGCGGCCACCAGGCGCTTGTTCGCGAGGCCCGCGAGCACCGCCGTGGCGACCTCGAGCGTCGCGGGATCGGTGACGCGCAGCCCGTCCGAGAAGCGCGGGATGAGGCCGAGCCGTGTGCACCAGGCGCTCACCTCAGCGCCGCCGCCGTGCACCAGCACGACGGGACGCGCCAGCGCGCGCAGCTCCTCCGCCAGCTCGCGCGCCGCGCCCGGCGGCTCGAGCGCGCGGCCGCCGAGCTTGATGACGAGCGGCTTCACCACGGGCTCCCATGTCGGGTGAGCCCGGTGGTCTCGGGCCAGCCGAACATGAGATTCAAATTCTGGATGGCCTGTCCCGCCGCGCCCTTGACGAGGTTGTCGATCGCGGCGGTCGCGAGCAGCGTGCGGCCGCCGTGGAGCGTCGTGATCGCGACGTCGCAGCGATTGCTGCCGCGCACCGCGCGGGTCTGCGGCCACTCGCCGGGCGGAAGAAGGCGCACGAACGGCTCGCCGGCATAGCGCGCGGCGTAGGCACGCCACGCTTCCTCGGGCGAGAGCGCGAAGCGCAGCGGCGCGCTCGCGGTCAGGAGGATGCCGCGCGCCATCGGCGCGAGCTGGGGCGTGAAGCCGATTTGGCGCGCGCGCCCCGAGAGCCGCTGCACGTTGCGCGCGATCTCGGCCGCGTGCGGGTGCACATCTCCGGCGCGATAGATCGAGGCGCCGCCCTCGATCTCGACGAATGACGTGCGCTCCCCCGCGGAGCGGCCCGCGCCGCTCACGCCCGAGACCGCGCTCACCATGAGCGGATCGCCGAGCCAGGCGCCCTCGAGCGCGGGCAAGAGCGCGAGGGTCGCCGCGGTCGGGTAGCAGCCGGGATTCGCGACGCGGCGCGCCATCGTGAGCGTGTCGCGCAGTGCTTCGGGCAGTCCGTAGCGAAACTCGCGCTCGCCGCCCCGATGATCCGACGAAAGATCCACGATTCGCACTTCGGGCGCGGGCGCGGGGCCCTCGGCGAGGCGCTCCGCGAGCACACCGTGCGGCAGGCAGGAGACCAGCACGTCGCACGCGCCGCCCGCCGCCACCTTGAGTCCCTCGTCCAAGCTCGCGAGCGGCGGCCCGGGGCGCTCCCTCGGATCGAGACCCGGCATCACGCTCGCGAGCGGCTCGCCGGCGTGATCCCGTGAGGCGAAGAGGACCGGCTCGAGCGCGGGATGAGAGGCCGCGAGGCGCACGAACTCCTGCCCCGCGTAGCCGCTCGCCCCGAGCACCACGACGCGCGCGGTGGCGGGCGGCGCGGGCAGGGTTTCGCCCGCGAGGAGGGCGGCGGCTTCCGCCAGGGTCGCGTTCTTCACTTGGCGGCCGCGCGCGGGCCCGCGCCGATCGCTTCCAGCCGGCGCTTGAGCGCCCGCGCCGAGGGCGGAGTCTCCATCACGAGCAGCACGGTGTCGTCGCCCGCCACCGAGCCCACCAGGTCGTCGAAGTCGGCGAGATCGATGGCACGCGCCACGCCGTTCGCGTGCCCCGGCGGCGTGCGCACCACCGCGAGGTTGCCGGCGATGCGCACCTCGTTCACGAACGCGCGCAAATCGAGCAGCTGCCGCTCGCGATCCAGCGTCTCGGTCGCCGGCGCGGGGAGCTCGTACGCGGTACGGCCGTCGGCGCCCGGCCGCTTGCCGACGCCGAGGCTGCGTAGATCGCGCGACAGCGTGGCCTGCGTGACCTCGACGCCGTCCTTGGCGAGGGCGCGCGCGATCTCCTCCTGGCTCGTGAACCGGCGTCCGCTCAAGAGCTCGGACAACCGCGTGAGGCGGCGAGATCGCGACACGAAAAACCCTCCGGAACGGCATGAATAACTATGAGAAGGTGTGCATAAAACTACAGAGCGGGACGCACGTCAAGCGCAAAACGAATCGCCCCGGACGCCTGAGCGCCGGGGCGGCGATAGGGGCTGGCTGGCGTTACGGCGTGAAGACCAGGCGCTGGTGGGCCTGATATCCAGGCGTGTCGAGCCGGTAGAAGTAGACGCCGGCGCGCGCGCGGCGGCCGTTGTCGTCGAGCCCGTCCCAGGTGACCGAGTTGACCCCGGCGGCGGCGGGGCCATCCAAGAGCGTGCGCACCTTGCGGCCGTCGAGGCCGTAAACCACGAGCTTCACGTTTGCCGCCTTCGCGAGCGTGAAGTCGATGCGCCCGGTGGTGCGCACCGGATTCGGCACCGGCGAGCTGAGGGTGTAGGCGAAGGCGACGGGCGGCGGGCCGACGTGGCCCGAGACGGTGTAGTGGACGGTGCAGGTTCCCACCTGCGCGCCGGTCACGTTCGTGACCTGGAACGTCAGGTCGTTCACGTTGTAAGTGCTGTCGGGGATCGTGATGTTGTAGGTGTGGCTCGAGGCGGTGCCGGCCGGCACGTTCACGGCGGTCGGGCCGTCGGAGACCCACCCGGCGTTGTCGCTCAGCCGGTAGGTGTACTGGTTGTCGAACACCGTGTTGTTGTTGGTCCACGCGAACGTGATCGACAGCGTCGAGGTGGTCGTGAGCGCGCTGTCGCTCGGGCAAACCGCGAAGCTCATGCCGGTGTCGAACTTCGTGGACCACACATCGGGGTTGAGCGCGCGCCCGTCGGCCCACGAGGGCAGGACCAGATTTCCACCCGAGTGAAGCGCGATGTAGTCGCCCTCGTTGGGCGCGATGTTCGACTGGACCTGGCTCCAGTGGGTCGGCGCCGACGTGATTGGAACGCTCGCCCCCCAGCTCAAGCCGCCATCCGGAGAGCGCGAGAGGTAGACGTTGGAGCTGCCGCCACAGTCGGTGGCTGCATCGCGCCAGTCGTACCACGCGGCGTACACCATGCCGTCGGCGCCCACCGCGACCTCGGGCAGCCAATCGTCGAAGTAGGGCGGATCGTCGTTCGCCCGCGTCGCCGGGGCCCAAGTCACCCCGTCATCGGAGTGCGCGACGAAGATGTCGCGATGGTCCCTCGAGCGCTCGCCGATGTTGGCGCCGTTGGTGCCGGTCTCGACCGAATAGGCGCCGGTCGTGCCGAGCGAGGCCATGCGCAGGTAGTAGGTGCCGGAGGCGGGGCAGGTCCAGTCGATGAAAGCGAGGCCGCCCGCCGTGTTGGCGTCGGCGCCCGAGGCCGCCAGCGTGGTCGCGCCGTCCGAGCAGAACACGCGCATCGTGTATTCGAGCCCCGCGGCGAGCGTGTCGGCGAAGAAGATGTAGTTCGTGCCCTGGGTCGCGGCGAACGAGAAGTAGTCGAGGTCCGAGCTGCTGGAGAGCGAGCCGCTCAGGTGCTGCCCGATCGTGAAGGGCGTCGCCGAGCCCGGGCTATTGTTGGATTCGACCTCGTTCCGCGTCCCGCTCGTGCCGAGCGGATCGTTGAACCAGTCCACCGCTTCGTTCCACGCCACGTACACCCGACCGCGATGCGGGCCGCCGGTGCGGTCCACCGCGATCGAGGGGAACGTGATTCCCGTCAGCCGGTTGAATCCCGGGGCGCCGGTGCCGAAGTTCGCGTAGATCTTGGCGACCTCCTGCTCGGTGTTGAACGTGCTGCCGCCGTTTGTCGACTTGCGAATCTTCATCGTGTCGTAGTCGGTGGTCTGACCGATTTCGTTCCACGTCACGTAGATTTCGCCGCTCGGCCCGGCGATCGCGCGCGAGCCCTGCACGAAGCCGGCCGCGGCGGGCGAGCTGATGATCTGGATTGGACCCCAGGTGACGCCGCCGTCCTGCGAGCGCTGGAACTCGATCGAGTCCTCGGTAGCGGTGAAGAGCGTATAGGTCAGGAGCAAGCGGCCCGAGAGCGAGTCCACGGCCACCCATTCCTTGTCGATGAAGCGGCTCGACGAGCTGACCGAACGTACGAGCTGGGACGCCCCCCATACCGGGGCCGCGCTGCCGCCCGAAAACGTGCACGTCGCCACCCCAACGCCGTTCTGCCCGGCGCCGATGTCGCACAGGGCGGCAAAGTAGAACTGGCCGGTCTTCTCGTTCAGCGCCACCGAAGGATCGCTCGACCACATGAATCCCACGACGCCGGCCGGGTGCGGAATGCCGCCGGCCGGCTGAATGAACGTGACACCGCCATCGGTCGAGTACGCGTAGTTCTGAATGTCGCCGCCGGTGATGAAGCCCTGGCCGTCGTTCCACGCCACCAGGATGTCGTTGCCGGAGCGCGCGAGGTACTCCTCGGCCTGCCCGGCGTTCGCCGCGTCGCCGGAGGGATCGTTGCAACGCACGTTGGTCGGGACCGACTGAACGGCGAGCGGTCGCGCGGCGGGCGGATACGCGCGCGGGGCCGGCATCTGATCGCGCGGCGGCGTGGCCTCGGACTCGATCGCCTTTCTCGCGTGGGAGCCGGCGTGCGGGTGCTTCGCCTTCCAGCGCCGCCAGGCTTCTGCCGCGCGGGCGTCCTCGATGTGGCTCTTCGCTCCCTCCATCAGCATGCGCCGCGCCGCCTGCTTGATGCGCACGATCCGCGCGAGCGCCTCGTCCGCGGTTGCATCGGCGTGCGCGATGCGCGCGAGCGCGACCACGAGGACGAAAACCACGACGAAAGGAGTGGCCTTCGAAACGCGGCGCGAGGTTTGGCTCCGATCCATGGAATTCCTCCGCGAATGACGCGGCGCGAGTGTCCGCCCGGTCCGCTGGTTCGATGTTTCGGCCCCTCGAGCCCGCCCCTTCCATGGGGACGGCCCGGCCCTCCGCCTCATTTTAGATGCGCAGGGCTTCCGAGGCCACCCTGCTGCTATCGGCAGGCTTTCGCGCGATCTAGCGCATGACCACCATCCGGGCGGTGCGCACGCGCGATCCCTGACAAAGCCTTAGAGAGTAGACGCCCGGCGAAAGCGGGCCCCGCAAAGCGAGTTGGACGAGGTGGACCCCGGCCCCGAGCGCGCCGACCTCGCTCCTGAGGATCCGACGCCCGGCCGCATCCAGCAGCTCGAGCGTCGCGGGAAGCGCGGAGTCGAGCGAGAATCGCACGCGTGGCGCGCCCGCGGAGGGATTCGGCCACGCGCCATCGAGCGCGAACGCAGCCCGGAGCGGCACCCGGATGTCCACCGCGCCGAACCAGGGGCCGTCGGGCGACTGCAGGCTCGCGAGCCGGTAGTGAACGAGCGCGCCGGGTTCGAGCCCTCGATCGGTGTAGCTCAGGTATCCGGAGCCGTCGGGAACGATCGTCGCGAGCGTGACCCAATCGCCGGGCTCGATGCGCCGCTCGACAATGGCGCTCGCGAGCCCGCCCGCTTCGTACCAGGTGAGTTGGACGCGCGTCGGATCGGCGTCCACCCGCAGCAGCGAGATCAGCGTGGGCGTCACGAGATAAGAGAGGCTCAACGTCACGCCCCAGATGTCGGGATCGCCGCTTCGCCCATCCGTCCATGCCGGATAGACGCCGGCGTCGTTCGCGAAGAGCGCGAGGTGATCGCCCTGATTCGCGGCGAGATTGCCGGTCACGGAGGTCCACGCGGTGGGCGCGTCCGCGAGTGCTCCAAAGGAGGTGAAGACGTCGCCGCCATTCGCCGAGCGCGCGAGATAGGTGTGGGAAACGCCGCCGCAGGCGCCGGCCGGCGCGTCACGCCAGTCCAGCCATTCGGCGTAGGCGACGCCGTTGCCGTCCACGGCCAGCTCGGGATAGGCGTCATCGAAGCGGCCCGGATCGTCGGTGACGAGCACGGGAGCGCTCCATGAAAGCCCGTCATCCGAGTGCGAGGCGAACAGATCGCGATGATCGCGCGCGCGGCCTGCGGCGAGATGGTGGAGCGCGGTGCGCACGCGATAGCCGCCCGCGCCGGCGCTCCCCGGCGCCTCGGACATCCGCACGAAATAGGTGCCGCTCTCGGGCAGCGTGAAGCATGCCTGGCCGCCGTATCCCACGCCCGCCCCGGGCGCCGAGTACGCGAGCCGCGTCGCGCCGTCGGTGCAGATCAAGCGCAGCGCGGGATCGAGCGAGGCATCGAGCGAGTCCACGAGCAGCACGACGGTCTGGCCCGCGCTCGCCGCGAACGAGAACCAATCCTGATCCCCCGCCGACAGCGTGCCGCGCAGCGTCTGCCCGAGCGCGAAGGGCGTGGCATGCGCGGCGTCGTCATCGGGCTCGACCTCGAGGGCGGGCGGGAGCGCGAGCGGCGGTGAGAAATAGAGCGTGTCGCCGAAGAAGTTGACGCTCTCCTGCCAGGCCAGATAGAGCCGGCCGCGATGCGGGCCCGCGGCGCTCTGATCCAGGGCGAGCGCGGGAAAATCGATCGAGGCGCCGCGCGTCGAGCCGGGCGGTCCGCTGCCGAAGTCGTGATAGGCCGTGCACGCGCTCACCTCCGCTCCCCACGAGAGCCCGCCGTCGCCGCTGGTGCGCACGCGGTAGGAATCCGCGTCGATCGCGCCCGCCGAGAGCCACGCCGCGGTGAGCCGCGCGGGCGGCCCCGGCAGAGCGACCACGCGCGGGCCCGCGACGGCGCCGCTTTCATCCGGCCGAGAGAGCGCGATGGGCCCTGACCAGCTCGCGCCCTGATCGGCCGAGCGGAAGCATTCGATGTCCGAGCCCGTGTCGGTGTAATGCACCGCGACGAGCGAGATCACCTGGCTCGCGGGATCGGCCGCGGCCCACGGCTGATCGAAGAGGCCCGTGGCGCCCGCCGTGCGCGCGGCCACCACCGGCGCGCCCAGGTCGCTGAACGTGAGGCCGTCATCCGCGGACCACGCGATCCCGACGCCGCCGACCGGCGAGACGAGGCCCGCGCCGTCGGTGAACGCGCACAGCACCGAGTTGCCGACCGCCGCGATCACGGGACTCACCTGCGCAACGCCGGCGCCGTCGCCCGAGGGGTCGTTGATGCGCACGTTCGTGGGCGGGAACGATGTGAGGGCCGCGCTGGGAATCGGGCGCGGTGGGAAATCCCGCGCCGGCGCGAGCGAGCCCGAGCGATCGTGAGGCCGTGCCGTCGTGGCATGCTCGCGCCATTCGAGCCACGGACGCATCGTCTCGGCGCGGCGCGCGCGCGCCCAGACTTCCAGCGTGCTGCCCTCAGCGCCGGCCGCGACCGCCGCGTGGAACGCCATGGCCGCAAGGGCGGCGAGCGCGCATCGCGCGGCGAAGCGCAGCGAGGAGGCGGGAATCATGCCCGGAGTTTCGCACCCGGCCCGCGCGCGCGTCCATTCGAAGCGCGCCGCCCTCTAGGGCCCGCCGCCCGGCGAGGTCGCGCCGCGATCCATGAGGCGCAGCGAGTCCAGGGCCGCGGCGACGCCGGGGCCGGTCCACTGCGTGCGTGCGGCGCCCCGCAGCTCGACGCGGAGCGAGTCCGCCGCGGGGAGCGCCGCCGGATCGAGCCAGCCGCGCGCCACCATGGCCCGGCCGATGAAGTGCATCTGCGCCTGCTCGAAGGGCCTCAAGGAGCCGTCCGAGCCGAAGCGCCAACGCCACTTCTCGGGCGCCGGCAGCACGGTGGCGAGAAACAGCGCCTCCGGGACGGCGAGGCGCCGCGCGCCGTGCCCGAAATAGTAATGCGCCGCCTCCTCGGCGCCGCAGATCCCGGGGCCCCACTCCACGATGTTCAAATAGATCTCGAGCATCCGCGCCTTGCTCACACCAGTCAGGTGCTCGAGCACCCACGTCAGCACGACCTCCTGCGCCTTGCGTGAGAGCGTCCGTTCGTGGCCGAGGTAGAGATTGCGCACCAGCTGCATCGTGATCGTGCCGGCGCCGCGACGGAACGCCGCGGCGTGGATGTTGTCCGCGATCGAGCGCCTCACGGCCGGGAGATTGAAGCCGTGGTGCTGAAAGAACGCCCCGTCCTCGTTTGCGAGCACCGCGTGCACCAGCGTCGAATCCAGCTCGGCGAGCGGAACGAAGTGCGAGTTCGCCGCCGACATCTCGCGCGTCTCCATCCGATCGTGCGGCAGATGGATGTGCGCGCTGAACGGCTGATCGAGCGTCGCGATGTCGAGCCGGGTGCGCGCGCGATCGAGGGCGAGGCCGTGCGGCGTGACCGTGGCGCTGAACCGCACGCTGTCGGGCTCGGAGAAGTCGAGATCGAGCGCGGCCGAGTAGTCGAAGGTGCCGGTGAGCGCGAGATCGGAGAGCGGGCCGAGCAGGGAGGGCGGCACGCTCAACCGGCACGCGGCCGGCGAGATGCCCGCCGCGCGCAACTGGAACGTGAAGCGCGGCTCGGCGCGCGAGACCCTGCCGGAGAGCCGGGTCGTGATCGCCCCGATCGAGAGCACGGTCGAATCTCCGAGCGTGGCGACGCCGCGATTCTGCATCCCCCAGCCATTCAGCGCGATCGAGAGCGTGTGAGGAGGGGACGCGCCCGGAGATTCGAGCTCAAAATTCGCGAGCCCCGAGATATGGTCGGCGTGGTCGCCCTGGAGATCGCACGTGAAGGGAATGGGCTGCTCGAGAAGCAGCGTTCCCGATCCCGAGAGCCGGCTCCCCGCGCGGCTCGAGACGAGCGCGAGCTGATCCAGGTGAACGCCGAGGGGAGGATCGCCGCGGCCGAAGACGTCCACGTCGCGCACCTCGATTCGCGGCAGGCGGCGAGCCGGGATCAGCAGCGCGCGGGCGAGCGAGCGCGCGGCCTCCCGCACGCGCGCCGCGTGATCCAGCCTGCCCGCCCGCGTCTCCTCGGGGGGCGCGAGCGTGTCGGCGTCCGCGGCGGCGCCCGATCTCCAGCGGAATCGCCCGTGCGAGAGCGTGACCGCCACCGGGCGCGGGTGAAGCGCGAGCAGCGAGGCGGGATCGAGCGTGACGCTCAAGGACTCGGCGGCCGCGAGCGTCGCCCCGCGCTCGTCGCTCAACGAGAGATCGGCGATCAGAAACGAGAGCGGCGGATGCCACGTGAGCCGCGCCCAGGACAACGTGGCGTGGTGTGCGCGCGCCTCGCTCTGGAGCGCGGCCCCGGCCAGCCGCGTGAGCAGCCGCGGCACGAGCGCGGCGGCGAGCAGCAGCGCGAGCGCCGCCAGCGTCCAGAGGGCCGGCCGGCGCACGACGATCATGTCCCGCGGCGCGGGATCGCGATCAGCCGACCGGCGTGCCGCGGTACGACTGCCATTCGCGATGCAGCGCCTCGGCCTCGTTCACGAACGACGAATGCCGCGGCACCCAGCCCAGCTCCCGCCGCGCCTTGGCAGCCGACACCTTCTGACTGTTGAGGAGCGCCTCCCCGTACGCGCCCAGCTTCTCGAGCACCGCCTCGCGCGGCCATGGCTTCGCCTCGGCGCCGCTCACGCGCGCGATGGCGGTCGCGATCTCGCGCACCGTGAACTGCGATTCGTCCGCGAGCAGGTAGCGCTGCCCGCCTTTGGCGTGCTCGAGCGCCAGCGCACAGGCCTCCGCGACGTCGTCGCAGTGCACCAGCGCCCAGTGCTGGCTGCCGTCGCCCGGATACGTGACGGTGTGCTTATCACGCGCCTCCTCGAACATATGACCGATGATCCCGCGCGATTCGCCGTACACGGTGCCGGGCCGGAAGATGGTGACAGCGGCCTCCATCTCGGCGAAATCCATCGCGACGTCCTCGTGCGCGGCGCGCCAGCGCACGATCTCGAGCGGCTCGAGCGGTGTGCTCTCGTCGATCACCCGGCCGTGGCCCGAGCCGTGCACCCACACGCCGCTGGTGTAGATCAGCCGCCGCACACGCCCGTCTTGAATCGCGACCCGGAATGACTCGAGCGCCCGCTGATCCTGCGCCGCGGCCGCCTGCGGGTCGAACGCGGCGTGCACCACCGCGTCGCAGTTCTGCAGCGTGCCGACGAACGTGCCGGGGGCGGAGAGATCGCCGAACACCGGTCGCACGCCGGCGCTCGCGAGCGCGGCCCCGCGCTCCGCGTTGCGGCCGAGGCCGTACACCTCGTGACCGGCGCGCACCAGCCGCAGCGCCACCGCGCGGCCGATGTAGCCGGTTGCCCCCGTGATGAAGACTCGAAGACTCATGCCTGGGACTCCCCTCGGTTTCGGTCCATGAAACGAATCGCGCTCCTCACCCTCCGCGATACGTGCAGCGCGCGGTGCAGGTCTCGTGCACCGTCACCGCTGACAATCCCTGGATGTACGGCTCGAGCCGCCTCCACAGCCAGCCGCACAGCACTTCGGAGGTCGGATTCTCGAGCCCCGCCACATCGTTGAGTGTTCGATGATCCAACTCGCCCTTGAGAACCGGATCCACCACGGCCTGGATGTCGGCGAAGTCCACCAGCCACCCCATCCGCGGATCCACCTCCCCGGCGACGCACACTTCGACACGAAACGAGTGGCCGTGCAAGCGGGCGCATTTGTGATCGGGCGGCACGGCCGGCAGCCGGTGGGCCGCCTCGAACGTGAAGTCCCTCGCGAGCTCGACGCGCACTCTCAGCTCTCCACATATCGGGTCGGATCGGCGAGCCCCGCGGCGGCGAAGCCCTGCCGGCGCAGCCGGCACGCATCGCACGCTCCGCACGCGCGGCCGTCGGGGGCAGGATCGTAGCACGAGTGGGTGAGCGAGAAGTTAACGCCGAGCGAGGCGCCGAGCCGGATGATCTCCGCCTTGCCGAGGGCGATGAGCGGCGCATGGATCCTCGTTCGCCTGCCCTCCACCCCGGCGCGTGTGGCGACGCGGGCCAGATCCTCGAACGCGGCGAGGAACTCCGGACGGCAGTCGGGATAGCCCGAATAATCGATCGCGTTCATCCCGGCCACGAGGTCGCTCGCATCCAGGACCTCGGCAAGCCCCAAGGCCAGCGCGAGGAACACCGTGTTGCGCGCCGGGACGTAGGTGACGGGGATGTCGCGGCCGGCAAGGTCGCGCCCGCGCGGGACCGGAATGTCCGCGGTCAGGGCCGAGCCGCCGATGGCGGAGAGATCCACCGCCACCTCGCGGTGCTCGAGCGCGCCGAGCGCGCGCGAGATCCGGCGCGCCGCCTCGAGCTCCACCGCGTGGCGCTGGCCGTAGCGCACCGCGAGCGTGACCGCGCGAAAGCCGCGGGAGCGCGCCCACGCCAGGCAGGTCGCGGAATCGAGCCCGCCCGAGAGCAGCACGACCGCGAGTCGGCCCTCGAAGCGTTCATCGTCCCGATCGGCCGCCGCCCCGCCCGATTCGGAGGGCCCGGCCGCGCGATTCGGCGCGCTCATACGCCGCGCCTCGCGCCCCAGATCGAGATGTGGAGCCGCGGGCTGAGCCTCCAGCCACGCTCGATGCACGTGCTCGCGATCCCGGCCGCGTGGCGCTCGATGGCCTCGCTGTTCATTCCCTCGGGCATGAGCATGACCCGATGGGATGGAAGGCCGTGCCGCTCGATCAGGCGAACGGCGTCGGCGAGATCGGGGGGCTCGCCGACCACGATCTTGAACGTGGCGCGCGCCTCCTCCTTCCAGGCCGGGACGTGCCGCCAGGTCTCCTCCCACCGATCGGTCGCCGAGGGAAGCTTGGGCGATACATTATAGAAGAGGCGCTCGTGGCTCAGGACCGGCGGCCCGATTCCGCTGGTCTCGACCTCGACCCGCGGCCAGCGCCCGATCGCGGCTCCCAGGAGCTCGCCCAAGTTCGGATGCTGCATCGGCTCTCCGCCCGTCACGACCAGCAGCTGGGATCGGCCGAGCGCCTCCAGCTCCCGCCACAGCTCGGCCGCGTTTCGCTCGTGCCCGGCGGCGGCATCCCAGCTGTAGCGCGTATCGCACCAGCGGCAGCCGACGTCGCAGCCCTGCAGGCGCACGAAGTGAGCCGGCGTTCCCGCCGATGGCCCTTCGCCTTGAATCGAGAGGAAGATCTCACTGATGCGGATGGGCCGAGCTTCCCGCGAAGGCGCAGGCGCTGAAGGGCTCAGGGCGCGCTCAGCTCCCCGGCGCGGCGCCGGCGCCGCGATTCAGTGCGTGCTCTCACGGGAGAGGTCGAACTGTTTGCCGCAGTTGAAGCACTTCCAGTGGAAGACCGGCTCGCCCACCGGCCACGACACCCAGTCGCCACGGCCGCAGCCCGGGCAGGAGATGCGCACGCGCTCGGTGGTTCCGGTTCCGCTCGTCTGGCTCATGCGGGTCGTGTCCCTTCGCTGATTCGAGAGGTTGAGGGCGGGATTATAGCGGCCGCCCCCGCGGCGCGGAAGCGGCCCGCACGCGCCTCACACCGGCCGCGTGAGCCACTCGGCGAGCCGCGCGCTGAAGGCCGAGCGCGGCAGCACGCGATCGATCCCCGCCGCGAGGGCGCGCTCCCTCGTCTCGGTCTCGACGTGCGAGTAGAAGCCCACGATCGGGATCGACGAGGTCGCGGCGCCGCGCTTGAGCTCGCTCGCGATTCCAATCGGATCGCCCGGCCCATGCAGGTCGATCACGATCACATCGGGCGATCGCTCCGCCGCCCGCGCCGCCAGCGACTCGAGCGGGCAGGCTTCGAGCGCGATGCCGGAGATTTCCGCCACCGACTGGATGCGCGTGAGGAAGAAGAGATCAGGCACCGCGACGAGCGCGAGGCGGGTCACCAGGCCATCGCCCTAAAAACACGAAGCCCGGCATTCCACGAGGGAATGCCGGGCTCGAGCGACTGCGTCAACGGTAGAGAATCTTGACACGACCCCAGGTGGAATTCAGCGTCGGGGTCACCGGGGTGTCGAACTTGCCATCGAACTGCGCGCTGTAGCCGCCGGCCGGCGGAGTGCACGTGCTGAGCGCGCAAAGCGCGCCCTGGAACGTGACCGGACCGTCCGCTCCTCCCAGCAGCGAGAAGAGCGTGCCTCCGGTGAACGTGGCACTGGCAGCGTAGCTGCCGTTCCCCGTCGACTGGGCGGTGATGTTGTAGCCGCTCAGCGTTCCCGTGAGGATGGGCGTTCCGATCTGGTAAAACGGCAGAGCAGAGCCAGCCGCCGGAGCCGTGGCCGCCGAGCTCGGCGCAACTCGCGGGCTGTACTGATAGATCGCGAACGTGCCGCCGCTGTAGGCTGTGGTCCACAGATTCGACAGCGGATGCAGCGTCCCGGCGGAAGTCAGCCCCGTAACCACGATGGTGTACTGCGTGGTCGGATCCTGGGCGTTGATGCCCGCGAACGGATTGCAGAACAGCTGGACGAGCCCCACCATCGTGAGATTGCTTCCCGCCGTGCTGAAGTAGGGAGCGGTCACGGGGATGGTTTCGTAGCCGAACGTCGCGGTGTTGAGAACGATCATGGGGCCGGTGCCGCACTGAGCGCCCGCATTGGTGGCGAGCGCACCCGCCGCCAGCAGTCCCAGCAACGCCGCCGCCCCGATCTTCCTAATCATTGTGACCTCCACGATGTGCACGGCCTCGAGGCCGTGCGGGAGTCGAGGGTTAGCGGTAAAGCGCCTTGATTGCGCCCCAGGTCTTGTGCTCCGTCGGCGTCACCAAGGTCTGGCACTGGCCCGTCACCTGATTGTCGTAACCGGTTGGAACCGAAGGATTCACTTGTCCGGCGGTCGCGCCAATCGTCCAGCCGGCACGGTCGCCCACCGGAACGTAAACCAGGTCCGGTCCGCCATCGAGCGTCATGTCGCCCGAGAACGAACCGTTGGCGGGGCTGACGTTGAAATTGATGTCGAGAACGAAGTTGTTCACGCTGCCGGTCAGCCGCAGCGTGCCGTCCGTGAACGTCGACGGCGACGTCGCGTTCGGCGGGTTCACGCCGTAGGTTCCCGGCGTTCCGGTCGTCTTCGAATCGGCGTAGTAGCTGGCGCGTCCCGTGCCGTTGTTGAACGTGGCCTCGAAGAAACCGGCCGTGTAGTTGTGGGTCGCGACGGTCAGGCCGTTGATGTTGTTCGTGTACTCGTACGTGCCGGTATCGACGTACGGCAGGAGCAACGGACCGAACTGGGTCACGAAGCCGACGACGTTGTAGCCCTCGCCGACGGCGAGGTAGTCGTCGTGATTGAGCGACGGGGGAAGAACGGTGTTCGGATCCTGGTAGTCGAACCCGATGAATGCGAACAGGAGCTCGTACGCCGTCGTCGCGCGCGCCGGAATCGCGAACGCCATCGCGGCGATCAAGAGTAGCGGAATAGCCCTTAGTTTCATCGGCCACCTCCTCGGGGGTCGGTCAACTCGGCTCGAGATACAAAACTGTGGCGGCCCTGGCGCCGCCGGAAGTGCCGCGTGACTCCTTTGTCTGTTGGCGCGTGCTTCGCACCCTTCGGCATTTCAAAAAATGGACGCCTCGCCGGGGTTCGAGGCGCGTGGACAAGGTGACTTTCGAATGGGCCCGCGAAAGCCTGCTGGTTCTCGCTGGCTGCTCCATCAGAATATGGAGGGGGTGCCCCTCAGGCGCAAGTCAAAAGAACACCATTGATGCAAATCCGGCAATAGTTTAACCCGGTTGAACCATGGCAGACTGGTTCATTTCGAAACCGCTCATCGACCACGGGTGCGCTCCACTCGGCCCCCCTTGGGGCGCCCCTTTCGCCCCCCCGGCTGAGCGCAACCCGGCTTCAGTCAAGGATTTGTCCAGAGATGTGGCAGGTCACCCACCGACATTTCAGGAGCGCGGAGCGAGCGCCCGGAAGAGAAGCGGGAGCGAGACATCGTAGCGGTAGGTGACGTTCATGTGGCCGTCGCCGAACTCCTGGCGCTGGTGGGGGACCGCGAGCGAGGTGAGCCGGCGGCCGAGCGCGCGGGCGCCGTGGTGGAGATGGAACTCGTCCGCGGTCCCGCAGTCGAAGTAAAGGAGCGCGAGCGAGCGCAACGAGTCCGCATGCTCTTCCACCATGTTCAGGGGATCGAGCGCGAGCCATCTCGCCCAGACGTCCTCGCGAAATTCGCCGGTCTCGAGATCGACGGGCAGATCGATTCCGAACGGCGCGGACTTCGGATTCGGCGAGTACGCCGCCGCCATCGCGAGGATGTTGAGCGCGAGGAAATCGTCCTTGCTCTTCTGCACCTTGCGCGTGAATGCCTCGAACCAGCGCTCGAGACCGCCCGCGTCCTGAAGCAGCGTGCAGAAGCGCGGCACGTCCACCCGATAGCAGTAATCGAACAGCATGTCGCCGCTGTGGCATGCCACCGCCGCGAACACGTCGGCGTGCCGCATCCCCAGCACCATCGCGCCATAGCCGCCCGATGACTTCCCCGCGACGCCGCGATGCGCGCGCTCCGCGAGCGTTCGATAGCGCCGATCCACGAGCGGAACCAGCTCGTGGATCAGATGATCCTGATAGCGGCCGGTCGCGCTCGAGTTCAGGTACTGAGAGCCGCCATAGCGCGTCAGGCAGTCCGGCATGACGACGATCATCTCGCCCACCCCGCTCCCGCTCGCGCGCCGCTCGCGTGCGATCAGCGCATCCATGCGATCGTCGATCGCGGGCGCCCACGCTCCATCGTTGAGGAGCGCGCGACCGCGGCTCGTGAAGCCGGTGAGGAGGTAGACCACGGGGAAGCGGCGAGCGGGCTCCTCGTCGTAGGAGGGCGGAAGGTAGATGGGGACTCTTCGCTCGCTGGGATCGCCGCACGGATTGCCGCGCAGGACTTCGCTCTCGACCCACTCCGTGATCACTCGACCGCGCCGCATCCGCCCTCCGCCCTCTTGGCCCGCTCGATCCGTCAAGCGGCGGAATCTAACAGGGGCGCCCCACGCCGGGCCACGGGCCTCACGGGCGCCCCCGCTCACGGCAGAAGCCCGCGCCCCCGCTCAAATCGACTCAAATTCCAGCGACTCTCGGTCGATAACCGATTGGAACCGAGAGGGATCTCATGAGCTCGAGCGGCGCCTCCAGCGCGACCACCTCCGAAGAAACCATCCGCCCGGCGCGGGAAGTGACGCCCTGGCATCGCCTCCAGCAGCGCGGCTGGCTGCTGTGGGGCTCGGCCTTCCTCGTCCTCCTCTCGCTCGCCGGCTCGATCCCGCTCATCTATTGGACGCTGATCCAGAGCACGCCCGATCCCTCGGCGGTCCAGAGCCAGGCCTACCTCGCGATCGTCGGTCTCTCGGGGCTGGTGTTGGTGTTCTGCCTCTACACCGCGCTCAAGCAGCGCGAGCTGGACGAGACGCGCACCAACCTGGCACACGAGGAGCGCGAGAAGGAGGACGTGCGCACGCGTCTCTCCGAGCTCTCGGCGCTCTTCCAGGTCTCCACCACGCTCAACCTCCAGTTCAAGCTCGACGTGATCCTCGAGATCATCACGCGCCGAGTGGTCTCGACGCTGCGCGCGCAACAGGCCTCGATCATGATCTACAACCCCGAGACCGGGCTGCTCGAGACGCGCGCCTCGTATGGGCTCGAATCCGAGTACGCGCGCCATGCCCGCAAGCGCATGGGCGAGGGCATCGCAGGCTGGGTCGCCGAACGTCAGGAGTCGGTGCTGCTCAACGCCCAGAACACCGCCGAGAATTTCGTGCGCCATTACAAGCCCAACCGCAACATCACGTCGGCGCTGTCGCTGCCGCTGCGCGTGGGCGATCGTTGCGTCGGCGTGCTCAACGTCAACCGCATCAACCATCCGGAGCCGTTCAAGGAGCACCATCGCCAGGTGCTGGGCATGTTCGCCGAGCACGTGGGCGCGGTGATCGATCGCGCCGAGCTGATGGAGCGCCTGGGCGAGCGCAATCGCGAGCTGGAGGCGAATGTCGAGCGGCTGCACGAGAGCCACCGCATGAAGGACGTCTTTCTCTCGACCGCGAGCCACGAGTTGAAGACGCCGCTCACCGCGGTGATCGCGTATGCCGAGCTGCTCGCCGACCACGAGCAGCGCCTCGATCCCACGCAACGCGGCCAGTTCATCGGCCGTCTGCGCGGCGAAGCGCAGCGCCTGATGAGCCTGATCGAGGAGATTCTCGACCTCTCGCGGATCGAGAGCGGCAAGCTCAACCTGAGGCGCCGGCGCCTGGATGTGGGCGCGGTGGTGCACGACGCGGTCGAGACCTCGCGCACCCTGGCGGCAAAGTTCCGCGTGCGCCTGAACGAGGAGTACGAGACCGGCCTGCCGGAGATCTGGGCCGACGAGGTCAAGATCCGCCAGGCGGTCGTGAACCTGCTCGTCAACGCGATCAAGTTCAGCCCGCCCGAGAGCGACGTGTGGTTGCGCGTGGTGGCGGAACCGGATTGCGTGCGCATCGAGGTCACCGATGTGGGCCCGGGGATCGCGCCCGAGGACACCGTCCACATCTTCCAGCTGTTTGGCCAGGGCGTGCGCGAGACGTCGGATCAGCGCGGTGGACTCGGGATCGGTCTCCACCTCGTCAAGCGGCTCACCGAGCTCCACGGCGGACATGTCGGGGTCAACAGCAAGATGGGGGAGGGCAGCACGTTCTGGATCCGCCTCCCCCTCGCGGGCGCCGAGTCCGAAGAGCTGCCGGCCGAAGGCCAGCACGCGGCCTGAGGGCTCGCGCCGCCTGAGCGCGCGCCGCATCCGCCTCGCCGCCGATCCGGCGGACCTCCCTTCGGCTGTGACATAATTCGGCCGCCCGCAAGGCGCGCGGGCCCGGCCCCCCTGCCGGCGAATCCTCGAAGCACGCGGAGATTGCTTGCGATCCCCATCAGGCCCGGCACATCCCGCGGGCTCGTTCGTATCTCCTCAGGAATCGGTCCGGCCGGACGAGGCGCCCGTGCTTCCGCTCGAGCGTCGCGTGAGCCCTCCTTCGGTCCCGGAGCTCGAGGGCGTCCGCGCGCGGGACCGCGCGGCGCTGGCCATGTTCTATGAACGCTATTTCGATCACGTCTACTCGCTCGCGGCGCGTCTCATGGGCGATCGCGAGCGCGCCGAGGACATCACTCAGGACGTCTTTCTCAAGGTCTGGCGTGCGGCTCCGGGACTGGACGTGACCCGCGATCCCGCGCCGTGGCTCACCGCGATCACCTGCAACGCGTGCCGCGACGTATGGCGCTCGGGCGCCTACCGCGCCGCGCAGAGCGGCCGGCCGCCCGCCGACGATCCGGAGCTCGGCGTCGTGCTCACCTCGGGACGCAACGATCCGGAGGAGGACGCGATGACCTCCGAGCGCGAGCGCCTGGTTCAGCGCGCGATCTCGCGCCTGCCCGAAGCGTTGCGATTGCCCGTGGTGCTGCACGATTTTCAGGGTCTCGGCCACGCCGAGATCGCACGGCTGCTCGGCATCGATCACTCGGCCGCCCGCAAGCGCTACTCGCGCGCGCTCGCGGCGCTGGCCGCGGCGCTCGATGAGGAAGGAGCCGACGATGGAGCCTGAACGGATGCGCGAGGCCGAGCCGCTCCTCACCGAAGCGGAGCGCCGCGCCCGCGAGCGTGTGCGGCGGCTGCCGCGCGCGAGCGCGGATCCGGAGTTCCGTGCCCGCCTGGCGGCCGACTTCACGCTCGGCGAGCTCGAGCGCCTGCGCCGCGTCAGCGCGATCCGCCTCCCGTGGCACCGGCGCGAGATGACGCGCTGGGCGCTGGGCGCGGCGGTGGCGGCGGCGCTGGTGGTGGTCACGCTCGCGCTCAATCAAGGGCCGCCATGGCGCGTGGTGTCGCTCCACGGCCGCGGGATCGCGACGGTGGATGGCCGCGAGGTCGCGCTTCGCGACGTGCCGGAGTTGGAGCGCCGGATGAAGCCGGGTGCGCAGATCGTGCTGCCGACGGACGCCGACATGATGCTGCGAGCCGGCGACGAGATGATGCTGGCGCTCGATCCCGGCGCCGTGGTGACGTTACCCGGCACTCCCGGCCGCTGGTTTGGACGGCGCGCCGAGGGCCGCGTGGACGTGGGCACGATGCGCGTCTCGACCGGGCCGACGTTTCACGGCGCCGCGCTCGCGATCTCGACGCCGGAGGCGAGGTTGCGCGTGATCGGCACCACGTTCGCGGTCATCTGCGAGCCTACCGGGACCTGCGTCTGCGTGCTCGAGGGCGTCGTGGACGTGGGGCCGCTCGGCGGTCCGATGTCCGAGATCGCGAGCGGCATGCGCGGCTACGTTTACGCGAGCGGCGCCCCGATGGACCACGAGGGCATGCGTCCGGACGAGCGTGTGAAGCTCGCGTTGCTGCGCGCGAAGCGCATCGCGTCGGCGGGCGACGCGCGCTGAGCGGCCCGCCTGGCGGCGCGCCCGCGAACGAGCGGTCAGCGCGGGCCCCAGCGCCCTATGCCGCGTTCCGATCCTCGGGATGCTCCGGATACTCCGACATCCGCAGCGCGCGCATCACGGCGCGCTCGGGCGGCAGCGGTGTGAAGTCCTCGCGCCGCGCGGGATCCACCCAGTTGCCGAGCGCATCCACGATCACCCGCACGTGGGGCCGCGCGAGATCGTGGGGATTGGGCGACAGCACGAGCGCGGTGGCGCCGTCATCGAGCGTGACCATTTGACCCGGCGGATAGAACCCGACCGAGCGCACCAGCCCCCACAGCAGCGCGGGCTCGAACTGGGTGGCGAGCGGACCCAGCACCATCCCCAGCGCCTCGTAGGGGGTCACGTTCTGCCCGCGCCCGCTGCGGTGCGTCTGCAGCGTGGCATAGCAATCCGCGCAGCGGATGATGCGTGACACCACGCTCGGCTTGAGCTCGGTGAGCTCCGGATAGCCGCCCTCGCCGGCGTGGTGCTCGAGCGCCACGCGAATGCAGCGCAACGTGGTCTCGTTGAGCGTGGTGGAGCGCGCCAGGAGCTTCGCGCCCTCCACGGGATGCGACTGCGCCAGTGCGCGCTCCTCGTCCGTCCACTCGTCGATCGAGTGCTGGATGCGCTCGCCGATCACGTTCTTGCCCACGTCGTGCAGCAGCGCCGCCACGCCGAGATCGGCGAGTGTGCGCCGATCGAGCTCCAGCATGCGACCCATCGTGACCGCGATCATGCACACGTTGACCGCGTGCATGTAGGTGTACTCGTCGTGGTGACCGAGCGTGCTCAGCCCGAGAACGATGGGCTCGTCCGCGAACGCGCCGTCCACGAGCGGTTGCACCACGCGCTTCACGTGGCGCATCTCCATGCCCTCCTGGAGCACGGTGGTCGTGAGCAGCGAGCGCGCGCCTGCGAGCGCGATGTTGTAGTTCTTGGGCGCGGTGCCGCGTGGCGAGTGCCCGGGCGTGTCGTGGAGCGCGGCCTCCGCGACCGCCGAGGCGCCGCCGCTGTAGGCCTCGCCGCTCGGCCGGCCCGCCTGCGAGTAGAGATCGATGGAGTCCGAGCCGTAGCCCGGGACGCGCATGGCGTCCGTCTGCTGCGCGTCGGTCGAGGCGTAGATCACGGGCTGAAAGTGCACGCAGCCAGCCGCGACCGCCGCTTCGAGCAGCGAGGTCGAAGTGTAGAGATCGGGCTGGAGGAACAGGTTGAAGAACGTCTCCAGCTCCTGGCGCGTGACCTCGGGCTCGGCGCGCACGCCGGCGATTTTGCGCTGCTGGAGCTCCTTGACTGCCGCCTGGTGATGCTTGAGCGAGTTGCGCTTGATCGGAATGCGCACACCGTTCAGGTAGAAGTCGGTCTCGAGCGCGACCAGCACCATCTCGTCGAATTCCGCCGCCACCGGCTGGATCGCGCCGAGGAAGAGATCGAGCTGCGCGCGAAACGCCTGATTGCCGACCCGATAAGCCTTGCCGACGCGCACCATCGCGAGCAGGCGCAGGAGGATGATCTGCCCCGCCTCGCGCAGCCGGTCCTCCCGCGGTCGTGCATCCGGCGCGGCGCCGGACGCATGGAGCGACACCGAGCTCACGGACGCGGACGCGGGCGTGGGGGTGGGCG
>Ga0209698_10002140_pt1 | contig 22562 bp, 18 predicted proteins | sample LitLauG_LLR_2012_FD_187203 | JGI IMG/M metagenome (GOLD analysis project Ga0209698, IMG submission 187203) | Freshwater sediment microbial communities from Pennsylvania, USA - Little Laurel Run_MetaG_LLR_2012 (SPAdes) (version 2) | ecosystem: Environmental > Aquatic > Freshwater > Creek >...
CGGTCGTCTCGGCATTCGTCGCTAACCGGTCCACGTCGACGCCGTCGACGTGATCAACACATCCGAGCCCTCGGAGGCCAGTGGAGAACAGTCGCGTCAGGCGAAGGTTGCTCACTGGGATCCGGGCGGAGTGTTGCTAACCGCATAAGGAGCACATCCATGACTGACGCAATCCGCGTAAGCAGTCCCATCACGGGCACTGACAAGACCCTGAGTTTTGAAGCGGGCCACTTGGCCCAACTCGCCGACGGCGCCGTTCTGGCCCGCCTCGGCGACACCGTCCTACTCGCCACCGTCGCCGCCGCGCGCACGGTGCGCGAAGGCATTGACTTCTTCCCCCTGACGGTCGACATCGAGGAGCGGGCCTACGCGGCCGGCAAGATCCCCGGTTCGTTCTTCCGTCGCGAGGGAAAGATCTCGGACCAGGCGGTGCTGATCTGTCGTCTGATCGACCGCCCGCTGCGCCCCTCGTTCCCCAAGGGCTTTCGCAACGAGGTCCAGGTCGTCGGTACCGTCTTCAGCGCCGACCAGGAGAATCCGCATGACATCTTGGCCATCAACGCTGCGTCGGCCGCGTTGATGATCTCGGGTATCCCCTTCGAGGGACCCATCGGTGCCGTGCGCCTCGCCTACACCACGGAGGGCGTCTGGGCTCCGCACCCGACCTTCGCCGAGGGCGACGCCGCCACCTTCGAACTCGTCGTCGCCGGTCGTGCTCTGGAGGACTCGGTCGAGTCCGACATCGCGATCATGATGGTCGAAGCCGGAGGCACCGAGGGTTCCTTCGAGATGTACGCCGACGGCGCTCCCAAGGTCTCCGAGGAGGTCCTCGCGGCCGGCCTCGAAGCCTCCAAGCTCTGGATCCGCGAAGCCATCAACCTGCAGCGCCAGTTGGTGCGCGACTACGTCGCCCAGCACGGCGAGATCAAGACCATCGAGTACAAGACCTTCACCGACTACCAGGACGACGTCTTGGCACGCGTGAGCGAGGTGGGCGAGGCCTCATTGGCCGAGGCCAACAAGTTCACCACCAAGACGGCGCGCAACGAGGCGCTCGACGCGGCGACCAAGGCCATCATCGAGCAGTTGCCCGAGTTCGCCGATCGCCTCAGCGAGGTCAAGGCGGCCGTCAAGTCGCTCACGAAGAAGATCGTGCGCAAGCGCATCACCGCCGAGGGCATCCGCATTGACGGTCGCAACTCGACCGAGATCCGACCACTCTCCGCCCAGATCGACCTGTTCCCCATGACGCACGGCTCGGCGCTGTTCCAGCGTGGCGAGACTCAGGTGGTCAACGTGACGACGTTGGGCATGCCGCGGATGAAGCAGCAGATCGACTCGATCACTCCCGACGAGTTCCGCCGCTACATGCACCACTACAACTTCCCGCCCTACTCAGTCGGTGAGACTGGCCGCGTGGGTGCGCCCAAGCGTCGCGAGGTCGGTCACGGCATGCTCGCCGAGCGCGCCCTCGTGCCGGTGCTGCCCAGTGAGCAGGAGTTCTCCTACACGCTGCGCGTGGTGTCCGACGTCCTGCAATCCAACGGTTCGACGTCGATGGCGTCGGTCTGTGGTTCCACCCTGTCGCTGATGGCGGCGGGTGTGCCGATCAAGGCGCCGGTCGCCGGCATCGCCATGGGACTCGTGTACGAAGACGGCGTCTACTCGACGTTGACCGACATCCTGGGAGCCGAGGACGCCTTCGGTGACATGGACTTCAAGGTCGCCGGCACCGCCGACGCCGTGACCGCCCTGCAGCTCGACACCAAGATCGACGGCCTCCCGGCCGACGTCCTGGCCAAGGCACTGCACCAGGCCAAGGAAGCGCGTCTGGCGATTCTTGACGTGATCACCTCGACGATTCCCGCGCCGCGCGCTGAAGTGGCCGCCGTGGCGCCCAAGATCGTCTCGATCGAGATCCCCATCGACAAGATCGGTGAGGTCATCGGACCCAAGGGCAAGGTCATCAACACCTTGCAGCAAGAGACCGGCGCTGACATCACCGTCGACGACGATGGCGTCGTGGGAACGGTGACCATCGGAGCCAAGGACGGACGCGCGGTCGAAGAGGCCAAGCGTCGCATCTCGTTGATCCTCGACCCGCCGACCGCCGAGATTGGTGCGGTCTATCAGGGACGGATCGTCAACATCGCCAAGTTCGGCGCGTTCGTGAGCATCCTGCCGGGACGCGACGGACTGTTGCACATCTCCAAGATGTCCCCGCTCAACGGCGGCAAGCGTATTGGCCAGGTCGAGGACGTGGTCGAATTGGGCCAAGCCATCGAAGTCAAGGTCGACGACATCGATCCCCAGGGAAAGGTCTCGTTGTCGCTCGCCGGTGAATACGCCGACATGGTGACCGAGGACGCACCTCGTGAGCGAAGCGACCGTGGTGACCGTGGTGACCGTGGTGACCGTGGTGACCGTGGTGGTCGCGAGCGCAGTGACCGTGGTGAGCGCAGTGACCGTGGTGAGCGTGCTCCGCGCGCCGCCGCCCCGACGGCGCCGACATCGAGTTTCGAGGCGGCCTTCGAGGCTGAGTTGGCCGACGAGATCGGCGACTTGGGCCCCGGCGGTCCGTCGTTCTCCGAGAACGACGGCGGTAACCGTCGTGGACCGCGTCCGCGCCGCCGCTAAGACGTCATTCGAGACCCGCCGCGCGCCCTCGGGGTGCGTCGGCGGGTCTCGTGCTGTGACGGCTCGAACGAAGAATGAGCGGCCGGTAGGGTGACATGGTGAAAAGAATCGCGATGGTGGGTGGGGCCGGACGGATGGGCCAGTCACTCGCCGAGAATCTGAATCTGATCGATGGTCTGGTGGTCAGCGTGCTGGTCGACGTTTATGAACCCGCGCGCCTGTTCGGAGCCAGCTACCACGCCGCGTTGTCCGACGTGGACCCCGCGAGCGTGGACGTGGTCGTCGACTTCTCCCAGCCGGACTCCGTGGTGACGAGCGCCCGCTGGTGTGCCGCTCACGCTCGCGGACTGGTAATTGGCACGACCGGGCTGAGTCGCGACCAACGTGACGTCGTCGAGGAGGCGGCGCGGGCGACCGGCGTGATCATGGCGTCGAACTTCTCCCTGGGCGCGGTGTTGAGTGAGCGCTTCGCCGCCATGGCCGCGCCGTACTTCGAACGCGTGGAGATCATCGAGCTTCACCACGATCGCAAGGTCGACGCACCGTCGGGCACGTCGATCGCGACGGCGGAGCGTATTCGCGAGGCGCGGGTGGCCGCAGGACGCGTGACGCCCGATGAGCCGACCCAACGCGACACCCTGGAGGGCGCGCGCGGCGCGAACGCCGGCGAGGGTGTGAGGATCCACTCCGTGCGCCTGCCCGGACTCGTGGCCCACCAAGAGGTCCTGCTGGGCGGACCAGGGGAGGGGCTCACCATTCGACACGATTCCTATGACCGGGTGAGTTTCGTGCAGGGTGTCGCCATCGCCGTGGCTCATGTCGACGCCACACCGGGATTCACCTGGGGAATCGACGCTTTCGTCGCCTAGAGCGACCCGAGAGAGCCGTTCATCACTGGTAACTTCATTAGATGGCCGCGCCCCGTTTTGGATACTTGCTGACCGCGATGGTCACACCCTTCAGCGACGACGGGTCCCTCGACCTCGATGGCGCGCGCGACCTCGCTCGATTCTTGGTCGCTCAGGGAAACGACGCTCTGGTCGTCGCTGGCTCGACCGGCGAGGGGTCCGCATTGTCGGACAGCGAGAAGATGGAATTGTTCTCCGCCGTCGCCCAAGCCGTGAACGTGCCGGTGCTGGCGGGCACGTCTTCTTCGAACACCGCGGACGCGGTGCGCTTGACGTCGCGGGTCGCCGCCACCGGCGTGGCGGGGGTTCTGGCGACGACACCGGCGTACGCGCGGCCCAGCCAGCGCGGGATCGCGGCCCACTTCGCGGCGATGGCCGAATCCACGCCGCTGCCGTTGATGCTCTACGACATCCCCGTGCGCACGGGTCGCAAGGTGGCCTCAGCGACCACAATCGAGCTCGTGCGCCACCACGCCAACGTGGTGGCGTTGAAGGATGCCTCGGGTGACCTGGTGGCGGCCGCGGCGACCAAGGCTGAACTGGGCGAGTCCCTCGACCTCTACAGTGGTGATGACGCGTTGTTGTTGCCGTTCCTCGCCATTGGCGCGGTCGGCGTGGTATCGGTGGCCGCTCATTGGGCGGCGCCGGAATTTGCGGCGCTCATCCGCTCGGCGCACGCCGGCGATTGGAACGCGGCGCGATCTCTCAACGCGCGCCTCGCCCCAAGTTGTTCTTTCGAAACGAGTGACATGTATCCCAATCCTCTTCCGTCCAAGGCCGCGTTGCGCGCCCTCGGTCTGAACGTCGGCCAATGCCGACTTCCCCTTGGTCCGAGCGACGACGTCCTCGACCAGTCGGCGCACGACCTGGTGTCGGCGTTGGCGGCCTCACGTGGCTAAGGACAGCGTTCGCGTCACCTTCTTGGGCGGTCTCGGTGAGATCGGCCGTAACTGCGCGGCGATTGAGCAGGACGGGCGCATCGTGGTCGTCGACGCTGGTTTGATGTTCCCCGAGCCCACCATGTACGGCGTGGACCTCATCTTGCCGGATTTTCGATGGCTGATCGAACGCCGCGACCGCGTGGATGCCATCATCTTGACCCACGGTCACGAAGACCACACCGGAGCCCTGCGCTACTTGGTCAAGGACGTGAACGTGCCAATCTACGGCTCCGCCTTGACACTGGGCTTCGCCCGCCACCGCCTGACCGAAGCGCGCGTCGCCCACGACTTGACCTTTATCGAGGTGGCCGACGGCGAGCGCCGACGCATCGGGCCCTTCGACGTTGAATTCATCCCGGTGACCCACTCGGTGCCGAGTGCCCACGCCTTGGCGTTTCACACCAAGGTCGGCGTCATCGTGCACTCGGGTGACTTCAAACTCGACCTGACGCCCATCGACAACCGGCGCACCGACGTCTCACGACTGGCCGCGCTGGGCGACGAAGGAGTGGCGCTCTTGTTGTGCGACTCCACCAACGCCGAAGAACCCGGCTTCACCGCGTCGGAGCGATCGGTGGGCGGCGCGCTGCGCCGGCTGTTCCTCGAGCGCCCTGAGCGGCGTTTGGTTGTCGCGTGCTTCGCCAGCCACATTCACCGCGTCCAGCAGATCATCGACGTTGCGCGCGAGCAACACCGCAAGATCGCTTTGATGGGTCGATCGATGGAGGCCAACGTGAAGTTGGCGCGAAAATTGAATCTGCTGCACGTGGACACGGCGGATTTCGTCGACATCGAGAACGTGGACCGCTACGCGCCCGGCGAGATCTGCGTCATCTGCACCGGTTCCCAGGGCGAGCCCCTCGCCGCCCTTTCCAAGCTCTCGCGCGGCGACGCCCGCAACTTCTCCGTGGGCGAGCAGGACACGATCATCCTCTCGTCGCACCCGATTCCGGGCAATGAATGGTCGGTGGGTCGCGTGATCGATGACCTGCACCGTGCGGGTACCGAGGTCATCCACTCCGGACACGAGCCGGTTCACGCCTCGGGACACGCCCGCCAGGGTGAACTGCGCACCTACCACCAGCTCCTTCGACCCAAGAACTTCGTTCCGGTGCACGGTGAGTATCGGCATCTGCGCCACCACGCGGACTTGGCGGCCTCGATGGGCCTCGGCGACAAGCACATCTTGATCTGTGAGGACGGGGACCAGATCGACGTGACCACCGCGGGCATCAAGCGCGCCGGGCAAGTGCCAGCGGGCTTTCACTACATCGACGGCAGCGCGGGTGACCTCGATGAGCGTCCCCTTGAGGAACGTCGGATGTTGGCCGAGTTCGGGGTACTGCAGATCTCTGCGGGCGTGGACGCCGAGCGCGGTGTGATCAGTCAGCCGGTGAGGGTGACGACCAGGGGCTGGTTCGAGGGAGACCACGATCGAGGGGTCGTCGACGCGGTCACCGCGACCGTGCGCGACGCGATCACCGCCGCCTTGAAGGAGGGCAACCGCGATGACGAGTCGCTGACCAAGGCGGCACAACGAGCGGCGGGACGGTTGTTGGGCCAGAAATATCGGCGACAGCCGGTCCTGCTGGTGGCCATCGTCGTCCTCTAGTCCTCCTTGGAAGGCTCGCCGTTGGGTCCGTTGGATTGCCCGACGCGATAGAACGCCTTGAGACTGATCTGTGAGGATTCGAGTCCCCTGTCGATCAGCGCGGCCTTGATCGCGCGCATGACGTGGAACTCGCCGAAGAGGTAGGCGTGGCCCTCGTCGGGCGGCAGCGTGAAGGCGGCCAAACCGCTCATCAGCCCCGCCGCGTCGTCGCGCGAGCGCCCGTCACGGTCGACGAAGATGCCCGTGACCCCGAGGCCGTCATCGAACGACGCGGTGAGTGCGTCGGCGGGGTCGTCGATCTCCACGATGAACACGGCGCGACCCGGGACGTCGATGCTCTGGGCCATGCGATAGAACACGCCCAGCGACGAGACGTCGCCCACGAAAAGGTGCCAGTCCGCCGACTCGTCGAGGGGGATCTTGCCACGGGGTCCGACGATGTCGACGCGATCGCCCGGTGACGTCGACGTCGCCCACCGCGACGCGGGTCCGTCGTGCGTGCGTGAGATCCACAGCGAGAAGGTGTCGTGGTCCGCGTCCACGTCGCGCACGCTGTAGCGCCGGCGTAGCAGCGTCCCGGCATCGTCGACGAGAACCATGACGTCGTTGCCGGCCACGCCCGCCAGTTCGACGGCGTCGCCGCCCAGGACGACCTCGGTGATCGACGGCGAGAGGTCGGTGCGCGACACGATGGTGCAGCTGCGCGCATGGACCTTGAGGCGTTCGGCGAGTTCGAGTGAACTCTGGTGCTGGGGAGCGGACATTGCAACAGATTAGGCCGATGGCCGCAGTAGCGAATGTTTGTTCGGTAACTTGGAAGGTGATGTCTGCCACTCGTCGATCTCCCACGCCCGCCAAAGGTTCCGCCAAAGGTTCCACGAAGGGATCCGCCACGGGTTCGCCCCGCAGCAGGGCCCGTCACGCGAGTACGGACCGCGAGAGCGTCTGGGCCCGCCACCAGCGCGACATCTGGATCGTCGTGATGATCCTGGCGGGATTGCTGATCCTGCTCGCGGAGATCGATGCCCTGGGACCGGCCGGACGAGGCGTCAACGAAGGTCTCAAACTCGCCTTCGGGGTAGGCCGCGTGGCCATGCCGGTCCTCTTGGTCGGCTTGGGCGTCGTTTTGGTCCTGGGAGGCGTCGAGGTCGACCGAGCGCGCTTCCTCTGGGGCGTGTCCCTGGCGATGGTGAGCGTGTCCGGTCTGGGCGACGTGGCCGAGGGTCGACCGTCGCTCGGGGCGTCCGTGGCGCACCTGGGCCGAGCGGGGGGTTGGTTGGGCGTCCTCGTCGGGGGCAACCTGGCGCGCTTCATCGGGCCCGGGGGCACGGTGGTGGCGCTGCTCGCCGTGCTCATCATCGCCCTGATGATCGGGACGTCGGTGGGGCTAGGAACCCTTCTGCGCTCCACGGGAGCCGTGTTGGGATTCCTCGGTCGCCATTTCGCCTCGTGGTGGAGTTCACGGCCCTCGACGTCCGTCGGCGTCGATCAAGAGGAGTACGAAGAGATCGAGCCCGAGCCGCCGGCGCGCTTGCGCCGGAAGAGCGACCCCCAGCCGGCCCTGGCCGCGCCCGAAGAGATCGAAGCCGAGGACGTCGATCCCGTCGCGGTGGGTTACGACGACGAGTACGAGTACGAGTACGAGGAACCTCCGGCGGACGACGAGGTCGACGAGGAGCCCGCGGAGCGCTCGCCGGTGCACTACTTCGCCAACGAGTCGCATTGGGAGTTGCCCCCGATGTCGCTGCTGTCGCGCACGCGTGAACAGCGCCAGGACCGCGACGCGATCGAGGCCGCTGGTGAGGAACTGGTCGATGCGTTGGCGGCCCACGGCGTCGACACCACGCTGGTGGGTTTCACGATGGGACCGACGGTCACCCGCTTCGAACTCGAGCTCGGCCCCGGGGTGAAGGTGTCGCGCGTCACGTCGCTCAATAAGGACATCGCCTACGCCATGGCGAGTCCTGACGTGAGGATCCTCGCTCCCATCCCCGGGCGTTCGGCCATCGGGGTGGAGGTGCCCAACCGTCAGCGCGCCCTCGTCGCCCTGGGTGATCTGTTGGCCTCTGAGGAGGCCATCGCCGCCACGCACCCGCTCGACGTGCCGATCGGGCGCGACATCTCGGGCAAGACCGTGGTGGTCAACCTCGGCGAGATGCCCCACGTCCTGATCTCGGGGGCGACGGGCGCGGGCAAGAGCTCGTGCATCAACTCCTTGATCACCTCTCTGGTCATGCGCGCCACTCCTGACCAGGTGAAGCTCTTGCTGGTCGACCCCAAGCGCGTGGAGATGGGCCACTACAACGATCTGCCGCACCTTTTGGCGCCGGTGGTGGTCGATCCCAAGAAGGCGGCCGGGGCGCTCGCGTGGGCCGTCAAGGAGATGGAACGTCGCTACGACGTCCTGGCCGAGAACGGCGCGCGCGACATCACGAGTTACCAACAGATGATCGCGCGCGGTGAGGTCGTGCTGGAACCGACGACCGAGGAGATGGTGGGCGAGGTCTTCGAACGTTCGACGTCGCTCGAGACCGATATCGCTCGGCGCGCGCCCGAGGTGCTGCCCTACATCGTCATCGTCGTCGACGAGCTCAATGACTTGATGATGGTCGCGGCCAGAGACGTCGAGGAGTCGGTGGTACGCATCGCCCAGATGGCTCGTGCCGTCGGCATCCACCTGGTGTTGGCGACCCAGCGCCCGAGCGTGGACGTCATCACCGGCGTGATCAAGGCCAACGTGCCCAGTCGCATGGCCTTCGCCGTGTCGTCGCTGGCCGACAGCCGGGTCATCTTGGACCAGGCGGGTGCGGAGCGGCTCATCGGCAAGGGTGACATGTTGCTGGTGACCGCATCGAGCAATATCGCGCGGCGCTTGCAGTCACCGTGGGTCTCGGAGGAAGAGGTGCGGCGGGTGGTCGAGAATTGGCGCGCCCAAGGCGGCCAGCGAGAGACCGTGGTGGCCCTCGACGTGCCCGCGAGCCGCGCCGAGTCGTCCTCGGGCTCCGGGGACGACGACGACGAGATCCTGCGCCTGGCCCGTGAGATCGTGATCCGCAACCAATCGGGCTCCACGTCGATGCTCCAGCGCAAATTGCGCGTGGGTTTCGCCCGCGCCGGACGCATCATGGACCAGTTGGAGATCGAAGGAGTCGTGGGTCCCGGCGACGGCTCCAAGGCGCGCAAGGTGTTGATCTCGCCCGACGAGCTCGACGACACGCTCTAGTCTCGCGGGGTGGCCCGTTCGTCTCCTCGTCGTCCCGTCGTGTTCGGGTTCTTCATCCGGTTCGTGGGGATGGTGCTCGGCGCCGCGCTCGCGCTGGGGACCATGGTGTCGATGCAGTTGCCGCTGTTGCACGAGGCCTCGACGTTCACCGCATCGCTGGGCGCCGTGCCGGCGACCAGCACGAGCACCATCGCCTGGCCCCGTGTGGGGAGCGCCGCGCTGGTGATTCCTTCCTTGGGGGTGCAGCGCACCTGGCACGACACGGTGGTCCCCATCGCGAGCCTCACGAAGTTGATGACGGCGTACGTGGTGTTGCAGAAACTGCCGTTGTCGATCGGCGAGAGCGGACCCTGCATCACCATGACGTCGGCCGACGTGCAGTACTACGACACCATCAAGGCCGAGGGCCAATCCAGCGCCGCGGTGGCCGACGGCGAGGTCCTGTGCGAGGCGACGCTGCTGGACGGGATGCTGGTGCACTCGGCCAACAACTTCGCGTCGATCCTGGCCGAGATGACGTCGGGATCGACGAGTGACTTCGTGACGCAGATGAATCTGGCGGCGAGGGCTCTCGGCCTGACCCACACGCATTACGCCGACCCCGCGGGTTACGACGCGCGCTCGGTGTCCACGGCCCTGGAGCAAGGGCACCTGGCCTCGATCTTGATGCAGTCCTCGCTGGTACGCGCCATCGTCGACCAGTCGAGCGTGACGCTGCCGGTGGCGGGGACCCTGGGCTCCTTCACCCCGTTCGTGGGCGTCGACAACGTGGTGGGTGTCAAGTCGGGACGGACCGACGCGGCGGGTGGGTGTGACGTCATGGCGATGGACTTCGTCCTCAACGGCCGGACCCAACTCGCCTATGCCGTCGTGCTGGGCGCGCGCGGGGGCGACCTCTTGGGACCCGCGGGCGATGAGGCATTGGCGCTGGAACAGTCCGTGTTGACGAGTCAACAGTTGCTCGACCTGCCCACCGGCACGGTGGTGGGCACGTTGGGCTGGGGCACTCGGCGCAGCAATCTCGTCCTCGCCGCACCCCTGACGTTGGAGTGGTTCAGCGCCCTGCATTCGGCCAACGCGTCGCTCTCGGTCGCCACGGAGCACGCCGCCGTGGCGCCGGGCCAGGTGGTGGGCTGGCTGAGCGTCGACGAGGGCACCGTGCACCGCGTCGCCGTCACGGTGGCGCGTCGGGTCTCTCCGGCGTCGCTGCTCGAGCGCCTACGCTGACTGCCATGCTCGCACGCGTGCCCGCCAGTTCCGCCAATCTCGGCCCCGGTTTCGACGCCCTGGCGGTCGCCTTGACGCGCTACCTGGAAGTGTCGGTCGAGCCGGCCGCACGTTTCTCGATCACCAGCGAGGGTTTCGGGGCCGGGCTCTTCGACGATGAGCGCCACCTGGGTGCGCGCGTGGCGGCGGCCGTCCTCGGCCACGACCATTTCGCGATCCACGTCCGCAGCGAGATACCGCTCTCGCGTGGCTTGGGCTCCTCGGCGTCACTGGCCTTGGCCGCCGCCGCCGCTGCCGGGTCCGAGAGGGCCCTCGACATCGCCACGCAGATCGACGGCCACGCCGAGAACGCGGCGGCCTCGCTGCGCGGCGGCCTCGTGGTGGCCAGCGTGAACGACCGTCACGTCGTCACGACGCGATCACTGGTGTTGGATCCACGTTGGCGCTTCGTCGCCGTGGTGCCCGACGAGGAACTCTCCACCGCCGACGCGCGCCAGGCCCTGCCGAGCCACGTGCCGTTCAAGGATGCGGTGCACAACGTGAGCGCCGTGGCCATGTTGATCGCCGGACTGGCCCACCTCGAGGACTTCGTGCCGGGGTCGATGGATGACTTCTTGCACCAGCCCTATCGAATGTCGCTGCTGGCCTTCGCCCAGCCGTTACTGGGTCGACTGCGCGAGGCGGGGGCGGCGGGGTCGTGCTGGTCCGGCGCGGGCTCCACCATGCTGGCCCTGTGTGATGAGACGTCCTCACCGGAGGTGGCGCGGGCCGCGCAGGAGTTCCTGGAGAGTCATTCGGTGCCCGGTGTGGTGTGGGAACTCGACGCCGACCGTCAAGGACTGCAACTCTCATGAGACCGTGACGACGCGGCCACCACGGGTGTCGCTGACGGGGGCGGGATTCATCGTTCTGGGCGCCACCTCCATCCAATGGTCCGCCGCCCTCATCCAGCCGGCGTTCGCGCAGCTGGGCCCCGTCGCCACGAGCGGCTGGCGCTTCTTGTTGGGGGCCATCGTGCTGTTGATCGCCACGCGGCCGGCGCTGACGACGTGGCGCGCGGAGCAGTGGCGTGCGGCGGTGGTGCTCGGCGTGACCGTGGCGTTCATGAACGTGTGCTTCTATCAAGCGATCGCGCGCATTCCTCTGGGCAGCGCCGTGACCATCGAATTCCTCGGTCCCTTGTGCGTGGCGGTGTTCGGACACCGCCATTGGCGCCACTTCGCCTTGGCCATGATGGCGGCGCTCGGCGTCGTCCTCTTATCACACCCCGGTGGTGGCGTCACGTTGGTGGGCGCGCTCTTCGGGCTCGCCAGCGGACTGGGCTGGGGCGGCTACGTGTTCGCCGCGGCGCGCGTCGGCGGGGCGACCACGGGTTTCGGGGGTCTCGCGGTCTCGATGAGCGTCAGCGCCCTGGTCACGTTGCCCTGGGCGCTGGGTCGACTCCCGTACGTGGCGCATCACCCGTCGCTCGGCGCCCGATTGGCGGTGGTCGCGCTGATGTCGATCGTGTTGGGCTTCGCGGCGGAACTACAGGCCCTGCGACGCCTCAGTCCGGCGGCGGCGGGCGTCTTGATGAGCCTCGATCCGGCGATCGCCTTCGTGATCGGGGCGTTGCTCCTGCACGAGCGCGCCACGGCGTGGGTCCTGACCGGGCTCATCTTGGTGGTGGTCGCGGGAGTGGGGGTCACCATCGACCGAACGGCGCCCGAGCAAGTGGTCCCCCAGTAGAACGCAGCGACAGAGCGAAAACCCGTCGGATGATTAGGCTGGCGGGGTGTCAAAACCCAAGACCTTCTCGATCCGCACCTTCGGGTGTCAGATGAACGAGCACGACTCCGAACGCCTGGCCGGACTGCTGATGAACGAGGGCATGGTGGCGGCCGACGACGACAACGCGGCTGACGTGGTGATCTTCAATACCTGCACCATCCGTGAGAACGCCGACCTCAAGCTCTACAGCGCGCTGGGGCACCTGAAGGCCGAGAAGGAACGTCGTCCCGAGATGCAGATCGCGGTGGGCGGGTGCATGGCCCAAAAGGATCGCGGTCAGATCCTCGAGCGCGCCGCGTGGGTCGACGTCGTCTTCGGCACCCACAACCTCTCTTCCGCGCCGGCGCTCTTGGCCCGGGCGGCCACCGAGGGCCCGCTGGTCGACGTCTGGGACGCTCCTGACCCGCAGGCCGCGCGCGACATGGCGCCCGCGCTCTACGCCGTTCGCGAAGTGCCCTGGGCGGCGTGGATGACGATTCAGACGGGCTGTGACAACACCTGTGCGTATTGCATCGTCCCCTCGGTACGCGGCGAGGAGATCAGTCGACCCTTCGAGGACCTGGTGGCCGAAGGCGAGATGCTGGCCAAGTCCGGGGTCACCGAGATCACCGTGCTGGGTCAGAACGTCAACTCCTACGGCCGCGACATCACCAAGCGTCGACCGCTCTTCGCCGACCTGTTGCGCGCTCTGGGAGCGATCGAGGGCATCGAGCGGATCCGCTTCACCAGTCCGCACCCCAAGGACCTGCGCCCCGAGACCATCGCCGCCATGGCCGAGACCCCCGCGGTGTGCCCCCAATTGCACCTGCCGCTGCAGTCGGGTTCGGACCGGGTGCTCGCCGCGATGCGACGGGGCTACAGCGCCGAACGCTACCTGACGCGTCTGCGCGCCGCGCGTGCGGGCATCGACGACCTGCACGTCAGCACCGACCTGATCGTGGGCTTCCCCGGCGAGACCGAGGCGGATTTCGACGAGACGCTGTCCGTGGTCGCCGAAGCCGACTTCGATTCGGCGTACAGTTTCATCTTCTCGCCGCGCGAGGGCACACGCGCCGCCGCCTACGTCGAGGATTTCGTTCCCGCCGACGTCGTGGGCGAACGATTCTTGCGGCTCAAGACGGTGTTGGATCGTTCGGCCGTGCGACACCACGAGGCGCGTGAGGGCCTGATCGAGGAGGTCCTCGTCGAAGGACCCTCGCGGCGCAATGACCAGATGCTCTCGGGGCGCACCCGCCAGGGCAAACTGATCCATTTCCCGGTGACCCCCGTGACGCTGCGACCGGGCGCTCTGGTGAACGTGCGCGTCACCCACGGTGCGCCCTACCACCTCTTGGGTGAGCTGGTCTCGGTGCAACGTCCCCCGCGCCACAAAGTCCGATTGGCGCTGCTGCCCTCGTGAGGAATCACGGCGGCATGGCGGTCGCGCTCGTGGGAGCCACCGCATCGGGCAAGTCGGACCTGGCGCACCAGTTGGCCCTCGAGAGCGATGGGGCGATCGAGATCCTCTGCGTGGATTCGATGACGGTCTATCGCGGGATGGATATCGGCACCGCGAAGGCGACGGCCGCGCAGCGCGAGCAGGTGACCTATCACCTGCTCGACCTGATCGAGCCCCATGAGGAGTTCACGGTCTCTCAGTTCCAGCACGAGGCGCGTGAGAGTGCCGAGCTCGTCTGGGCCCTGGGTGGATCGGTGCTCTACGTGGGAGGGACCGGTCTTTACGGACGTGCGGTGATCGACAACCTGGATATCCCCGGACAGTTCCCTGACGTGCGCGCCGACCTCGAGGAACGCGGCGACGACCTGCCGGGGCTCTACGAGGAGCTGACGCGTCATGATCCGTTGGCGGCGAGCCGCATGGAGCCGACGAATCGGCGGCGCATCGTGCGGGCGCTGGAGGTCACCCTGGGGGCCGGACGCCCCTTTTCCTCGTTCGGATCAGGTCTTCGCCACTACGGAGCCCCTCGGGTCGTCCAAGTCGGGCTGAATTGTGAATTTGGTGTCTTAGATGTGCGAATCGCTAGACGTTTCGAGAGTTGGATGGAACAAGGACTACTGGAGGAGGTCGCACACCTGAGGGAACAAGGAATGAGTCGCACGGCCCGACAGGCTGTGGGATACCGTGAACTGCTTCGCCACCTCGAAGAAGGGGCGGACCTCGACCAGTGCGTCGAGGACGCTATTACCCAGAGTCGGCGGTTGGCTCGTCGCCAGCGTTCGTGGTTCCAGCGCGACCCGCGTGTGGAGTGGTTTGATGACCCCTCTGACGCGGCCAAGCGACTCGACGAGATTCTGCGAAGTCCCGATGGGTTCGTGCGAGACTGATGATGATGGCACTACGAACGTTACAGAAGTGGCAGGGTGCGGGCAACGACTTCGTCGTGGACGTCATCGAACAAGGCGCGCCACCGTGGTGGAACGCGCAACGTGCCCGCGCGGTGTGTGATCGACACATGGGTGTCGGTGCCGACGGGTTGCTCGTGGCCACCGTGGGTTCGACCATCTCAATGACCCTCTACAACGCCGACGGCACGATCGCGGAGATGTCGGGCAACGGCATTCGCTGCCTCGTCGCGGCGGTTCGCCGCGCCACGGGCCGCAGCGACCGTGAGATGCGTGTCGCCACGCTCGCGGGCGAACGACTCGTCACGTTGGATCTGCGCGATGACTGCGGCGTCGGCAGTGTCGACATGGGTCCGGTCACCCTCGGCGGCACCCTCGAAGGCGCACTGGGCGTCGCTCACGTGGGTAATCCGCACATCGTCGTCGTGGACAATCCGGACTGGGACGACATCAATCGTGAGGAGATGGCGGCGAAGTTGGCCTTCCAACTCGGCGGCGCGAACGTGGAGTTCGTCCAGATCATCGACGAGGCCCACGTGGCCATTCGCGTGATCGAGCGCGGTGTGGGTTGGACGTTGGCCTGCGGGACCGGCTCGGTCGCCACCGCCGCCGTGTGCCAGCAGCGTGGCTTCACGGGCGCCGACGTGGTGGTCGACAATCCCGGGGGAGCGCTGCGCGTCACGTTGAGTGATGGGGGCGCCCGACTCGAGGGTCCCGTGAAGTTCGTCGCGAACGTGGAGTGGCTCGCGGGGTGACGTACGTCCCCACGACACTGATCGACCGCACTTTTCGCGAAAAGATTGTGTTGGTGGGGGTGCAGTTCACGGGAGTGACCGCCGAGGAACTCGAACACCAGCTGGATGAACTCGCGCTGCTCGTCGACACGGCGGGCGCCGACGTGGTCGCTCGCGTGGTCCAACGACGAGACGCCCCCGACCCCGCGACGTTTCTCGGTTCGGGCAAGGTCAATGAACTCAAGGAGATCTGCCTGGCGGTGGATTCCGACACGGTGGTCTTCGAGCAGAATCTCTCGCCGGCCCAACAGCGCAACCTCGAAAAGATCCTGGGCCGCACCGCCATCGACCGGACCGCGGTCATCTTGGACATCTTCGCGCAGAACGCGCGCACGCCCGAGGGCAAGGCCCAGGTCGAATTGGCGCTCCTGCAGTACCGCTTGCCCCGCCTGCGCCGCGCCGGTGGCTCGCTCTCCCAGCAGGCCGGTGGCATCGGTACGCGCGGTCCCGGTGAGACCCAACTCGAAGTGGATCGACGCCGTCTCGTGCACCGCATCCACCACATCCGCCAAGAGCTCAAGCAGATCGATCGCACTCGTGACGTGCAGCGACAGGGTCGTGACCGCGGACGCCACCGCGAAGTGACCCTGGTGGGCTACACCAACGCGGGCAAGTCGTCATTGCTGAACGCCCTCACCGACGCCGGGGTGGAGGCCGAGGACCGACTCTTCGTCACCTTGGACCCGCGTACGCGTCAGCGCCAGTTGCCCGGGGGCGAGACCATCCTGGTGACCGACACCGTGGGCTTCATCTCCAACCTGCCCCACGAACTGGTCGAGGCCTTCATGAGCACGCTCAAGTCGGTGCAACTCGCCGATCTCTTGGTGCACGTCGTTGACGGCGCCAGCGACGACGCGGAGGCCCAGATCGGCGCGGTGCGTGAGGTCCTACGCGAGATCAACGCTGACGATGTGCCCGAGCTCCTCGTCTTCAACAAGGCCGACGTGCCGGGTTCGCGTTCGCGCGACCTGGCCAAACTCTATGAGGGCAGCGTGTGGGTCTCGGCGGTGACGCACGAGAACCTCGATGAACTCATCGCGACCGTCGGAGGTCGACTGCGCACGCAGGACCGGGTGATGACACTGCGCCTGCCCCTGGAGCGTGGCGACCTCGTGGCGGCCGCCCATCGCGAGGGTGAAGTGGTCGAGACGACGGTCGATGACCAGTTCGTCACCGTGCGGGTGGTCCTCGACGAGGTCGGGGCGGCGCGCTTCGCCGAATGGAGATACATCGCGTGACGTTCACCCCACCGCCCTACCCCTACGAACGACTCGACGGTCTGCGAGAGGTCGCCTCGCGCCACGAGGGGGGAGCGATCGATTGCTCCATCGGTACACCGGTCGACGCGCCGCCTGACTTCGTCGTCGCCGAACTCGCGCGGGCCACGGGGATGCGCGGTTATCCGCCGTCGGCGGGCACTCTCGCCTATCGCGAGGCGGCCTCGAGCTGGCTGGGTCGACGATTCAACGTGGAGGTGGGGGCCGCCGATGTGGCGGCGTGCGTGGGCACCAAGGAGTTCGTGGCGTCGCTGGCCACGTACCTGCACCTGCGCCGTGACGACCGTGACACCGTGCTCTATCCCTCAATCTCCTATCCGACCTACGCCATGGGCGCCACGTTGGCGGGACTGCGGGCAGTCGAAGTGCCGATGCGCGACGGCTCTTTGGACCTGTCGGCCATCGACGACGACGACGCCCGCCGCGCCCTGGTCCTGTGGTCGAACTCACCCTCGAATCCCAGTGGCTTCCTCGATGATCTCGGCGCCGCCGCCGCGTGGGGTCGCGAGCACGACGTGCTGGTGGCCAGTGATGAGTGCTACGCCGATTTCACCTGGCGCGACCGGCCCCGGACGATCCTCGAGTACGGCACGGACAACGTGTTGGCGGTTCATTCGATCTCCAAGCGGTCCAACCTCGCCGGTGCGCGCGCCGGCTTCTACGCCGGTGACCGGGAGATCGTTGCGTACTTGCGACTGGTGCGACAACACGCTGGATTGATGGTGGCCGCGCCGATCCAGTCGGCGGTCGCTCTGGCCTACAACGATGACGCCCACGTCGAAGTGCAGCGCGAGGTGTACCTGCGTCGACTCGAGGTGTTGGGTAGCGCCTTGCGCGAAGCGGGCGTCACGTGTCCGGAACCCGAAGGCTCCTTCTACCTGTGGTGTTCGCGCGAGGGGATGGATGGGTGGCAACTCGCCGCGTGGCTGGCGGAGGTCTCGGGACTGATCGTCAGCCCCGGCGAACTCTACGGTCCGGCGGGAAATGACTTCGCGCGCATCGCGATGGTCCAGCCCGATGAACGCATCACCTTGGCCGCGAGGCGCGTGAGGGAATCGGCGTAAGCCCCCGAACTACGATTGGTCCATGAGCGACCTCGAAACACGCATCCGACACTGGTTCGAACACATCGGGGAGATGACACCGGAGCACCTCGAGGCTCGCCGCGACGTCGAAGTGGTCATCACCAAGCTCGATGACGGCCAGTTGCGCGTCGCGGAGATCGACGATCACAACGAGGTCATCGTCCACGACTGGGTGAAGCAGGCGATTTTGCTCCTCTTTCGCCTTCGTGGCATGGAGACGACGGAGTCGGGCCCTTTCGAGTTCCACGACAAACTCGAGTTGAAGACGGACTACGCGCGCCGCGGCGTGCGGGTGGTTCCCGGCGCGTCCGCGCGTCGTGGGAGCTTCTTGAGCCCCGGGGTGATCATGATGCCCAGTTACGTCAACATCGGCGCCTGGGTGGGCCCGGGTTCCATGGTCGACACCTGGGCCACCGTCGGCAGTTGCGCGCAGATCGGCGCCGATGTCCACCTGGCCGGAGGAGTGGGGATCGGTGGTGTCCTTGAACCAGCCAACGCGGTGCCCGTGGTGATCGAGGACGGTGCGTTCATCGGCAGTCGCTGCATGGTGGTCGAGGGAGCGCGAGTGGGTAAGGGTTCGGTGTTGGGCGCCGGAACCATTTTGAATCCTTCGATTCCGGTGATCGACGCCGAGACTGGTGAGGAGGTCTCGCGCGGTTACGTGCCCGACTACTGCGTCGCGGTGTCCGCGCAGCGGCGTCGCGAGTACCCGGGCGGTGAGTTCTACCTGCCCTGCGTCTTGATCATCAAGCGGATGGACGAGAAAGAGCGTCATTCCAAGGTGGCGCTGAACTCGCTCCTGCGAGACCACGGGGTAGCCACGTGACCTCACTCGACGACGTCATGGCCTTGGTCGCCATCGATTCGGTGAGTGGCGCCGAGGGCGACATCGCGACTTACGTCTATGACCGGTTGGTCGCGAGCGATCGCCTGGAGGTGGAGCGTATCGGTGACAACGTCATCGCCCGGACCATGGGACATCACGCCACGCGTGTTCTGGTGGCGGGTCATCTCGACACCGTGCCCGGTGACGTCGGCGCGGCGGTCATCGAAGGCGATGTGCTGCGGGGATTGGGTGCTTGTGACATGAAAGCGTCGTTGGCGGGCATGCTGGACCTGGCTCTCGACGAGGAGAACAGACCCGTCGAGGTCACCTGGGTCTTCTACGCCCGTGAGGAGATCGCCCGGTCCCAGTCGGGTCTGGTCGAGGTGAGCGAGGTGCGACCCGACCTGTTGGTCGCTGACGTCGCCGTCTTGGCCGAGCCGACCGGGGGACTGGTGGAAGCGGGATGTCAAGGCACCTTGCGCGTCAAGGTCACGCTCAAAGGGGTGCGGGCGCACACCGCTCGTCCTTTCACGGGCCGAAACGCGATTCACCGTCTGGGCGACCTCTTGTCGTTCGTCGCGACGTACCTGCCCCGTGAGGTCGAGATGGACGGGGTGACCTACGTTGAACAACTGCAGGCGGTGGGCGTCGAGGGTGGCGTCGCTCCCAACGTGGTGCCCGACGCCGCGTCGTGCGTGCTCAATCACCGCGTGGCGCCGGATCGTTCGCGCGATGAGGCCGCGGCCTGGCTACGTGGCTATCTCGGCGAATTGCTGGGTGAGGGTGACGACCTCGAGATCGTCGATTGGGCGCCATCGGCGACACCGGATCTGACGAATCACCATCTGGCTCGCTTGGTGCAGCTCTCGGGCAATGCGCCGCGCGCCAAGGTCGGATGGACCGACGTGGCCACTTTCCAAGAACTAGGCGTCCCCGCGACGAACTTCGGCGCGGGTGACCCCCTGTTGGCTCATCGCAGTGATGAGTTCGTCACCGCGGGAGAAGTTGCGACTTTCGTGGGCGTGCTGGGGGAATGGCTGCGCAGTAGCGGCCACTAAGGACAGCGTCTAGTAACTGCGTAGTACCGAGATAACGCGACCGAAGATCGACACGTCGCTCGCGGCGAACTCCATGGGCTCCATGAGGGCGTTCTCGGGTTTGAGCACCACGCGAGCTCCCTGGGGGAAATATCTCTTGACGGTGGCCTCGTCACCGGGAATGCCCGCGACGACAATCTCTCCCTTGTTGGCGGTCGCCTGGCGTTGGACCACGATGAAGTCACCGGACAGGATGCCCGCATCCACCATCGAATCGCCGCGAACCTGGAGGACGAAACTCTCGCCGCGGCCGGCGAATTGATCGGGGATCGACATCAACTCGTGGTCGTTCTCAGTTGCCAAGACGCCCGTGCCCGCCGCGACGTCACCCACGAAAGGAATCTGACGAATGTTCGAGATCGGCGCCTCTTTCGTACCAGCCGGTTCTGAGGTCGATTCGCCCGCGTCGAGGCGAACCGTCAACGTGCGAGGTTGTTTGGGATTCTTCTCGATGTAGCCGGCCTTCTTCAAGACCTCGATGTGATTGGCCACCGTCGCGGGCGCGTTGAGACCCACGTGCGCGGCGATCTCACGGATGGTGGGAGGGAAGTTCCGCTCACGTTGACAGGCGACGATGTACTCAAGGATCTTGCGTCTCATGGGTGTCAAAACTTCAGCCATCGGTTCCTCCAAACACGAACAGTTGTTCGTAGCCTAGAGCACTCCCAGTTGAAAATCAAACACCTGTTCGCCTCGTCAAATTGTCATAACTGTTAACACGCAGACTCCAATTTCGGGTGAAACCCACTGCTACTGTCTCTAGGTGACCAAAATGGTCCGTGTGTGACATGTGCGTGAGTTCTCGTCTGTTTGGATGGGCTGCAAGTACGTGGTAATGCAATTTGACATCAAACAAGGGAGACGAACTGATGAAGTTTCGTTTGAATAAGACGGTGGCTGCGGTCTCGTCGAGCGCCCTGTTGCTGATGGCGGTGCCGGCGGTCGGCATTGCATCTGCGGCGAGCGCGTCGGCAAAGCCCACCTTCGTTATCGGCTATGAAGGTCCGTTGTCGGGCAGCAACGCCCAGCTGGGACTGAACATGGTGTACGGCGTCCAGCTGGCTATCAACAACGCTAACGCGACGGGGAAGCTGCCTTTCAAGCTGTCCTTGGCTAAGTACGACGACCAGGGTTCGAACACCTACTCGCCCGCGCAGGCTCAGGCCGCGGTGGCGAAGAAGGGCCTCGTTGCCATCGTTGGTCCGGCGTTCTCCGGTGCCACGCGCGCCGCGGAGCCGTACTACGCTGCCGCCAACATCGCCACGGTGAGCCCGTCGGCGACGGCCGCTGCGTTGGCCACCGGCATCAAGAACAACAACTTCATGCGTGTTGTCTACGGTGACGACGTCCAGGGTGCCGCTGACGCGAACTTCCTCGTGAAGACCCACTCGGCCTCGAGCGTCTACGTGATCGATGACGGCTCCTTCTACGGTGCCGGCCTCGCTCAGGTCGTTGCCACGGATGCCAAGAGTGCCGGCGCCACGGTGACCACCAACTCGCTGCCGCAGACCTGCTCACCGGGCTACGCTCCGGTGTCGGAGTACGCTGCTGCCGCGACGCAGATTGTTGCCGCGAACCCCAAGGCCGTCTTCTACGGTGGTTACTACTGTGACTTCGGCCTCCTCTTGGGCGCCTTGCACACCGCTGGTTACACCGGTGCAGTGATGTCGGGTGACGGTTCAGAGTCCTCCGCGCTGATCACGGGCACCTCGCCCGCCTCGGCCGCGAACGGCGTGTACTTGAGCGCCGCTGGTGGTGGCTCGGGTGGCAACCTGACGGGCAAGCTGGCTGTTGCGTACCAGAAGTTGTCGCACTTCCCGGCGAAGGGCGCGCTCTACGCGACCCAGTCCTACGACGCGACGAACATCATCATCGCGGCACTGCAGAAGATTTCTCTCAAGGGCAACGTGTCGTTGATCCGTTACAACTTGAAGAACCAGCTGCACAAGACGACCTACAAGGGCCTGACGGGAACCATCAAGTTCCAGACCGACGGTAACCTCGTGGGCTCGGGAGCCGGTCAGATTAACTTCTACCAGGTTCAGAGCGGTTCGATCGTCCAGGTCGGCCACAACTAGTAGTACGTCATGGAAGGGGGCCGGAAGCGGAAACGCTTTCGGCCCCCTTTTCATATAGAGTGAAACGTCTGCTTGTGAGGATGGGAAAATTTAGTGGCGAGCATCTTTAACTTCTTCATCACGCACTTTGGAATCTTGCGCAAGGAGTTCTGGCCGCTACTCGTGGACGGTTTGTCCAACGGCTTCATCTACGCGATGGTGGCGATTGGCTACACCATGGTGTACGGCGTCCTGCGGCTGATCAACTTCGCTCACTCCGAGATCTTCATGACGGGCGGTTTCGCGTCGTTCTTCTTGATGAGGGCGTTCATCCACACCTCGGCTCCCAATAGTTTCGCTTCGGTCCTCCTGGTGGTGGGCGGAGTACTGGCCGGTGGCTTGGCGGGCGCCATCATGGCCATGGCGTTGGAACGCGTCGCGTATCGCCCGCTGCGACGACGAAATGCCCCCAAGTTGGCGTATCTCATCAGTGCCATCGGGGCGTCGTATTTCATCTTCAACTTGGCCGGCAAGGAATTCGGCCGTTACAACACGTCAATGGCCCAGCCGTTCGTGGGCCACGAACTCTTCTCGCTCTTCGGCGCCCCCGTCCAGATGTTGTCGGTGATCATTGCGATCGTCGGCACGGTGATGCTCATCGCCCTCGACCGAGTGGTGAGCACCACGAAGTTGGGTCGTAGCGTGCGTGCGGTCGCCCAAGATTCCGAGACCGCGTCACTGATGGGTGTGAACATCGACCGGACC
>Ga0209698_10002141_pt1 | contig 22556 bp, 14 predicted proteins | sample LitLauG_LLR_2012_FD_187203 | JGI IMG/M metagenome (GOLD analysis project Ga0209698, IMG submission 187203) | Freshwater sediment microbial communities from Pennsylvania, USA - Little Laurel Run_MetaG_LLR_2012 (SPAdes) (version 2) | ecosystem: Environmental > Aquatic > Freshwater > Creek >...
GCTTTGGAAGGGCAAGCCAACGATCGCAGCCGCGGTCGGTGGCATTCCGAACCAGGTGGCCCACAATCTCACCGGAGTGCTGGTGCATTCGGTTGAGGGGTGCGCATACCAGATTCGCTATCTGCTAACGCACCCGGAGTTTGCCGCGCAACTGGGCCGCAACGGGCACGAGCACGTGAAAGAAAACTTCCTGATGACGACCAATCTGCGCCGCTGGTTGCTGCTGCTGAACATGCTGCAGCGCTAGCTCGACACGGCCGGCTAGAAGCCGGGCTGCGGAGAGACTCCTTTTCCTTCCACGCAATCGTAGGTCCTGCCTGCCTGCAGGTTCTTGAATTCTTCGGTGCGGCCGTTGGGCCAGCGAATGACAGCGCGGTCCACGCGGTCGTTGCGTCCAAGGCCAAAGGTCAGGGGCAGTTCTGACTGAGACAAATAGCTGGATCCGCTCTTCACCATGCCGACGCGTGCGACACCTGCGTATTCGATGTGAACAGTTGCGCCGATGGCATCACGGTTCGATTGCATGCCACGCAGGCGAAAGCGGATGCTGTGATTCCCGCTCTGCTGATCGTTGCGGTAGAGATAAGCAGCGCCGTTGTTGGTGGTCAGCAGCAAATCCAGATCGCCATCGCGGTCGAAATCCGCGGCGGCGAGGCCACGTCCGACTTTCGGCTGGCCGAAATCTGGCCCCACGTCTGCGGTCGCGTCGCGAAACGTGCCATCGCCGCGGTTCTGAAAAAATTGCGGGGGCTGCGCGTAGCCGACATTGCCGCGAATGTTGCGGACGGTGTCGTCGATGTGGCCGTTGGCTAGGACTAAGTCGAGCAATCCGTCAAGATCGAGGTCGGCAAATAGGCAGCCGAATCCGAGCATCGGCTTGGTGGGAATCCCCACGCCGGCACGAATCGCGACATCTTCGTATGCGCCTTTGCCCGACGGCCGGTAAAGTCCGAGCATCTCGTTGTCGAAGTTTGTGATCGCGATGCCGGGCGCTCCCGAATTGCTGAAGTCGCCGGTGTCGATGCCCATGCCAGCGCGCGCCCGGCCGTCTTCACTGAAGGCGATGCCGGATTCGACGCCGACTTCCTTAAAAGTGCCATTGCGATTGTTGCGGTAGAGCTTATTGGGTTGCGTGTCGTTGGCCACGATCAGGTCGGGCCACGCCGCTGCATCATAGTTCAGCAGTGCTGCGCCGAGCGATTTCGAGCTGCTGTCGAAGATGCCGCTGGTTGCCGTGACGTCTTCAAACGTACCGTCGCCGCGGTTATGAAACAGCCAGCAAGTTTCGCCGCGGTAGGCTTCGGGCGTGCAGTAGGACTTGTGCTTACCGTCGAGGCTGCAGAATACGTCGTGATCGGGAGACCACTTCACGTAGTTGCAGACAAAAAGATCGAGGTGGCCGTCGCGGTCATAGTCGAACCAGAGCGCCGATGTGCTGAAACCGATGCGGCCGTCGAGACCGCTGTGGTGCGTCACGTCGACGAACTTGCCGCGGCCGGTGTTGTGAAACAGCCGGTTCTGGCCGACGCAGGTGATCAGCAGGTCCGGGAATCCGTCGTTGTCGTAGTCGCCGACGGCCACGCCCATGCCATACATCTCGATCCCGTCGAGTCCCGCGTCGTGCGTTACGTCGGTAAAGGTGCCGTTGCGATTGTTGCGGTAGAGTTGCAGCGGAGTGCGCCCGGTGCGGTGACCGGGCCAGTCTGCGCCATTGATGAGCAGGATGTCCTGCCAGCCGTCTCCGTCGTAGTCGAGAAAGGCGCAGCCTGAGCCGAGGGTTTCAGGAAGAAACTTGCCGCCGAATGCGCCGCTGTTGTGGCGGAAGTGGATTCCGGCGGCACTTGTGACGTCGGTCAGGCGGAAAGGGAAGTTCGCGGTCGGCTGGGCGGCCGCCCGGAACAGATTGGGGAGCAGAGAGCAGCCGGCGATTCCGGCTGCGCCGGAGAGAAAGTTGCGGCGGTTCACGGGATGGTTACCAGCCCGTTGCGAATTGCATAGACGACGAGTTCGGCGGTCTTGTGAATGTGCAGCGCCTCCATAATGTTGGCACGATGAACGCTGACGGTGTTCACGCTGAGTTTGAGCTGATCGGCGATTTCTTTGTTCGACTTTCCTTCAACGATGAGCTGAAGCACTTCCAGTTCCCGGGGAGTGAGCGCTGCGGCGCGCTCTCCTTTGAGGCCGGAAGGCCGGACCAGCGAGATGCCGAGGACTTCCTCGCCGGCGGCGACGCGCCTCACCGCCACCGGCAACTCAAGGTCCATCGCGCTCTTCAGCAGGTAGCCACGGGCGCCGGCGTCCATGGCCTGCCGAACCAGAGTTTCTTCAGAGTGCATGCTGAGCATGAGCACGGCAGTCTCCGGCGCTGTTTCTAATATCTGGCGCGTGGCCATGAGCCCGCTGAGTCCGGGCAGGGCGCAATCCATCACGATGACGCGGGGCTTCAACTTCCTGGCGAGTTCGACGGCTTCGCGGCCGTCGCTGGCTTCGCCGACGACAACCATGTCGGACTCGTCCTCGAGGATGCGGCGAAAGCCGCGCCGGACCAGATTGTGATCGTCCACCAGGAGCACGGAGATTGGATCAGGCATCGGCTTCGGCTTTCTCCCTCGGCATACGCAGCCGCATCAATGTTCCTCCTTCAGCGGGACGTAGAAATTCAATCGTACCCTGCACCAGCTCTGCGCGCTCGCGCATTGCCACCAGCCCGATGCCCTGGCGTTTTTCTTTGGTCGCGATGCCGGCGCCGTGATCTTCCACTTCCAATTCCAGCGCCGCAGGAAGGAAGCGCATGCGCACCCACGCCTGGCGAGCGCCAGAGTGGCGGGCGATGTTGTTCAGCGCCTCCTGCACGATGCGATAAATCTGGATGGCCGCCGTCCCTCTCACGGCAAATGCCACGCCCGACTTTTCGTAGGATATGGCAACGCCGCTCTGCCTTTCCACCGTCGGCAGATACCAGTCGAGAGTGCTCTCCAGGCCGGACTCCTCGAGCATTACCGGGTGCAGGGCCTGAGAGAGGGTGCGAACCGAGTTCAGGCTGTTCTGCGCGATCTCGCGCACTTCGCGCAGGTCGGCCCGGAGCGGAGAATCCTCGGGAGTGTGTTTTTCGGCTCGGCCGAGCAGGGAACCGATCGCGGTCAGCACCTGGCCGAATTCGTCGTGTAGTTCTCGCGAGATGTGATGCAGGACGGACTCCTGAGTGGCGATGAGTTTTTGGGCGAGGTCGCTACGCTGCTCGGAGAGCTTTGCCAGTTGCGCGAACAGCAGACGGTTGGCGCGCATCACGTAAAGGCTGGTGAACAGAATGGCGATGAGCGTGGCTACGAGAAAGAAATAAACCTGGCGCTGCACGCGGTCGTAGATCTGCTCCGTTTGGGCGGCGGCCTGCTGCTCGTATTCGTTGTTTTGGACCAGCAGGCGCGCGACGGCTGTGCTGAGAGCGGCCTGGCGTGCCTGCAGCGAAACCTGAATGTCGGATCGGGCTTCCGCTTCATGCCCGCTTTTCGCCAGGGCGAAGGTGCGGTCGGCCGCGTCCCAGAACTGCTGCAGCGCGGAGCGCAGGAACTCGCGCTGCTCGCCAGGGCGCTGCACCAGTTCGACTTGCTCCTCGCGGCGAAGCGCGTCGTCCAGATCGGTGCGGGTGCGCTGGAATTGCGCCGACCAGGCGGTCAGGGGATAAGGTTCGTTGGCGTCGAGCATGTCGCGCATGGCGAGCGCCAGGGAGTTCAGGTCATTCTGGACGCGCAGCAGTTGAAGGGAATTCTTGCGGCTACGGTCGGCAAGGTCGCTCTGCAACTGGCGCAGCCCGCGAATCTGCACGATGTTGTAGGCGGAGTAGGCCACCACCGCCGCCAGCGTGAAGACCAGGCCCAGCAGTTGCCCGGCGGTCGGGGAGCGCTGAAGTTGGGCCGCGCGTTGCACCTGCTGAGAATACGACGGGCGTGGAGTATCGCCAAGTCGCAAAGACGCAAGCCTGAGTGCAGTTGGCACGGTGATGGCCGACGAAGGGAAGGCTTTATCGCAACGCTGAACGCGCTGCGCCGCCCAACAACGCACGCTCTTGCAAAACTCTAAGCGCGGTTAGTACGCCGTCTCCACCCAGTTTGCGGCAGCGAAGCCGTTGGAGTTGGCAGTGATCTTCACCGTTCCGGCCACTGAGGGCAGCGTGTAGATCGTGCCTGCGATTCCACTTGCGTTTGTGGTGGCGGTTGGCGGGTTGAAGCTGCCTCCAGCACCATTGTCGGTAAAGGTAATGACCTCGTTGGGTTGCGCCAGGCCGGAGTAGGAATCGACAGCTTTGGTTTGCAGCGGCTTGGTGAGCGTGGCGCCCGCGGTTCCAGACTGGTTGTTGCCGGAATAGGTCTTCAGTTGCGGCAGCAGGCCATAGATGACCAACTGGGTCTGCGTGCCCACGTACACTCGCCCATTGGCGATGGTTGGCGTCGCGAAGTGGCCGGTTGCTCCCAGCGTATCGCGCCCGTTTGCGGCCTGGGTGCTGGCATAGAGCTGCGCCATGCCGGTCGCGTTATAGGCCGCCAGGGCAGTGCTGGAATAGTTCGGGCCGCGCAGCACCCACACGATGCCGTTGGCCGCGCCGTTTGCGGAAACAGAGGGCAGTCCCTTGCCGGAGATTTTGCTGGCGGCAGTTGGAATGCTGACCGGCGTTAAAGCCCCGTTGTTCAAGCTGAACATGCGCAGTCCGCCCGTGGAGGCGTAATAAATGTTGTTGTTCCAGTAGGCAGCTCCGGTGCCGCCGCCGGCGACTGTGGGATTGCCACCCTGAATTTCCTGCACGGCCTGGTCGGCGCTCATGTTCAACTGGCCCAGATTGTCGCGGTTGAGCAGGTAGACGGTGCCTTCTTTGCCTCCACCGACGAGCAGGTGGGGGGCAAGGCCGGGCTGGTCCGGCAGCAGGATCACACCACCCGAGCCGATGTCGTAGTCATCCGAGTTGAGATAAGCGTAGATGTTGGGGCTGAAGTAGTCGGTGTAATTGAGCGAACCGGTCAGCCGCACGATGGATTCGCCGAAGTCTCCGGCGCTGGGATTGGCGACACCATTCGCGGTGGCGAAGAAAATGTTGCCCGCGCCGTCCGCCGCAAGGCCCTTGCCGCTCTGCCAAATGCTGCCGCCGAAATTCTGATCGGCGTCGTCGTTGAAGATTGCAGTCTGAGACAAAGTATTTTCGTCATAGGCCATGATCCAGCCGGTCGCGCCGTAATCGCAGCCGTTGGAGGTGAACGCGACATAGACATTTCCGTTGGAGAGCAGCAACCCGGCCCGCTGCATCTGTGGGCCGGCGTTGAACTGCGTCACACCGCTGGTGGTGGCCACCGATCCGCTGATGACCGCAGGGATCGCCTTGTCGAGTCCGGTGGTGACATCGAGCGCATGCAAGCGAAAAACGTAGCCGCCGGCCTCCTGCGTCTTGGCCACGACAAAAATTGTGTTGTTCGCGGGGTCGATGACGGGCGTGCTGAGGATGCCGACTTCCTTCAAGCCTGTGGCCGGGCAGCCCTGCGCCCCGATCGGTACCGTGCCGGCCTGCAGCGGCAGCATGCTGCGGGTCCAAAGAACTGTTCCGTTCTGCGCGTCGAAGGCATACACACTGTCGTGCATGGTCGCTGCAAATACGACGTTGTGGACCGAACCATCCCCCATGGTGAGTTGAGGGAGGTACAACGGCTGGCCCATAACGAATCCGTCTACCCCGGTGGCGAAAAGCTTGCCGAAGCGGGTGGCATTCACGTTTGCGGGCGTGAGAATCGTTTCGGTAAGAATCTGCCCAGTGCGCGCAGTGTCGTTGTGCTGGGTCGTAACCTGGGCGGTGGCGACCAGGGACAGGACGGCGAGGGTCAAAAGCAAGCGATACACGTGTATCTCCTTGAATTAATGGAGCTTATGATCTACTACGCAGGGGGATAATGGTGTTGACAGTGGGAGGGGGTCGAGAACTATTATCGCCCAGCGAGTCTCTGTTGGCAAGAACAAAATGCGGTCTAAGTGCTAGTGCCAGTAGCACTTCCGGGCCACACCAATGCGGCTAAGCCTGTTTGAATCGCCGGTTCAGTTTCCCAGCAATTTTGCGTATTCGGCTTGGGTTTGATTGAGGATAGGCAGGCTTGGATCCGCATCTTTCCAGAGGGAAAGAAAGTCTTTGTAAGCGGCCAGCGCGCGGACGCGGGCGGCATCTGCGTCCGCTCCCTGCAACGTTTTCGATTGCAGCGCATTGGCGCGCGCCACTCCCAGGTGCGCGAGCGCTGCGGTCCAGCAGTTCCACACGAGGCCGGTGTGGTCGAGGACTTTCTGGAACTCTGCCGCAGCCGGCGACCCTTGCCCGGCGGCAAGATAGGCTTGCCCCCGCAGGTAGGTCGGGTAAAGGCACGACATGTTAATTGCAAACGGGACTTGCCCGAACTCGACTGGCAGACTGGCAGATTGCAGAGTCTTGAGAGCTGACGCGGAGTCTTTGCGGTTCAGCGCGAGTTGCGCCCGAATCGAGCTAAGCCACAGCGACTGCATCTGCGTGTCGAGCGGGAAACGGGTGGCAAGGTCCTGTGCCAGGGACTCGGCCCTCGCTCCATCGCCGGCGATGGCGAAGGCGAGCGCAGCTTCAGCCTCGGTGCCCTGACTCGCAGGCGCAAGCTTCAAAGCTTCAGCTGCGGATTGCCGCGCCAGCTGCGACTGTCCGGAAGCGGCTTCCCGCTGCGCCGCAATCGCCTGCCAGATGGCGCCGGTTTCCTTGCTGTCGGCTTTTATCGCCGAGGCCACGGCCTGCTGAGTGAGTTCCCGCGCTTTGCCGAGGTGGCCGGAGAAGGCCTCGGTGTCGGAGGCGAGAGCGAGGCCAAAGTTTTCGTATTCGGGCTTGGAGGAAAACCAGTGCAGTTGTTCAGCCATGGCCGCCGAATCGCCGCCAATGAAGGCCATGGTGTACAGCGCGCTGTGAAGTGGGAAGTCGTCCAACTTGTGGGTGTCCGCGTCGTGAATCACTTGCCGGGCTTCGTCGAAGTGCTGCAAGGCCAGGGCGAAGGCGGCGAGATTGTCGTACAGATAGACGCGGTCGGCGTCAAGGGCGACGGCCTGGCGCGTGGGCTCGATGGCCTTCTCGTATTCACCCTGCTGGGCGAGCACAGTGCCGAGGTTTCCGTAGACAGCGGCATCCCGAGGATAGCTGGCGACAATTTCCTGATAGGCACGGGCAGCCTTGTCGGGCTCGCCCGTGACGGAAAAGTAATAAGACGCGGCGATGTTGAGCTTCTCCAGTTCGCTGGCGCGCTGCCGGAGCTGAAAGGCTTTGGTCACGTACTCGCTGGCCCGCGCCGGCTCACCGAGATTGTTGTACTGATTGCCCACGGCGGCGTAACCCAGGGCAAAATTTGGATCGAGCTCAATCGCGCGCTGATTGTAGGGGAGCGCCGCCGCCGGGCCTTTTTCGCGTTCTACTTTCGAGGCCAGGCTGAAGGCTTTCAGCGCTTCGAGCGAAGCCGTGGTGGCTTCGGTCAACGGCACGTCGAACCGCTGCACCGTGGCCAGTGATTCACCCAGCGCACTGCGCATTTTGGACGCCGCCCGGCCCAGCGTATCCAGCACCTTCTCTTTCGATGCCGCGGTGACTTGGTCTTCAGCCAGAGTAGCGCCGGTCTGGCAATTTACGGCCTTCAGTCCCAGGACATATTCAGTACCCAGGCTGCCGATGGATCCAGCGAGGTAGGCTTTACTGCCGGCCCGCTGGCAGAGTTCGCGCGCGAGCTGCGGCGTCAGCCTGGTGCCGGAGGGCTGCATCATTTCCTTCAACGTCTTTTCGACGTCGCCTTCGGCGAGCACGTTGAGAAACGGCGACTGCCGCAAGGACACGCTGAGCGCGGTCTTCAGCGCGTCGTCGAACACCGCGTCGCCGGTGCTGTTGGCGAAGTCGGTGAGCACGATGGTGTCTTTGTCGGTAAGGCGGGCGGCCTCGCGGGAGCGGTAGTAGCGACCGCCTACGACGAGCAGCGCAATGAGGACGAACGCGGCAGCAATTTTCCAGGGCTTGGATCGCGGCTTGGCCAGGGCGGGCGGAGGAAGCTCGGCCGCCGTTACTGGTCCCGATTGCGCGGCCACGCGGCCGCTTTCGGAATCGCGCCGCAGCCGCTGCAGGTCGGTCCGCATTTCGGAGGCATGTTGGTAACGGAGGTTGCGGTCCTTTTCCAGCGCCTTGTTGATGATGCGCTCGAGCTCCACCGGGACGTCGGGATTGAGGCGCACCGGAGCGACCGGCATGCGGTTCAGGATGGAGTCAAAAATAATGGCGGAGCTGTCGCCGCGAAACGGCAGTTGCCCGGTGGACATTTCGTACAAGACGGCGCCGAAGGAGAACAGGTCGGTGCGAGCGTCGAGTTCCTTTGCCCGCGCCTGCTCCGGCGACATGTACGCGACCGTGCCCAGCGTGGAACCCGGGCTGGTGAGGTGCTGCTCGTCGACGCCAGTCACGGTCCGGGCTGTGGCCTCATGGCTCGACGACGAGGCGCTGCCGGGAGCAACTTTCGCCAGACCGAAGTCAAGAATCTTCGCATGGCCGCGCTTGGTGACGAAAATGTTTGCCGGTTTGATATCGCGGTGGACGACGCCCGCCCCGTGCGCCGCATCCAGCGCGTCGGCGATTTCGATCCCCAGCGCCAACAGAACTTCCGTCTCGATGGGCCGCCAGGCGATCAGGTGCTTGAGGGTCTGCCCGTCCAGAAATTCCATGGCGATGAACGCTTCGCCGTGCTGGTCGTCGATTTCGTAAATGGTGCAAATGTTGGGATGATTCAGGGCAGAGGCGGCCTTGGCTTCGCGCTGAAAACGGCTGAGGGACTGCGGGTCGCGGGAAACGTCTTCGGGAAGAAACTTGAGCGCGACAAAACGACCCAGCTTCAGGTCTTCAGCTTTATAGACCACGCCCATGCCACCGCCGCCGAGCTTTTCGACGACGCGGTAGTGCGAGATGGTCTGGCCGATCACAGATGAGCTGGGGGTGAGGCGACGCCATCTTAAGGAGATGAGTGCAGGCAAGTCAACAAACGCGGGGGGATGGCTATACGGAAGGGAAAACTGCTACACCTCTAGCCGATGCGGCTCGTATCTGGGAGCGCGGTGTTATCCAGCGGTGCTTGCGAGAACAAAACGACATAGTCGCGGTAGGGAGCGAGTTAGTATGATTTTCCTATAGACTCAGGAAAAAACGTGAGAGCAGCAACCTACGCGTCGTCATTCTGCATGACCGCCGGCGGGATTGTCATCGGCATCTTGTATGCGGCCCACATTATCCCTGAGCGATACCTGGTGTATCCGTTTCTGGCTCTGATTGTGATCAGTGGGTCGATCCTTGCGCGGAGCCTGAGACGGCTACAAAAGGGCGACGCGGAGCCGATAAGTACGATCAATCCAGATCCGGCGCATGGCTGGTCCTGGCGCAAAAGGCTATGGGCCTTTGGCGCGCTTCTTGTCCTTGGGTTGGTTTGGCTTCAGGAATTACCCCTCTCCCTCAAGTTCGTGTTCACCCTCGCTTCAGTCACTTTTGCGGTATGGAAAGTAAGATACGTTTGGCGGTTGCCGCTGAACCCGTGGTCGAAGGCCCGAATGAAATAATGGGATGGGCCGGGTCCATTCGATCCCGGTTTTGACGTGGGCGCCCTCAGGTGTAGCAGTTTTCGGGTCCGTATAGCTATCCCCGTCAACAAACGCGGGGGGATAGCCTTCGACTTACCGTGCGCGCGCGTTTCAGGGTTTCGGAGGGGTTTTCGCCGAACTTTGTCCGATACTCGCGCGCGAATCGTCCGAAGTGCAGAAAGCCCCAGCGAGACGCAATTTCCGTGACTGTCGGCCCGGCGTGGGTTTGCGAGAGGTCGAGATGGGCCCTTTCCAGGCGCACCTGGCGGAGGAACTGCATGGGACTGCATCCTCGCTTGGCGCGGAAACTATGTTGCAGGGTCCTGACGCAGACACCGGACGCCGCGCAGAGGTCGCCCAGCGATAATGGCAAATGCGCATTGGCCGCAATATATTCTTCTGTCGCTCGTACTTGCCAGGGGCCTGCGTTGTGAAACCGGGCCACCACCCGTGTGTAGTTATGCCGCTGTCCGGTCAGCAGAAGAGACAGCAGGTGGTTCTCCGCCGAGTGAAGGGCGAGTCCATGCTCCCCGGTCAGCCCGTCATCCTGGTTCAGCAGTCTGCACAGTTTCAACGCCATCTGGTGGAAACGCTGTCCGGCCGCAGTCCCGATTACGAAGTGTGGAGAAAACGCCAATGGAGCGGTGAGTTCCCGGTCCAATATTTTCTTGAATTCCTGAACGAGACTCTCCCGGCTGAACCTTAGGAACAGCAGTTCGAAATGTTCCGGCGTTCGAGCTTCCACGGCCTGCAGGGGTGACTGCAGTAGTCCGGACTCGGCGGATACGCGGATCTCTTCCCCCTGCACGCGGTGGCAGACCTCGCCCGACGTCGCCAGGACCATAGCGTAGTCGTCATCCGGCAGTTGCGCATGAACTCGCATTGCCCCAGTCGTGCGCACCAGAGACAAATGCATTCGCGGACTTTGAGCCCCGAATATCTGCGTGAAGAACGCGGAGCCGGGTACGAGCAACTCGGAACGATAGGGAACCGCAGCTGTGGACAGAAAGGATGCGGCCTCGTCAACGTCTCTGGTTTCAAGGAGCAAATGCCGGCCCAGGAGATTTTCGCGCTGCCGGCGTGTTTTCGGGGATAGCACTACTTGCGGTGCTCCTGCGCGGCGCGCAAATGTTTGCGCGTGCGACTGGCTTCGATTCCATCCCGGGGCGACGCGAAATTTCGCGTTAACTGTTGGTAGTTACTTTAAAGCCCGGCGCTTCCGGTTGCAAGCTCAAGAGGGCATCTGAAGCGGAGTTTCGCGGCTGTGGATCGCTTCAAGATCAAGTTCCGACCAGGCCAATTGCGCAAACTGGATAGCCGACCGCTTCCGTTTTGTAGACAATCGCACCAGAGAAACTGGTGCGGGCACATCCTTGGGGCGAGGCATTGGCTGCATGGAGATGGCACAAGATCTTCGGCGATGGGAGCGTTACCGGATCAAGGTCCGCGCCAAGATCACATTGAACCTGAACGGCGCGACCTCCTCATTCTTCGGAGAAGCCAGCGATGTCAGTCAGGGTGGGCTCAGCCTGTTCCTGCCCCGCGAACTGGAACCTGGGGTGGCGATCCTGATGGAACTGACGTTTCCGTATAACTCGCGGCGAATGGCCATTCGCGGCCTGATTCGCAACCGGCACGGCTTCACGTATGGAGTTGAGTTCATCAGCCCATCGTCCTATCAACTCCAAACGATCGCCGGAGTGTGCAAAGCGTTACAACTCCTTTCATGAGGCGCTTGACCCGCCCCGTTTGAGCGACCCGGAGAAGCACGATGCTCGCGGAACCTTCATTGATTTGGATCGAGGGCCAGGAGAGCGGCTGGGCGTGCTCGAACTGCGCCTGGAAGTGTCCCGTTCCGGCGCAACCCGGCGGGGAAGAAGCCAAGAGGGCCTTTCACGGCATCGCGGCGGCACGGTTTAGCGAACACATCTGCGGGGGTGTGGCAGGTCCCTCTCCGCTCCCGCCCAGCCCGCAATCACAGACCGACCACGCCTTGGTCGGCCGCGCCCGGATGCTGATCATGCGAGGGTACAAACCCCAGGATGCGGTAGAACTTGTCCTGCGGGAAACGGAACTTGAGAACTCCAACGATCCGAGAGTTCTGGCGGAAATCCGCGCCCAGGCGGATGACTTTCTGCTGAGAGTCCGCCAGGGTCTCATCTGAGGCAATCCGGAGCCAAACCAGGTTTCGAGGATGATTACCGTCACCTCGGGGACATAACTAGGGGCTTACTGGCGTAACTTGCAGCTCAGTAACCACGGTAATTATGCTAGGGATCGATTTTTGGGCGTGCCGGACCCAACCACGAATCCCCAAAACGCGTGGTGCTTGACCCCCATCGGCTGAATTTAAGAAGCAGTTTTCCTCGACATTTTGGGCAACCGAGTATGAACGATCAGGCCAAGGCGTGGCAGGACATGACGATAAGCGCACGAGCTTTTCTCGGCCTCGTCATCATCGCGGGAGTGGGTGTGCTGGTCCATGGCGCGCTTCACTGGTCGAGCCGGGATCCGGCCCAATTGGGCTGTTACATTCTGCTGGCGCTTTTTGCCTCGTCTCTGAAGGTGAAGCTGCCTGGGTTCAACGGCACCATGTCGGCGAGTTTCCTGGTGATTTTGGCCGCCGTGGCGCAGTTGGGATTTCCGGAAGCCCTGCTGATCGGGTGTACGACTACGTTGGCCCAGTCGCTCACCGGAAAGCGGCCACCCTACATTCAAACCGCGTTTAATGTCGGCGCGACCGCGCTGGCCATTGCCGCGACCGAGTCCGCCTATCATTGGCCGGTCTTACACAGGCTCATGGCGGCGGACCTGCTTCCGCTCGTCGGAGCTGCCTGCACTTATTTCATCGCCAATACACTTCCTGTCGCCATGGTCATTTCGCTGACCGAAGGAAAGTCTCTGCGGCGGACCTGGTGGGCGTGCTACTTCTGGGCTTTCCCATACTATCTGGCCGGTGCGGGCATGGCAGGCCTGTTTACCTGGCTCAATGGACAATTCGGCTGGCAAGTGTCTCTGCTGCTGATACCAGGGTTGTACCTCATCTACCGTTCGTATGGACTCTACCTGGGAAAACTGGAAGCCGAAAAGCGCCATGCCGAACAGATGGCCCAGTTGCACCTGCGGACGATTGAAGTGCTGGCGTTGGCGATTGAGGCCAAGGACCAGCACACGCACGACCACCTGCAGCGGGTCCGCATCTATGCCATGGAGATCGCGAAGGAACTGAAGGTGACTCCCGACGAGCTGCAAGCGTTGCAGGCGGCCGCGCTGTTACACGACATTGGAAAGCTGGCGGTGCCCGAGCACATCGTCTCAAAACCTGGGAAGCTCACGCCGGAAGAGTTCGACAAGATGAAGATCCACCCGGTCGTCGGGGCCGAGCTGCTCGACAAAGTGGAGTTCCCGTATCCGGTGGCGCCGATCGTCCGCGCCCACCATGAAAAATGGGACGGCTCGGGATATCCGTACGGGCTCAAGGGCGATGCCATTCCAATCGGCGCGCGAATTTTGGCCGCCGTGGATTTTTTCGATGCGCTGGCCTCGGACCGGCAGTACCGCCGGGCCCTTCCTATCGCCACTGTCGTGGCACGATTGCAGGCCGAATCCGGAAAGCATTTTGATCCGCAGGTGGTCAATGTTTTACTTCGTTCCTATAGGCGCCTTGAAAAACTCGTCCACAAGGACATGCTCCAGACCCAGGAGAAATTGTCCACCGATGTTCGCGTCGAGCGCGGAGCGGCCCCTGCCAGTGGCTTTGAGACTTCTTCTCAAAGCAAACAGGCGCCGGTCAGCGAAGCCACGTTTCTGGATTCAGTCGCCGCTGCCAAGCAGGAAGTGCAGATCCTGTTCGAGATCAGTCAGGAGATGGGAACATCTCTCAGCCTGGATGACACGCTGTCAGTCTTTGCCTCGAAGATTCGCAGGGCCATTCCCTACGATTCGATTGTTGTCTACGTTCAAAGCGACGGCATCCTGGTTCCCAAACATGTAAGCGGCGAGAGTTTCCGCTTGCTTTCAGCACTGCGGATTCCGTTGGGCGAGGGAGTCTCGGGCTGGGTCGCAGAGAACAAGAAGGCGATCCTCAACGGCAATCCCTCCGTTGAGCCCGGCTACCTGAACCACGAAGCGGGAAGATCGATAAGCTTGAATTCAGCACTCTCAGTTCCTTTGGAAGGGCTCAACGGGGTGGCGGGAGTGGTGACGCTCTACCACGAAGACAAAGACGCCTTTTCGTCCGATCATCTGCGGATTCTGCTGGCTGTCAGCGCGAAGATGGCGCTTGCCATCGAGAACGCCCTGAAGTACCAGCAGGCGGAGAGTTCGGCGACGACCGACTACCTCACCGGCCTTCCCAATGCGCGGTCCATGTTCCTGCAAGTCGGCCGGGAACTGTCGCGGGCCAGGCGCGAAGGCAAAAAGCTGACTGTGATGGTGTGCGATCTCGATGGATTCAAGCAGATCAACGATCGCTTCGGGCACCTGGAAGGAAACCGTGTGCTCGAGTTATTTGCTCGGCGAGTGAAGGAAAGCTGCCGCGAATATGACTACGTGGCGCGCATGGGCGGCGACGAGTTCGTAGTGATGGTGCAGGGTCTTTCTCCGGAAGCAGAGACCGCCAAGATCGCCCAGTTGCGGGACTTGGCGAAAGTTGCAGGCCGCGAGGTGTGCGGGGAAGATTTGCTCTCGGTCAGCGTGGGCAAGGCAGTTTATCCCGATGACGCCGAAGACATGGACAAGTTGCTGGCCGAGGCCGACCGCCGCATGTATGCCGAGAAGGAATATCGCTCCGGCAAGAAAAACCGCCGGGCGTATCCGCGACTGGCGTGCCGCATTGTCGTCGAGATGCTGGTAAAGGCCAGCCCATCGCCGGTCCTGGCCAAAGTTGCAAATGTAAGCGCGAAAGGTTGCTACATCGAAACCGGTCTTCTGTTGGCCCGAGCCACGCAAGTCACTCTCACCTTTGCAACCCATGAAGGGCGGGTTTCGGTCGAAGGGACCGTGGTTCGAAGCCATCCTTCTTCCGGCATTGCGATCATGTTTACGGTGATGAACATGGAAGACCGCGAAAGGGTGCGGCGGGTTCTGGAATTCGTGGAGAGCACCCTGGATGAGACCCAGAGCGGGAAGCAATATCTCAAGAGCCTGACCCGGTCGCAGTCCAACTGACGCGGGCTGCGGGTTCGGTTCGGCCTGGTTCCTACGGGGTTTTCGCTGTTCTGCTGGCCGCGTCCCACACCACTGGTCTTTTGCGGAAGTAGGATTCATTAGCCATGTGGCAGGCGATGGCCGCATGGTTTCCGAACGTGGCGTCTTCCGTTACTGGAGTCCTCGACCGGACCGCATTGAAGAACGTATTCAGGTGCGGGCGGACATCGTCCCAATCATGTCCGCGATATACAGTTTCTTCCCGGACGGGCTCTTTTCCCAGCGGAGGGTCGTTCTCGGCGTGCCATTGTTTGGCATATTCTTCGCGCATCTTCTGAGGGAAGCTGGCCGTGTAGTAGCTCACGTCGAGATCGACACCGGGCTGCGTAGCGTGATGCAACTCGTACTCGTAGGCATCCAGAATGCCCTTGGGCCCCATAAAGCGGGCCAGTTCGGGCGTTTCGCTGCCCAGGCCCAGCCGCACGTAAACCGGCACGCCGTGATAATCGAACAGCACGGTGTGAAGGTCGGGCATGTCGCGGCCATCTTTCCAGCGGAAGATGCCGCCCATGGCAGAGGCCGAGCGCGGCGGCTCGTTCCAGCCCAGCGTGACCATCATGCCGCTGATCAAGTGCACCATCAGGTCGCCGGCGACTCCGGTTCCGTAGTTTCTCCAGCAGCGCCAGCGGGCGAAGTGGAGTTTGTTGAACGGCGTTTTCGGCGCGTCGTTGAGCCAGGTGTCCCAATCGAGCGTTTCGGGCGAGAGATCGGGCGGGGGCGGGTATTCCCATGCGCCGGTCGGGTCGTTACGGCCAAGCGTCAACTCGACCATTTCCACGTCCCCGATGGCACCCTGGGCATAAAGCTCGCGTGCTTTCGCGCACAGCACCGAACTCACGCGCTGCGATCCAATTTGCACGATGCGTTTGTTCTTTTCCGCCGCTTCCACCATCGCGAAGCCGTCGGCGATGGTGTGGGACATGGGCTTTTCGCAATAAATATCTTTGCCTGCGTTACATGCGTCGACCACGACGCGCCTGTGCCAGTGGTCGGGAACGGCGGCGACGATGCAGTCGATGTCTTTGCGGTCGAGTAGTTCCTGATAGCGTCGAGTGGTGAACAGGTCGGGCTTGCCGGTGATTTCCCGCGCCAGCGTGTGCCGGCCATCGTAGAGGTCGGCTGCGCCGACGCACTCCACGCCCGGCAGGGTCACCGCGCCGGCGAGCAAGGAGGACCCCTGCATGCCTACGCCGATCATCGCGAAGCGAAGTTTGTCACCGGAGGCGAACGTCGGAATGCTCGGAAGCGGGCCGGCATTCAGCGAAACTGACTTGGATAGCAAAGCGCCCGAGGCCACGGCGGCGCTCCGCTGCAGAAATGCGCGGCGCGAAAAATTGTTCATGGGATGCCCTCCGGTCAGACCGGACCGCGATTTGTACTGGACGACGCTACCTTAACGGCTTGATGGCAACTTCCTTGAAAAACACAATGTCATTGTCGCTATGGTTCTGCAGGCCGATGTAGCCCAGGTTCGGTCGCGGACCTCGCTGCGGCTCGAAATCGAACTTGCGCTCCGGTACCGGATCGCCGTCGCGATAGTCGGTCACTTTGACGCCATTGAGCATGACCACGGTGTGCGGCCCGTCGAGTGTAATTTCCATCGTGTTCCACTCGGGGCCGGGCTTCCATGCCTTGGCCAGCGGTTTGGTCAGCGAGTAAAGCATTCCGGTGGAGTGATACTCGTCTTCGTTGGAAGTTTCGGGATGGTTGTCAATCTGCACTTCGAAGCCATAGTGGACCGGCATCCATTCTTCGCGAGGCTCGACGGGGATGCGAATGAACACTCCCGAGTTGTCGTTTTCATCCCGCATGCGGAACACAACGTGGACGATGCAATCGGCGATCTTGCCGCCCGTCCAATAAAGCAGCCCCATGCCGCCGTGGGTGTGGATCAGCCCATTTTCAACCGACATTGACCCGGGTCCCACATGTTTCCACCCGGTGAGGTCTTGCCCGTTGAATAGCTGCTGCCACTGAGAGGGGTCGCCTTTGCAGGCGTTGCGGTCCCCCGTGTCGCTGGCCAGGCAGAGCGTCGCGGCTGCTGCGAGAAGAACTGTCGCTACCGTCAGTCGAATCATTTGCAGTTTCCTTTGCACTGCCGAGTATGCCGCTTTTTCCAGACACCTAATTTACTGGCAGGCAACTGCGTTAGGCAATCCCGGAGTTCAAAGATTCATTTCGGAATCTCGACCAAAATCAGGTCGTTGGGTGCAAGGTCCAGCGAGAGATGGCCATCTTTCAACTTCGCCACCTGTGGCGGCGGCAGTTGGGTGGCGCGATTCAACTGCTCGACCTGGGCCGGCGTCGGATAAACGGGCCGTCCCATGGCCTCATAGAGCGGCAAGACATTGCCATGAGCGGCGTCTACGCGGCTCAACAGGACCCGGGCGTCGCCTTTGAGGCCGCGGAACTGCAGGTCGACGTGCCCGCCAGAACCGGGCTGGTCAAGATCGGCCAGGTTCCATGCGGCCAGCGCGATGGTTCCATCTTCGCGCCGGGTCACCAGAAGATTCTCCTCCGCATTGGCGATGCGCTCGTGCCCCAGTTGGTGGAGCAGCGAAAACGCATAGAAGCTGGGCTTCCTGATTCCGCCCGCGGCAACGAGGCCAAACATGCCCGTCATCGGCTGCCGCACGACGCCGCCTTCTTCAAACACATCGCTGAAGGTCCAGTACGACATCATGGCGACCTGCCCATCGCACTGCCGAATGTCGTCCGCGAGTGCGGCGCCCACATAGGTCTTATCGCGCGCATTCAAAGCGTCAAACGATGGAACATTCCACTCCGTCCACATGAGTGGAAGAGTGGGGAATGCGGAAGCCTGAATCTGGCCACGCACCTTGGCGATAGCGCGGCACACACGCTGGTCCATCGGAATCTCTTCTTTCGAGTGAAAAAGGTTCTCGACCGTGTCGTCGGCGTAGCCGTGCGACGAGATAAAATCCACAGGAACGTGGCTGGCGGCGCAGTGCTTGAGAAAGTCGTCGACCCAATCGGCCGCCGCCGTAGCCGGACCGCCTACGCGAAGGCGAGGGCTGACCGACTTGAGGGCGCGGGCCGTGTGATCGTAAAGTTCAAAATAAGTCGGCTGCTTCGGGTCACCGCTCCAGAAATCAATGTTGGGCTCGTTCCAGACTTCAAAGTACCAGGACGCGACTTCATCCACGCCGTACCTCTCGACGAGGTGGCTTGCAAAGTGCTGGATCAGATCGTCCCACTTGGCATAATCCTTGGGCGGCGAAACCACCTGCTTGTACCAGAAAGGATGAATGTCCTGCCGCGCAGCCAGCTTGCGCGGCATAAAACTGATTTCCACAAAAGGCCGTACGCCGTTGGCAAGCAGGCCATCGTAAATCTGGTCGACGTAGGAAAAGTTGTAGATTGGATGACCAGCGTCATCCTCGTCGTAGACTCCGACCTCGTCGTGAAAAATCGCGTGGAAGCGTACGTAACGGAACTCAGTCACCTGCTTCACCGCGCGCAGGTCCTGGCGATAGCTCTCGCGCAGGCTGAGAATGGCGCGACCGGACCCGAATGTCTGCTCCCAGAAATGGGGAAATGGAGTGGCGGCAGCGTGGACGTCGACAACCGCGGTTTGTGTAGTCTGCGCGAGAAGTGCCGCTCCCGATACCGCAAGCGCCATAACGAGAACGAGCGAGCATCCCAAGAAAATCGTTTTAGTTGACATACGATTCATGATTTTACTCGGTTCGAACCGGCGACGCATAATAGAGGAAGCCATCCCGGAGGGGAGTTTGTGAGTTCTTTTCATCCGACCAGAAGGCGGGTTTTGCAGTTTCTGTCTCTGAGCGCGCTGGCGCCGTCGGCACGCGTGCTTGCGTCCGCTTTTCAGACCTCCGCTTCGGCCAGCGCGGCGGCAGTTTATTCCGGGACCGACGACGAACTCCTCGACGAGATCGAACGCGGCGCTTTCGCTTACTTCTGGAGCGAAGCGGGCGTCACAGGACAGGTGCGCGACCGCGCTGCGGCCATAGGTTCTGACAATCGCCCTGCCGCGAGCATCGCCGCGACCGGCTTCGGCCTGACTGCGCTCTGCATTGCCGACTCGCGCCAGTACGGCAAGTCGTCCGACATCCGGGAGCGGGTCCGCACCACGCTGCGCTTTCTGTGGCGCTCGTTGCCCCACGAACATGGTTTTTTCTATCACTTCGTCGACGTCAATACCGGCGAACGCATGTGGAAGTGCGAGATTTCCTCCATCGACACGTCGCTGTTGCTGTGCGGCGTGCTCACCGCGCGGCAGCATTTTGCCGATGCCGAGATACAGGACCTCGCCACCAAAATCTACGAACGGGTGGACTGGGCCTGGATGCTGAACGGCGGTAGGACGCTTTCGATGGGCTGGCATCCCGAATCCGGCTTTCTCAGCAGCCGCTGGGAGCATTATTGCGAGCTGATGAAGATCTACCTTCTGGCGATCGGATCGAGCACGCACCCGGTGCCGGCCTCGTGCTGGAACGAATGGAAACGTACGACGGTCGAATTTCAGGGCATGAAATATATTTCGGGCAGGGACCCGCTTTTCACCCACCAGTATTCGCAGGCGTGGTTTGATTTCCGGGGACAGAAAGATGCGTTCGCGGATTATTTTGAAAACTCGGTCAAGGCGACGCGCGCGCACAAACAATTCTGCCTTTCGCTGGCCAAAGAATTCCCGGACTACAGCGAAGACCTGTGGGGCATCAGCGCCTCGGACTCGCAGACGGGTTATCAGGCGTGGGGCGGTCCGCCCCGGCTGGGCCGTCTGGATGGCAGCATCGTTCCGAACGCCGCCGGGGGGTCGCTGCCGTTTCTTTATCCGGATTGCATGCGGGTGCTGCGGACCATTCGCGCAAAATATTCGAAAGCGTGGGGACGCTATGGCTTCGTCGACGCTTTCAATCCTCTCAACGGCTGGTACAACCCGGACGTGCTCGGCATCGACCAGGGCATCACCATGCTGATGGCCGAGAACCATCGCAGCGAGTTCGTCTGGAAGACGTTCATGAAGAACCCGGAAGCAAAGCGGGGGATGGAAAAGGCGGGATTCAAAGCGACGGCGAATCGCTCGTAGCCCGTTTAAGCTAGAACTGCAAAAAGAAAAGGCGCACTCCGAGAGGAGCGCGCCTTTGGCTAAAGTGCGGTTAGAAGCTGAAGCGCGCGCCGAGCGTCACAACGCGCCCGCCCAAAGCTGACGTCGCTTGGCCGAAGTTGCCAGATCCAATATTGGCCGAAATACTGGTCGGGTTGAAGTTCAGATTGTTGAATAGGTTGTAGACATCCATTCTGAACTCAAACTTGGCATTCTCCCCTAGACCGGGCAGCTTCGGTAGGCCAAAACCCTTAGCTAAAGTGAGGTCTACAGCCCGATACCCCGGGCCGTTGAACGTATTCTTACGGACAACTTGAGGGAGAGCGTTGCCGTAGGCGGTATTTTGGTAGGCAGTGAAGTTTGGAGCCGCGAAGTAGGCTGCGGGCCCGTTGGGGAAGTTTGACCCATTCTTAAACTGGTCATTGCTGGTGCTGGTGCCGGCGCCACCCAGATAAACGGCGGGGAGGTTGCCGTAGCCGCATTGCCCGCAATACAGGCTACCCGCAGATCCCAGATTGTAGAAAGGCGTCCACGGGAAGCCAGAATGCCAGTTAAATATTCCGCTAAGAGACCAGCCGCCGGCGATTTTTTCCAACCCCTTGTTGTTGCCGTGGAATAGAACCGGCTGCCACATGCCGAAGAGCTTAAACGCATGAGACACATTGTAGTCAGATCGCCCGTAGTTGAGGCCGGGGTTATACGGATAGTACGGCTCGCTGTAGGGAGGAATGCCGGCAGAGTATGGCGAAGAGGAAGTGTCGAGACTCTTTGCCCACGTGAACTGCGCATCCGCCATGAACTGATGAGAGAAATCATGTTTCAGTTCAGCCAGCAGCGCATTGTAGTTGCCGTAGCCCAAGACGCTCCAATAATCCCCTCCACCGATCTGGGGGTTCAGGGCGTAGCCCTGGGCCGCGGGGGTAGCGTTCGGGTTCTGGTGGAAGTAAATGTTTCGCGACCGGGTCCCCTGGTAGCCCAAGGTCATTACAAAGTGCTGCCCCAGGTCGTATTGGGTGTCGAGCGAGTAATGATGAACCCGCATGGTGGGAAGCGTGTTGGGGAAAATGCTAACCCCAACCGCACTCGGTGTCGGTTGTCCCGGGCAGGCGACCGGGAGTCCATTCGCGAAGCAGGACTTCGTGTTCGAGTTCTCCGGATAGCCGGTAAGGTTATGGGGATCAGACGACGTAGCATAAATAATGCCTGGGTTCACCGCGTTTGGAGTGGACATACTCAAACTTGGGAAAACCACCAGCCCAGGATTGTTGCCGACGTTGGCAGAGATAGCGATCTCTTCCTGGTTGTAGTTCAATCCGTAGCCGCCCCGCACAACGAGCCGATCATGGAATCGGGTTGGGCTCCACGCTAAGCCGACTTCAGGGCCCAAGTTGTTTTTCTGTGAGGTCCACGACTGCCCCTTATGCACGGTCAGGTCGGTCAGGTAATTTGCCCCCGCGCCTGGCGTTGCCACGTACATATTGCCCTCCTTGGAACTGAGCGGGCCAAAGTAGGACCAGCGCAGGCCAAGGTTGACGGTTAAGTTGCGGCGAATTTTGTAATCATCCTGAGCGAAGAAGCCCCAGATGTCAGTGCGGTCGTCCTGACGAAGAGTGGTCGGGAAGCCCGTATTTGGGTTAAATCCGCCGCCTTCATTGTGAGGGACGTCATTCAGAAAGTCCCATAGGTTAAAAAAGTTGTAGCTGGGAACACCGCAGCCAGCGCAGTCATTCAGGTAAAAGAGACGCGTGATTTCACCGCCAAACTTGATGGTGTGTGGACCGACAATTTTCGTGGCGACATCCTTGTAGGTGTAAGTCCACTGATTCAGGATGCTGCCCACGTTCGGACCGACGGAGCTCAAGGAAACACTGCCAATCGTGTCGATGTTTGCTGCGGGCAGCCCGACCGGGGATTGCGGGTTCGAGCTTACCTCGTTCCACCGCCAGCCGGCGGCGTTCACACGAAATTCGTTCAGCAGGCTCGGCGAGAACGTGTGGTTCCAGATCGCCGAAAACGCATTATTGACCTGGTGATGATGGAAGATGTCGTAGCCCCGTGCGCCGTTATTGAAGTTGGTGGACTGAGGCACCCAGTAGATGGCAGCACCGATGCGGTCCTTGGAGGTGATGTCCGCATCGACCCGGCCGTTGTACTGGTTCTTTTTGTAATTGCTGGAACTGGCCGTGATGAAGTTTGCGATGTCAGCCACGGTGCCTAGGTTGGCAGCACCACCGGTGCCGTCGCCGCCCGTTCCAGGATTCGAGGCTCCGTTCCATCCCGGATCCGCTCCACCGGTGGGATCGGTAGCGCTTTGAAAGCCAATCGCACCCAAGGGGAATTTTGCCGGATCGAGCGGGCTGCCAATATTCAATCCACCGGCCACCGCATGGCAGTTCGTGCCCTCGATCAAGCCAGCATTCATACAGGTGACAGCGTTCACGCCCTTGCTGACAATGCCGTTTCCGGGGAAGTTTAGGTATTTTGAGGCGATGCTGCCGGACGGAGCCAATGCTGCAAAGTCCGAGGTTTCGGCCCATTCGTTGCCGATGTTTGTTTGGGACTGAGGGCTCCGGATCGTCTCCCACGCAAAGAAGCCAAAAATCTTGTTCTTCCAGATCGGACC
>Ga0209698_10002142_pt1 | contig 22546 bp, 19 predicted proteins | sample LitLauG_LLR_2012_FD_187203 | JGI IMG/M metagenome (GOLD analysis project Ga0209698, IMG submission 187203) | Freshwater sediment microbial communities from Pennsylvania, USA - Little Laurel Run_MetaG_LLR_2012 (SPAdes) (version 2) | ecosystem: Environmental > Aquatic > Freshwater > Creek >...
CTCGGGCTCGACCGGCCCGACAACCGGGACCGGCCCGAGGCCGTGCCCCGGGCCTGAGGGTCGGGGGGTTCAGTGGTGCTGCAGCAGGTAGGTCACGCCGGCAGAGAACCCCACGATGACAACGACTCCGAGGGTCACCCAGAGCAGCATCCGACCGAACCGCCCCCCTTCACCGGACATTCCCTCCAGGAACCTCGCCTCACCCTGGAGCTGTCCAGCCGGGCTCGACGGATCAGCGTCGAAGCCGGAGCCGGCGTCTGGCCACATCACCGGCGGCACCCGGTCATGACGCGGGGCTCCCGGAGACGAATCCCTACCGCTGTCGCCACTTCGTTTCATCTCCCCATCTTCACCCACCACGACCGCTCACCATGTACTCGACACGAAGTGGTAGCGCCAGGCGTAGTGGTGTCCTTCGTCGGCCAGGACGTAGACGCCACCACGCACCTCGATCTCGAGCCTCGGAGGAAAGACCTCGAACCGCATCGTTGACGGTCCGCCGTCGCACGGGATCATCAGGTGTCCACCTTCCGGCACGGGATCGGACCCGAACCGCTCTCGGTACCACGCCACCGAATGACGCGGCCCATCATCCGTTCCGGCGCGCCCTTCCGGGCTCACGATCGTGCCCCCGCCCCCCGAACGCCGACTGACACCGATGCCACTCTCTCTTGCGCCATCATCCGCCCCGACTCAGTCGGTCACCCAGCGGCCGCGCAGGTCCTCCAGCCACTCGGGGAGCTCGATCGCCGGGTCGGGGAGTGCCTCCGCGCCCCGTTCGGCCAGCAGTCGCTCGAACGACGCCGGATCGTCCCCCCAGCCCCGTGGATCCCCCATCATCACCTCGAACAGCAGCGCCCCGTCGGGGCCGGCTTCGAAAGGACCGAACGCAGCCCCCTGGGGAAGTTCGATGTGGGTGCCTGCCGGACAGCTGCGGTCGCCGCACCGGATCTCGCCCTCGAGCACCATCACCACGTGCGGGCTGAGGTGGCCGTGGCGACGCTGGATGACCCCGGGATCCCACTTGGCGTACAACGACAGATAGACCGGATCGGCGGAGAACGCCAGCCACTTCTCCCACACCGAGGCGACCGTTCCGTCGGCCAGCCGGACCGACCGCACCTGCTGCCAGGGCACATCCGCGTCGTCCAGGTGCCGGAACGTGGGCTCCAGACCCGGGACCTTCATCGTGGCTCCCGCCACATGGTCACGACCGTCGGCCCGTCCGGAAGGTCGAATTCGCCGTGATCAGCGAAGCCCACCGACCGGTACCGCACGAGGTTTGCGGCGTTCGTCGACTCCAGGTAGGCGGGCCACCCCTCCGTGTCGATCAGGGCGAGGTTGTCGGCCAACAGGGACATGCCGATCCCCCGTCCCCGGCAATCGGGTCGGGTACCGAACAGGCTGAGGTAGTAGTGGTCGGGCTCCGCGGGGTGGGCGACGATGAACCGCTCCATGAGTGCATCGACCCGGCTGACGTCGGGGCCGAGCAGTTCATGGAACAGCGGTCCGATGCGGGCGGCCTGAGGTTCGGCCAGCTCGGGCATCCCCGGCGGGATCCACAGTGTGGCCGCCTCGGCACCGGGCGTCATCCAGATCCACCCGTAGTCGACGCTCCCCTCCAGCAGCAGTGTCCAGACTGCGGTGAGCTGGCGCTCCCGGCGCACCGGGTCGGCGAATACCCACGACCATGCCGGGTCGTCCTGGAAGGCACCTGCCAGGGTGGCGGCCACCGCGGGCAGGTCGGCGGGCTCGGCACGTCGGCAGTCCATCGCAGCAGTCTGCCCGAATCCGATAAGAGCGGGCACCGTTCGGCCCGTCGACCGTCGATGCGTGCCGCCCCGACCCTGCGATGCGCGGAGCGCCACACGACGGCGAGCACCTCGCCGCACCGGTGGGCACCGGTGCCCGGATCCACATGCGGCGCGGTCGAGCGGACCCCGCACGGCCGTCCCGACTTCGTCCGTTCCGCCCCGTTGGACAGCTCCGTCATGCCCGTGCCCCTCCGTCGGCGGTGCGCCGGCCGACAGGGGCAGCTACCGCAGTGCGAGCTGTCCCGGGACGATCGGGGCCGGCAGCGCCGAGGTCCCCATGAGGTGGCGGTCGACGGCGGCCGCGGCCGAGCGTCCCTCGGCGATGGCCCACACGATGAGGCTCTGACCCCGGGTCATGTCGCCGCAGACGAACACGTTGTCGACGTTGGTGGCCCACCGGTCGTCTGCCGCCACACTGCCACGGGGGTCGAGGGCCAGGCCCAGGTCGGCCACCACCCCGTCCGGTTCGGCGCCGAGGAAGCCCATGGCCAGCAGGACCAGCTCGCAGGGGAGGTCGAACTCGCTGCCCTCCACCGCGACGAACGACGGACGTCCGTCCGCACCGGTGGACAGCTCCACCTCGTGGCCCCGCAGGCCGGCCACCCGGCCGGATCCGTCGTCGACGAACTCGTCCGTGGTCACCGAGAAGATCCGCTCGCCTCCCTCCTCGAGGGCCGACGAGGTCCGCAGGATCAGCGGCCAGGTCGGCCACGGGTTGTCCCCGGGCCGGCTGGACGGGGGCTCCGGCATGATCTCGAGCTGGTGGACGCTCCGGGCCCCCTGGCGGTGGGCCGTGCCGAGGCAGTCCGCTCCGGTGTCGCCGCCCCCGATGATCACCACGTGCTTTCCCTCGGCGCTGATCGGCGCCTCCGTCAGCGATCCTTCCTGCACCATGTTGGACGGCTTCAGGTAGTCCATGGCCCGGTGGATCCCGTCGAGCTGGCGGCCGGGGACCGGCAGGTCCCGGGGAAGGGTGGCTCCGCCCGCCAGCACCACGGCGTCGTATCCGGCCACCAGGTCAGCCGTCGGGACGACGGTGGCGTCCTCGGCCACGGCCCGGGGCACCTCCGGCGACGGCGCCCCCACCGACACGCCGCAGCGGAACTCGACGCCCTCCGCCTCGAGTTGGGCCAGGCGCCGGTCGAGCACGGCCTTCTCCATCTTGAACTCGGGGATGCCGTAGCGGAGCAGCCCACCGGGGCGCTCGGCCCGTTCGTAGACGACGACGTCATGGCCCGCCCGGCACAGCTGCTGGGCGGCGGCAAGGCCGGCCGGTCCGGACCCGACCACGGCGACCCGCTTGCCGGTGGGGGCAGCGGGCCGCACCGTCTCCACCCATCCCTCGGTCCAGGCCCGCTCGATGATCTCGTACTCGATCCGCTCGATGGCCACCGGGTCGGCGTTGATGCCGAGCACGCACGATCCCTCGCACGGTGCCGGGCACAGCCGGCCGGTGAACTCCGGGAAGTTGTTGGTGGCGTGCAGCCGCTCGATGGCGTCCGACCAGTTGTCCCGGAACACCAGGTCGTTCCATTCGGGGATGAGATTGCCGAGCGGGCAGCCCTCGTGGCAGAAGGGGATGCCGCAGTCCATGCAGCGCGCCCCCTGCTGCGAGGCGGCCTCGGCCGCGAAGGGCTCGTAGACCTCCTTCCAGTCCCGGAGCCGTACCGGCACCGGCCTGCGGGCCGGGAGCTCCCGGTCGAACTTCAAGAAGCCGGACACGTCACCCACGGGACACCTCCATCACCGCATCGTCCACCGAACGGCCCTCGGCGATGGCCCGCTCGGTCGCCTCCAGGACCCTGCGGTAGTCCCGGGGCATCACCGTCACGAACTGCTCGGCCTCGACGGACCAGTTGGCCAGCAGCGTCGCCGCCACCTCGGACCCCGTCTCCTGCTGGTGGAGGTGGATCCGGTCGCGCAGCCACAGCCGGTCGTCGTGGCCCAGCGGCTCGAGATCGACCATCTCGTTGTTGTACACACGGGCGAGCTCCCCGTGGGGGTCGTACACATAGGCGATGCCGCCCGACATGCCGGCGCCGAAGTTGCGGCCGGTCGGGCCGAGCACGACCACCCTGCCGCCCGTCATGTACTCGCACGCGTGGTCGCCGACGCCCTCGACGACGGCGACCGCTCCCGAGTTGCGGACGCAGAACCGCTCCCCCACCTGGCCCCGGAGGAAGACGTCTCCGGCGGTGGCCCCGTAGAGGATGACGTTGCCGGCGATGATGTTCTCCTCGGCCGCGAACGGGGCGTCCTCGGCGGGGCGGACCACGATCCGGCCGCCGGACAGGCCCTTGCCCAGGTAGTCGTTGGTGTCGCCGAAGAGGCGCATGGTGACCCCCCGCGGCACGAAGGCACCGAAGCTCTGGCCGGCCGATCCCCGGAACGTGAGGTCGATGGTGCCGTCGGGCAGGCCGGCCCCGCCGTGGCGACGGGTGATCTCGTACCCGAGCAGCGTGCCGACGGTGCGGTCCACGTTCGTCACGACCACCTCGGCCGTGACCGGAGTGCCGTCCTCGATCGCCGGGCGGCACGCGTCGAGGAAGGCGTGGTCGAGTGCCTTGTCGAGCCCGTGGTCCTGGTCGGCCACCCGGTGCCGGACCGCTCCCTCGGGGACGTCGGGGGCCTGGAGGATCGGCGACAGGTCGAGCCCGGACGCCTTCCAGTGGTCGACGGCCGCAGCGGCATCGAGCAGGTCGACCCGACCCACGGCCTCCTCGAGCGAGCGCAGGCCCAGTGCGGCCAGGTACTCACGCACCTCCTCGGCGATGTACTCGAAGAAGGTCTCGACGAACTCGGGCTTACCGGTGTACCGCTCCCGGAGCACCGGGTTCTGGGTGGCGATGCCCACCGGGCAGGTGTCGAGGTGGCAGACGCGCATCATGATGCATCCCGACACCACCAGCGGTGCGGTGGCGAATCCGAACTCCTCCGCTCCGAGGAGTGCGCCGATCACGACGTCGCGCCCGGTCTTCATCTGACCGTCGACCTGGACCACGATCCGGTCGCGCAGGTCGTTGGCCATGAGCGTCTGCTGGGTCTCGGCCAGTCCGAGCTCCCACGGGATGCCGGCGTGCTTCTGCGAGGTGAGCGGGGTCGCCCCGGTCCCCCCGTCGTGGCCGGAGATCAGCACGACGTCGGAATGGGCCTTGGCCACACCGGCCGCCACGGTGCCCACCCCGACCTCGGCCACCAGCTTCACGTGGACACGGGCCGTGGGATTGGCCGACTTGAGGTCGTGGATCAGCTGGGCGATGTCCTCGATGGAGTAGATGTCGTGGTGGGGCGGGGGCGAGATGAGCCCCACGCCCGGCGTGGAGAACCGCGTCTTGGCGATCCACGGGTAGACCTTGTGCCCCGGGAGCTGCCCGCCCTCACCGGGCTTGGCGCCCTGGGCGATCTTGATCTGGATGTCGTCGGCGTTGACCAGGTACTCGGACGTCACGCCGAACCGGCCCGAGGCCACCTGCTTGATGGCGCTCCGCCGGAGGTCGCCGTCCTCGTCACGGGTGAACCGGTCCGGGTCCTCGCCACCCTCGCCGGTGTTGGACTTGCCGCCGAGCCGGTTCATGGCCACGGCCAGGGTCTCGTGGGCTTCGGCGGAGATCGAGCCGTAGGACATGGCCCCGGTGGAGAAGCGGGCCAGGATGGCCGGCGCGGCCTCGACCTCGTCGATCGGGACCGCCGGCAGCACCCCGGTGCGCAGGCCCATCAGCCCCCGCAGGGTAGCGAGCGCCGCGGACTGGTCGTCCACCGCCCGGGTGTACTCCTTGAACACGCCGTACCGCTTGGAGCGGGTGGCGTGCTGGAGCTTGAAGACGGTCTTCGGGTTGAACAGGTGGATCTCGCCCTCGCGGCGCCACTGGTACTCGCCGCCGACCTCGCGCTCGCGGTGCGCCCGCTCGGTGGGCCGGTCCAGGTGGGAGAGCCGGTGGCGCTGGGCCACCTCGCCGGCCAGGACGTCGAGGCCGACTCCTCCGATCCGCGACACGGTGCCGGTGAAGTACTCCTCCACCAGGTCGGCGGCCAGGCCCACCGCCTCGAACACCTGGGCGCCCGTGTAGGACGCCACCGTCGAGATCCCCATCTTGGACATCACCTTGACGATCCCCTTGGAGGCGGCCTTGATGTAGTTCTTCTGGGCCTGGCGGGGGGTCACCCCGGTCAGCTGGCCCGAGGCGATCATGTCGTCGATCGTCTCGAACGCCAGGTAGGGGTTGATGGCGGCGGCCCCGAAGCCCTTGAGGAGCGCCATGTGGTGGACCTCACGGGCGTCACCGGACTCGACGACCAGCCCGACCCGGGTGCGCGCCTTGGTACGCACCAGGTGGTGGTGGACGGCGGCCACCAGAAGCAGCGACGGAATCGGAGCCAGCTCGGCGGTCGAGTTCCGGTCGGACAGGACGATCACGTCGGCCCCGTCCTCGATGGCCCTGCTGACCTGGGCCCGCACGTCCTCGATGGCGTCACGCAGGGCGTCGCCGCCACCGGCCACCTCGAAGAGGCCGTCGACGGCGAAGGCCCGGAAGCCGGGCGTGTTGCCGTCCTCGTTGACGTACAGCAGCTTGGCCAGGTCGTCGTTGTCGATGACCGGCATCGGCAGGATGATCTGGCGGCACGACTCAGCCGTCGGCTCGAGCAGGTTCGACTCGGGTCCGAGGGTCGACAGCAGCGACGTGACCAGCTCCTCGCGGATGGCGTCGAGCGGTGGGTTGGTCACCTGTGCGAAGAGTTGGGTGAAGTAGTCGTACAGCAGGCGCGAGCGTTCGGACAGCACGGCGATGGCGGTGTCGGAGCCCATCGAACCGATCGGCTCGGCGCCGGTGCGGGCCATGGGGGCGAGGATCAGCCGCAGCTCCTCGTTGGTGTATCCGAAGAGCTGCTGACGGCCGACGACCGATGCGTGCTGCGGGGTGAGCATCGTGCGCGGCGGCAGGTCGTCGAGGTCGATCTGGCCCTCCTCGAGCCAGGTGGCGTAGGGGTGCTCGGCGGCCAGCGCGTCCTTGATCTCGTCGTCGTCCACGATCCGACCGGCCTCGGTGTCCACCAGGAACATCCGGCCGGGCTGCAGCCGACCCTTGCGGACCACCTTCGATGACGGCACGTCGAGGACCCCCACCTCGCTGGCCAGGACCACCATGCCGTCATCGGTCACCCAGTAGCGGGCGGGGCGGAGGCCGTTGCGGTCCAGCACGGCGCCGATGATCGTTCCGTCGGTGAAGGCCACGGCCGCCGGGCCGTCCCACGGCTCCATGAGCGACGCGTGGTAGCGGTAGAAGGCGCGTCGGGCCGGGTCCATGGTGCGATGGTTCTCCCAGGCCTCCGGGATCATCATCAGCACCGCGTGGTGGAGCGGTCGTCCTCCCAGGTGGAGCAGTTCCAGGACCTCGTCGAACGAGGCCGAGTCGCTGGCGCCTGCGGTCACGATCGGGAACGCCCGCTCGAGCCCGGGCATGAGGTCGGTCGCGCACAGTGCCTCACGGGCCCGCATCCAGTTCCGGTTCCCGGCGAGAGTGTTGATCTCGCCGTTGTGTGCCATGTAGCGGTACGGGTGGGCGAGCGGCCAGGACGGGAACGTGTTGGTCGAAAACCGCGAGTGCACCAGGGCGAGCCCGCTCTGGAGCCGCTCGTCGGCCAGGTCGGGGTAGAACTCCGCCAGCTGGTGGGAGGTGAGCATGCCCTTGTAGGTGACCGTGCGCGCCGACAGTGACGCGAAGTAGCAGTCGTCGACCTCGTGCTCGGCCCGCTTGCGCAGCACGAAGGCCAGGCGGTCCACGGCGAGCGCCGGATCGCCGCCGCTCAGTGGCGTGCCGTCGGCCGCGGCCACGAAGAGCTGGTGCATGGAGGGTCGCGCCGCTTCGGCGATCGATCCCAGCGTCTCGGGGGCCACCGGCAGCGGCCGCCAGCCGAGCACCACGAGGCCCTCCTCGTCGGCCAGTTCGCCGATCCGCTCCCGGGCATGGGCCGCCCTGGCCTCGTCGGCCGCCAGGAAGGCGATGCCGGTGGCGTAGCGGCCAGGCTCCGGGAGGGGGAAGCCGACGACTTCCCGGTAGAAGGCGTCGGGCACCTGGATGAGGATGCCGGCACCGTCGCCGCTGTCCTCCTCGCTCCCGGTGGCGCCCCGGTGGGCCAGGTGCTCGAGGGCGCTGACGGCCCGGAGCACGAGGTCGTGGGACGGCCGCCCCTGCAGGTCGGCGACGAAGGCCACCCCGCAGGCGTCGTGCTCGAAGCGAGGGTCGTAGAGGCCGGATCCTGGCGCACGGGTCACCCGTCGGGTACTGGTGGCGAGGGTGACCGGAACGGGCCGCGCCGGGGTCGTTCCGCCGTCGGGTACGGGTGCAACTGTCGTCATCGGGTCGCTCCAGGTGAGAAATGGATCTCCCCGCGCGGGACGACGTTGGCCCTTGCGTGGTCCGACGAGTGTACACGGTGCCCTCGCCCCCTTGGCAAGGGATGCATGGATCGGGGACCCGGTGCCGGGCCGACGTCGGGTCCCGCCGTAGCATGGGCCCATGGCCACCGTCGACCGCCGTGACGTCGTGGTGGTGGGCGGCGGCATCATCGGGCTGTCCGTGGCGTGGGAGGCGGCGGCGTCCGGCATGGAGGTCGCCGTCGTGGACCCGGCGCCCGGCCGGGGCTCGACGTGGGCTGCGGCCGGGATGCTCGCCCCCGTGGCCGAGGCCCACTTCGGCGAGGAGGCCCTGGCCGCCCTCAATGTCGCCGCGGTGCGGGCGTGGCCCGCCTTCGCCGCCCGGCTCGAGTCGGCCTCCGGGCTCCCCGTCCACTTCCGGGCGGACGGCACCCTGCTGGTGGCGGGCGATCCGTCCGACCGGGACGCCACCGACCGGGTCCTCCGGTTCCACCAGGCCATCGGGCTGGCAGCCGAGCGTCTCGGGGCCCGTGCGTGCCGGAAGGCCGAGCCGCTGCTCGCCCCCGGGATCAGCGGCGGGGTGGACCTGCCCGACGACCACCAGGTCGACAACCGGGCCACAGCCGCGGCACTGGTGGAGGCGTGCCGATCGGCCCACGTAACCCTGGTGGCCGACGAGGTGGCCAGGGTGGAGACAGGGGCCGACGGGGTGCGCGGCGTCCACCTGGCCGGCGGAGGCCGGATCGCCACCGGACAGGTGGTGGTGGCGGCCGGTAGCCGGTCCTGCGACCTGCCCGGCCTGCCCGAGGCCGCCCGTCCCCCGGTCCGTCCGGTCCGGGGGGTGACCGTCCGCCTCCATGCGGCGGACGGGGTGCCGCGCCTGCGACGCACCGTGCGGGCGCTGCTCCACGGGCGCACGTGCTACCTGGTGCCCCGGGGCGACGGAGGCCTGGTCGTCGGGGCGACCATGGAGGAACGGGGCAACGACCTCTCCGTCCCGCTGGGGGGACTGGTCGACCTGCTCGACGACGCCCGCAGGGTGGTGCCGGCGCTCGACGAGTACTCGGTGGTGGAGACCACCTCGGGGCTGCGTCCCGGGTCGCCCGACAACGGTCCGCTCGTCGGCACGACCGGGGTGGCCGGCCTGGTCATCGCCACCGGGCACTTCCGCAACGGGGTCCTGCTCGCCCCGTTGACCGCCCTCGAGGTGGTCGGGCTGCTGACGGGCGGGTGCTCCGACACCGGAGGGACCGGCCCCTTCGCCTCCTTCCGCCCTGATCGATTCGGTACACCGGCGGTCCGCGGCTCAGACCGATGACCGACGGGACCGACGGGACCGACGGGAGCAGTGGGACCGACGGGAGCGGTGGGAGCGGTGGACACGGCATGCCGGTGGTACTGACGGTCAACGGCGAGCGGTACGAGGCGCCGGCGGGTACCACCGTGGCCGACCTGGTCGCCGCATGGTGCCCGTCGCCGAAGGGCGTGGCCGTGGCGGTCGACGGCGCGGTGGTGCCACGCGGAGAGTGGGAGGCGACACCGGTGACGTCGGGTGCCGCGGTCGAGCTGGTCACCGCGGCTGCCGGGGGCTGAGCTCCGACGATCACCTGGCCGGTGGTACACGGGTACCGTGGCGGTCGATGACCGTCGACGCCGCACCGGACCCCTTCGTCGTGGCCGGGACCGAGTTGGGCTCGCGCCTGCTGCTCGGCACCGGCGGCATGACCAGCCCGGAGTCGCTCGGTCGCGCGCTGGTCGCCTCGGGCACGGCACTGGCCACGGTGGCGGTTCGGCGGGTGGACCCGTCGACCCGGCACTCCCTCGTCGACCTGCTCGAGGGGCTCGGCATCCGCATCCTGCCCAACACCGCCGGATGCTTTACCGCCGCCGATGCCGTCCTGACGGCCCGCCTGGCCCGCGAGGCGTTCGCCACGGACTGGGTCAAGCTCGAGGTCATCGGGGACGACCGGACCCTGCTGCCCGATCCGATCGAGCTGGTCGAGGCGGCCGAGCAGCTCGTCGACGACGGGTTCGTCGTGCTCCCCTACTGCGGTGACGACCCGGTGGTGGCCAGGCGGCTCGAGCAGGTCGGTTGTGCCGCGGTCATGCCGCTCGGCTCGCCCATCGGCAGCGGTCTCGGGATCCGCAATCCCCACAACATCGAGCTGATCGTCGAGCAGGCGGGTGTGCCCGTCGTGCTCGACGCCGGGATCGGCACCGCCTCGGACGCCTGCCTGGCCATGGAGCTGGGCTGCAGTGCCGTGCTGGTGGCCTCGGCCGTGACCCGTGCCGAGGATCCCGAGCTGATGGCGACGGCCATGCGCGATGCCGTGCGATCCGGTCGGGCGGCCCGTCGGGCGGGCAGGATCAGCCGGCGGTTCGTGGCCGAGGCCTCGTCCTCGTTCGAAGGACTGGTCGGCCGGTGAGCCCGGCCCCACATGGCTCGGCGGGGACCCCGCCGGTGGCGCTGTCGATCGCCGGCTCGGACTCGGGAGCCGGGGCCGGGGTGCAGGCCGACCTGAAGGCGATGAGCGCCCTCGGCGTCTTCGCCACCACCGTGGTGACCGCGGTCACGGCCCAGAACACGGCGTCGGTCACCGCCGTGCACCCCGTCCCGGTGGACGTGGTCGCACTCCAACTCACCGCCGTACTGGACGACTTCGACGTGGCCGCGGTCAAGACCGGCATGCTGGCCAGCGCACCGGTCGTCCGGCTGGTGGCCGGGCGGGCCGAGGACGGCGACCTGGCCAACCTGGTGGTCGATCCGGTCATGGTGGCCTCGACCGGTCGACGACTGCTCGACGACGACGCCGTCGACGCCTACCGGTCCGAGCTGGTCCCGCGTGCGCTGCTGGTGACCCCGAACCTGTTCGAGGCGGCCATCCTCGCCGGGGTGGAGCCGGTGGAGGGTGCCGACGTCGACTCCATGATCGGTCTGGCCCGCCGCATCCACGCGCTGGGGCCGGCCTGGGTCCTCGTGAAGGGAGGACACCTGCCCGGGGTCCACCTGCCCGTCGGGCACGGAGGTGCAGCGGGTCCCGCCCCCGACCTGGTGGTCGACGTCCTGTACGACGGGGTCGACGTGCACCTGCTGGAAGTCACGAGGGTCGTGACCCGCAACAACCACGGGACAGGGTGCAGCCTGGCCTCGGCCACGGCGGCCCTGCTGGCCCGGGGGGCCGACGTGCCCGAGGCCGTGGCCGGGGCCAAGCGATTCGTCCACGACGCCCTCGTCGGCTCGGCCGGCTGGGCGCTCGGCCGGGGCCACGGGCCGCTCGATCCGTTCGGCTGGTCCACCGCCTGAACTCCCGCCTGGTCCGGCCCCGGACCAGGAGCCGGGGCCGGGCGCGCCAGAGGCCGGGTCTTGCGACCCGGCCTCTGCCTCCCCCGGAATCCCCCGGTACCACTGGTGCCGCCCGGTCTCGTAGGACCGGGTCACCCCCTCCTCCTGATGGAAGCGAACCGCTGCCATCGACCTGCGCATTGTGAGGGATCGGACGACCAAAGTAAACATCTGGTTAACGGATATCACTCTCCGCGTTCACACACTCCCTCCACGTAGCTGGTTATGACTGCAGCGCCGGGGCGAGCCGCTACCGTCGGGGGATGATGCAAACGGTCGTGACCCGCCGTCTCGCCCAGGGGGTGGCCCTCGGCAGGATCGCCATCGGCTGCACGGCCCTGGTCGCCCCCACCCTGATGACCCGGCCGTGGATCGGCGAGGCCGCCGCAGCCCCGGATGCCCGCCTGCTCGCACGCACCATGGGCGGGCGGGACCTGGCACTCGGGATCGGGACGCTCCGGGCGCTGGGCGTGAGCGACGCCGAGGCGCGCCCTTGGGTGGCGCTCGCCGGCATGGCCGACGCCGTCGACGCCACCGTGACCGTCCTGGCGTTCCGCCGGCTGCCCCCGCTCACCCGATGGGCGATCCTGGCATCGACCGTCGGTGCCGCCATCGTGTCGTTCCGGGTGGCGGCCGCTCTCGACCCGCCCTCCGGCACCGTCGCCGTGGTGCCGCTCCCCACGCCGTCCGAAGGCTGAACCCGCTCGTCCGCCCCCCGGTTCGCAACCAAAAGAAGTCAACCCGCGCGGAGGGGCTGCGGTCGGCACCGGTAGCATTGCCTCCATGCACTCGACCCAGGGAACCCTGGCCGCAGGCGGGCCCGGCACCCCGGTCACCGGGGCCAACGGCGCGGCCGGCGACGGGGCTGACGACGGGCCCCCGATCGGCACCGAGCCCGTGGGGCGTGGCTACGAGCCCATGTCGGTTCGGGGGCCGGCGCTCATCGTGCTCGGACTGGCCGTCTTCCTGCTGATCGGCGGTGTGGTGGCCTCGGCCATCAGCAGCGGCTCGAACCCGTCCTTCACGATCCGCCACGTCACCCTGTCCGACAGCACGGTCGTCGACCTGGCGCCGGCCTCGGTCAAGCTGCACGCCATCGTCAGCAACGACGAGCCCCCGGCGGACGTCATCGGCAAACTCGGGGTGCCCACGGAGTCGGTCGTCACCGGGGTGGTCAGCAACGATCGGAACACCGCGCAGTTCGACAGGACCGTCTCGCTGCGGAGCCAGCTCGCCCAGGGACAGGTCATCGAGGCCTACGTGCAACTGCTGAAGGCCGTCGGCTGGCAGACCGTCTACAACGGCCCGGCACCCCAGGGCGCCGCCGGCTCGACGGAGGTGTTGGCCAAGCGGGGCAGTGGGGACGGCTTCTACTGGGAGACAGGCGTCGTCGTCTCCCCCACCACGCCGTCCGGCGTCACGACCTACTCGATCGAGGTGCTGGAGACCCCGGACGGCAACTGAACCTCGTCGGCCTCGTCATCGGACGACGGCTCCGCCTCCGTCATCGGATCCGATGACCGACGGAACATCCAGGCCCACAGGAACAGGTTGATCGGGTAGAGCAGGTAGCCGACCCGTGTGGCCGGGGCCAGGAGGATGGCCACGAGCATGACCCAACCCGTGAGCGTGGCCACGGCGGCCGCATCGCGTGGCGGATTGCGGACCAGCCGCCGGGCCAGGACGGCCAGGCCGGCGACGGCCGCCACGATGACGTAGGCACGGTGGATGCCCGGGAACGCCGCCACCAGGATGTGACCGGGCAGTGCGCTGGCCGCGGGGGAAGCCACCCCTGCCAGTCCGAGCGGAAACCGGACCACGTTGTCGATGAACGCCGACGGATTGTGGAGTGCCACCGGAAGGACCACAGGCACGGCGACGGCCAGCACCGACACGGTGTACCGCCCGACGGCCCTGCGGCCCCGGAGGTCCGAGGCGGCGAACAGCACCAGGAACACGAGTGGCCACGAGGTGAACTTGAGCGTGCTGGCCGCCCCGAGCACGAGCCCGGCCAGGACCGGTCGTCGGCGTTGCAGCGCCACCAGTCCGAGCAGCATGAGCGCGGCGACCGGCATGTCGTCCCCACCCGTGGCGAGCGGGAGGGCGGCCGTGGGCAGGACGGTCAACGCCTGGAGCGACCGGTAGCGGGCGTCCGACCTCGGGCGGACGCGACTGAGGGCGATCACCGTCACGATCACGGTGAACAGGAGGAACTGGATGCGGGCGTCGGTCAGGCGAGCCTCCACCTTGCTGCCGCTCGAGAAGCCGAACACCACCATTCCCGGCAGGTACGGGTAGTAGAGCTCGTAGACGGGGATGGCGTTCTGGCGGATCAGGATGTGGCCGTTCCGGTCGACCACCTGGTAGGGATCGTTGCCGTGGGCGGCCCGGATGCCGGCCCGCTCCACCACCAGGACCTCGGGCTGGACGTGCAGGGACGCGTCCCCGTGGCTGGCCCACACCACCTCGAGGGCGAGCGGTACCACGGTGGCGCCCAGCAGGGCGATGGCGAACGCCACCAGGCGTGCGGCCCGCCACACCCCACCCGACGACCCGCCTCCTCGCTCCGACCGGTTCTCGGACACGGCGTCCGTGGATCCGACGTCGACCCGGGTTCGCGACCGCAGCGCCAGGGCGACGGCCAGCATCAGCCCCGACGCCGCGAGGTAGGGTCCGACGGCCAGCCGGCCCCACTCCCGGTACAGCGGGATCCGCACCGCCAGGGCGGTGACACCGGCGAACAGCGCGGACGTCCCGTACAACAGCGCGTCACGTCCGTCGGGGGTCAGGGCCCGCAGCCACTCCAGCGGGCCCGGCGTCTGCCCCGGCCCCCGGGTCGCGGCGTCACCGGCCATGCGGCGGCCCCGGTGCGAAGAGCTCGCGGTAGAACCCGAGCTCGGCGGTCAGCGCGGCCTCGATCGTGTCGGCACGGCGGAACCCGTGGGACTCCCCGTCGAAGACCACGAGCCGGCAGTCGGCACCGCCGTGGCGGAGCTCGTCGGCGAACTGCTCCGCCTGCGACAGCGGAACCACCGGGTCCTCGGCCCCCTGGAGGAGCAGGACCCGGCCGACGAGTTCGGCGCCGTGGTGGACCGGCGACCGGTCGTGGTACGTGGCCTCCGATTCCGGCAGTGGACCGACCAACCCGTCGAGGTAGCGGGACTCGAAGTCGTGGGTGTCGGTGGCCAGGGAGAGCAGGTCGGTCACCCCGTACCAGGCGACCGCTCCTGCGAAACACCGGGCCCGGATGAGCGCGGCCAGCGCGGTCAGCCCGCCGGCACTGGTTCCCCGGATGGCCATTCGGTCCCCGTCGACCAGCCCCTCTGCGGCCAGGGCCTCGGCGAAGGCCACGCAGTCGTCCACGTCCCCTTCGCCCCACGCCCCGCGCAGGAGGTCACGGTAGGCCCGTCCGTAACCGGAGCTGCCCCGGTAGTCCACGGCAGCCACGGCGATGCCCCGACTGGTGAGGAACTGGACGACCGGGTCGTACCCCGCACCCGCGCTCGACGTGGGCCCGCCATGGCAGAACACCACGAGCGGCGGAGGGAGGTCGTCAGGGGTGACATCGGGGTTGACCGGGGGGAAGAACAGCCCGGGGACCGGCCCGGCCCCGGACGTGGCCACACGTGGCACCGATGCCGACGCCCGGTCGGGGGTCACGGCCACCGCCGGTGGGGCGCTGAGGCGTCGGGCGGGCCCGACACCGGAAAGGTCGACGGCGAAGACCACCTGGGACTCGGTCGGTGTCGAGCCGAGGACGACCACCAGGCCCCCGTCGGCGACGACCACCGACGTCAGGCTCACACACGGCTGGTCCACGTCGGCGCGGGTCCAGCCGCCGTCGTCGGGGCCGGTGGCGGGCGGCCGCAGCACCACGAGACGGTCCCGTCCCCGGGACCGCCGCACGGCCACCAGTGCACCGTCGGCCAGTTCGTCGAACGAGTGCTGCCCGAACACCCAGTCCGGCTCGTGGTGCTCCGCCTCGTCCTCGACGAGGGCGACCGCATCACCTGCAGCGGGGCCCCCACCGCCCAGGCACCGGCCCGGCAGGCGGTAGGGGAGCCACCAGCCGGAACGGTCGTCGACGAAGATCAGCGACCCGTCGGCCGCCCAACGGGGCTGCCCGACCGACACCCCGGCACCCCCCGCCACCGTGACCGGGTCGCCGATCCCCGGGGGGGCGTCACTTGCCGTCGTTCCGTCCCCCGTCGCCACGACCAGGGGGGCCACCCGCAGCTGCGACGAGTCCCACGGCATGTCCGGGTGGTTCCAACTCACCCAGGCCAGCCATCGCCCGTCGGGGGAGATTCGGGGGGCGGCCACGAAGTCCCCGTCCTCGACCAGCACCGACGTGGGGCCGGTGCCATCGGTGGGCAGGACCACCAGACGGTGCCCGGTCCCCCCGGGCCCGACCCGCTCCTGCACGGACACGAGCCACCGCCCGTCCTCGACGGTCCTGCCGTCGGCATGGCGCACCGTGTCGCCCGGTTCGGTGGCACCCCCCAGGCGGACCGGCGGCCCTCCGGCGCCGGGGTCGTGCCGGAACCAGGCCTGGCTCTCCTGGTCGACGTAGTAGAGGACCCCGGCGGCGACGGTGGCCGCTCCACCCCCGTACTCGTGGACCCGGCTGCGCACGTTCACGCCCGGAGGCGACAGGTCGGTCGGAACCGACGGGCCGGTCGGATCCAGCGCCACCACGGCCTGGCGCCCACCTTCGTCCGGCCGGGACTCGGTCCAGGCCACCCGTTCGCCGTCGGCCTGCAGCCCTCCGCGGGACACCTTGCCCCTCGCCACCTGGGCCGCGGTCCAGGGGGAGGGCCACCACCCGGCCCGGGCAGATGTCGGTGCCGGCTCCGCCGACAGCGGTCGGGCCCCGATCGCGTCCTCGGTCGTCATGGAATCTGTACGGTACCCGGTGTGACGCCGCATCCCCCGACTCCCTCGTCTTCCCCCTCGCCCGCTGCGACCCCGGCAGGCGGTTCCGGTCCCGACGGACCGTTCGACGCCTATCTGGTGACGGGGTCCGGGGATGAGCTGTCCGCCGGGGTGGCCGCGCTCACCCTCGACGACCTGCCCGAGGGCGACGTGGTGGTCGAGGTCGACTGGTCGGCCGTCAACTACAAGGACGGCATGGTCACCCGGCCGGGCAACCGGGTGGCCCGCACCACACCGTTGGTCCCCGGGGTGGACCTGGTCGGAACCGTGGTCTCCTCCTCGGCGCCGTCGGTCGTCGTGGGCACACAGGTGATCGTCCACGGCTACGAACTCGGTGTCGCCCGCCACGGTGGTTTCGCCCGCTACGCACGGGTGCCTTCCGGCTGGGTCGTGCCACTCCCCGCCGGACTGTCCGCCCGCCGGGCCGCGGCGCTGGGCACGGCGGGCTTCACCGCCGCACTGTCCCTCCACCGTCTCGAGCACCATGGACTCCGTCCCGGGGCCGGCCCCGTCCTGGTCACCGGGGCGTCGGGCGGTGTCGGTGGGATGGCGGTCGCCCTGTGCGCTGCCCGCGGGTACGAGGTGGTGGCCAGCACCGGCCGCACCGCGGAACGCGAATACCTGCTCGGACTGGGTGCGGCCGACGTCATCGGACGTGACGAGGTGGGGTCGACCCCGGAACGGACACTCGGCCGCGAGCGGTGGGCGGGTGCGATCGACTGCGTGGGAGGGGTCACGCTGTCCGAGGTGCTGCGCACCCTTCGCTACGGGGGCGCGGTGGCCGCCAGCGGACTCACCGGTGGGTCCGCCGTCACCACCACCGTCTACCCCTTCATCGTCCGAAACGTGGCCCTGCTGGGTATCGACACGGTGCAGACCCCGATCGACGAGCGGCGATCGGTCTGGGTCGAGATGGCGGCATCGTTCCCGCCGGACGTGCTCGACTCGCTGGTCGAGGGCGAGGTGGGCCTCGAGGCGCTGGGACCCGTGCTCGACTCCATCCTGGCCGGTCGAGTCCGCGGGCGCATGCTCGTACGACCCGGCGGATGACCCGGACCGCACTGCAGCGTCCTGGTGCACTAGTGCACTAGGACGAGAAGTCCTCCGGGCGGATGCTGTCGAGGAAGCTCCGGAACTCCCCGACGATCTCCTCGGGGTTGCCGTCGGCGTCGACCGGACCCTCGTCCTCGGACTCCTCGTCCTCCTCGTCGACGGCCAGCATGATGCCTTCCGCGTCCATCAGGTCGTCGGCCACGAACAGCGGGGCCCCCGTGCGCACCGCCACGGCCACGGCGTCGGACGGCCGTGACGACACCGGCACCTCGTTCCCGTCCTGGTTCAGGACGATCTCGGCGTAGTAGGTGCTGCTCCTCAGTTCTGTCACGACCACCCGCACCACTTCGGCGCCCAGCGCCTCGAGGAGGTCGCGGATCAGGTCGTGGGTCATCGGCCGCGGCGTGTCCATCCCCTGGAGCGCGAAGGCGATGGCCGTGGCCTCAGGCGCCCCGATGAAGATCGGGAGCGTGCGACCGAGGCCCTCGGACTCCTGGAGCAGCAGGACCGGCGTGTTCGACTGGAGATCCACCCGAACCGCACGGAGCCGCACCTCGACCATGGCTTCAACCTACTCGGCGGGACCCGGTCCTGCGACGGTATGCGCCTCCCCGTGCCCGCCGTCGCCCCCGTCCCGGACCCCGGGACGGAGTCGGCCTCACCCCTGGAGCAGGTCCCGCAGTGCGGTCCGCAACAGGGAGCCCTTGAGCTGCTGTCCGAGTCCGGCGAGTTCATCCGCCGTCTGGGTGGCCCGCGCACGTGCCTCCGGGTTCCGCTGGCGCACCATGGGGATCACGACCTGCTCGATGAACCCTGCCTCGCGGTCGGCGGCGTTCTTGTAGAGGCGGAGGTGGCGGGCCTCGATGCCGTAGGAGGCGAACTTGGCGGCGACGTTGGCCACGGTGAGCGCCTCTTCGTCGAAGTACTCCCCTCCCCCGACCATGGTGGCGTGCAGCAGGCCGTACTCCTGGAGCTGCCCGACGTACTCGGCACGCAGGCCACTGGCCGCACACAGCTCGTCGAGCGACAGGCTGGCCCCACCCATGCCGCCCATGGCCACGGTCGGGATCGTCGGGGCGGTCGGCGTCTCGGAAGGTGTCGCGGGCGCCGACCCGGTTGCCCCGACAGCGGGCGACTCCCCGGCATCGGCGGTCGGGGCCACCGGTGCCGGTGGTGCCGTCGGCGCAGGAGCGGCCGAGCGGCGGGTGGCACGGGGTGCCGAGGTGTCGGCCGGTGACGCCGTGCCGGTCGTGGCGGCGTGGGCGGTCGATCCGTTGCCCGTGGTGCCAGCGGCGCCACCCCCGGCCGACACGGACCTCGTCGAGGGTGCCGTCGCCACCCGCGACGCACGGCTCCTGGTGCCCGTGGCGGGCGGCGTGGCGGCGGCCGCCCGGCCCGGTACCGGTTGCGCGCCGGGCGCGCCCGACCCGGGGTCACCCGAGGAGGCGCCGCCCGCTGCGGCCGGCTGCGATCCCGAAGAGCGCTGTCCGACCAGGACGGCTGCCTCGACCTCGGGTCCGGTCTCGGCCATGACGACCACCGGCTCCGGCGACTCCACCGGCTCGATGCCGGCATCGGCCGGCTCGGTTACCGGATCCTTCGACGCGGCGGCGGTCGACACGGCGGCGGCCGGCTCGGAGACCGAGCCCTCAGGAGCGGCCGTCCGGGCGGTGGACTTGGCGGCACGGGCCACCGGGGCCGCGCCGTTGGCGTCCTCGTCGAGCCGGTCCTTGATGACCTTGAGCGGCAGGAAGTGCTCACGCTGCTGGCGCAGTACCCACCGGAGGCGCTCGACGTCGTGCTCGTAGAACTTGCGGTAGCCCGACGGGGTGCGCTCGGGGTTCACCAGGCCCTGGCTCTCCAGGAAACGGATCTTGGAGATGGTGACGTCGGGGAACTCCTGGCGCAGGAGCGTCAGCACGTCGCCGATCGACAGGTACGAGCGGGCACTCACTCGCCGGCCCCCCGCAGGTAGACCAGCTTGAACTTCCCGACCTGGACCTCGTCACCGCTGGCCAGCGTGGCCTCGTCGATCCGCTCGCGGTTCACATAGGTCCCGTTGAGGGAGCCGGCGTCGCGCACGGTCGTCACCTGTCCTTCGGTGACGAAGACCGCATGCTTGCGCGAGACGGTGATGTCGTCCAGGAACACGTCGCTGTCCGGGTGGCGGCCGACGGTCGTCTCCGGCGTCTCGAGGGGGAAGCGGGCGCCTTCGTCGTTGCCCCGGCGCACCACGAGGAGCCCCACGCCCCTCGGGAGCTCGAGCTGCCCGACCCCGGCGGATGCCTCACCGGCATCGGCGACGTCGTCGACCGGGCTGACCCCCACCGACGTGTCGGCGGACGACGTCACCATCGACGCTCCACACGACGAGCAGAAGTTCACTCCCTCGGGGTTGCGATGGCCGCAGTTGTGGCAGAACACGTGGTCCAACGTAGCCGCTCCGCGCCGTCCGCTCCCGAGCTCCGTCGCGGCGGCGGACGTCAACCTTCCGTCAGCTGGCGGTAGCCGGCGGCATCGAGGAGACCGTCGACGGCACCCGGCTCGCTGGGGGCGATCTCGCAGATCCAACCCTCACCGTAAGGGTCACTGTTCATGAGCTCGGGGGCGTCCATCAGTCCCGTGTTGACGGCCACCACCTCGCCGGCCACCGGGGCGTAGATCTCCGAGACGGACTTGGTCGATTCGACCTCGCCGATCAGGCCCCCGGTCTCCACCGATGCCCCCGGTCCGGGGAGGTCCACGAATACGATGTCGCCCAGCGCGTCCTGGGCGAAGTCGGTGATGCCGATACGGATCCGCTCCGCCGACGTCCGCGCCCATTCGTGGTCGCTCGAATACCGCAGGTCCTCAGGCACGTTCATGGGTTCGGACCCTATCCGACGGCGGCGCCAGGCGCCTCCCCGCAGGACGACCCCGGCATGGCCCCGGGGACGCGCCGGTTCAGTGCAGGAGGTGCTCCAACCGGGTGGCGTACTCCTGGGCCCGGGACTCGGCCTGGGCCGCGCTCGGGGCCTCGGCCCACACGTGGGTCAACGGCTCCTCCGGATCCGGGAGCACCAGGGCCCAGCCGTCGTCCTCGAGGACCTTGATCCCGTCCACCAGGATGAGGTCACGCCCCTGGAACCGCTCCATCAGGGTCCGCATGAGCATCCCCTTCTGGTCCCACGGCGTGTGCACGGCCTGGTGGGCGATCCGCACGGGCGGCATGTCGGCGACGAGCTCGGACAGCTTGCGCCCGGTGCCGGTGAGGAGGGCGATGAGATTGACCAGCGTTGCGGCACCGTCGAAGGCGGGCAGGAACCGGGGGAAGATGAATCCGCCGGACTGGCTGGCGGCCAGGGTCACCTTCTCGGATCTGGCCACTTCCATGAGACTCGGGGCCGAGAGCTTGGTCCAGATGATCTCGGCACCGGCGTCGCTGCAGATGCGCTCGGCCACCCTGCTGGCGGCCACCGGCAGGGCGATGCGCGCCCCGGGCACTGCGTCGGTGACCAGGGTGACCAGCACCAGGAGTGCCTCGTCGTGGCTGAGGGTGTGGCCCAGGTCGTCGACGATGTCCACGAACTCACCACCCGGGTCCAGCACGGCGCCCAGGTGGGCCCCGGACGCACGGACGAGATCGGCCACCCGGGCGGCGGCGGCCTGCCGGTCGAATGCCAGCACGTTGGCGGTGTTGGCGTAGGGGTTCACCACCAGCACCTCGGCCTCGAGCTTCGCCAGCAGGGTCGGCATGACGAAGCTGGCGGTCCCGTAGGAGTAGTCGAGGACGAGCTTGAGCCCCCTCGACCGGGCGGCCGACAGATCGACCGAGTCGACCAGTGCCGCCGTGTAGTGCTCGAGGGTCCGGGGCGGAAAGCCGATCTCACCGATCTCCCGGGCCAGCACCCGGCGGAAGTCCTCGCGGTGGTAGAGGCGTTCGATCTTCCGCTGGGTGGCCTCGTCGACGTCGATCCCGTCCTCGTCGAAGAACCGCAGGACCACCGACTGGGGGTCGCTCGGGTCCAGTCGGACCGTCACGCCCGCCGTGGACGCCGACGACGTGATCTGAAACCGGGTCACCGGCACGGTGGCCGCCTCGAGGTCGTCGACATTGACGCCGGCCGCGTTGCAGCCGACCATGATCGCCCGCTTCAGGACCCGGGCTGCCCGGCTGGTGTCGCGCGAACTGGTGACGGTGGCGCCCTTCTCGAGCGTGGAGGCCCAGGCCATCGAGAGCCGGACGGCGAGTTCGGGGCTGATGTCCACGTTGGCCAGGCCCCGGACACCGTCCCGGCCGAACAGGGACCGGGCGCCGCGGGACTCCCAGACGATCGACGAGTTGACGATGGCCCCCGCCTCGACCGTCTTGAACGGGTAGATCTTCACCCCGGCGCTGATCTCGGCGTGGGCGCCGACGAAGCACTCGTCGCCGAGGACGACCCCCTCCTCGCACCGGACCCCCTGGCGCAGGTCGGTTCCCCTGCCCAACACGCTCCCCTCCACCCGGACGCCGGCGCCCAGATAGGTGTTGTCGTGGACCACGGAGCGCTCGACGACGGCGTTGTCGCCTACGCGTACGTTGCGGCCGAGGGTCACGTAGGCCCCGAGGCTGGCCCCGGGTCCCACCACGCAGTTGTCGCCGATGACCGCGGGTCCGACCAGCTCGACGTCCGGATCGATTTCCGCGCCCTTGCCCACCCAGATGCCGGGGCGGAGCGGGAACCCGTCGATGTCCACCTGGACCTTGCGGTCGAGGATGTCCTGGTGCGAGCTCAGGTAGGCCTCCAGGGTCCCGACGTCCTCCCAGTACCCGTCGCACACGTATCCGTAGAGCCCCTTGCCGGCGGCCAACGCCGCGGGGAACGACTCACCGGAGAAGTCCACCGCCTGGCCCTCGGGGATGAAGTCGAAGATCTCGGGCTCCAGCACGTAGATCCCCGTGTTGATGGTGTCGCTGAACACCTGGCCCCAGGTCGGCTTCTCCAGGAACCGCTCGATCGACCCGTCCTCGTTGGTGATGACGATGCCGAACTCGAGCGGGTTCTC
>Ga0209698_10002143_pt1 | contig 22546 bp, 20 predicted proteins | sample LitLauG_LLR_2012_FD_187203 | JGI IMG/M metagenome (GOLD analysis project Ga0209698, IMG submission 187203) | Freshwater sediment microbial communities from Pennsylvania, USA - Little Laurel Run_MetaG_LLR_2012 (SPAdes) (version 2) | ecosystem: Environmental > Aquatic > Freshwater > Creek >...
CACTGAAGCCGACTACATGGAGTTGGTCGACCGCAAAACCGCTAGCCTCTTCTCCGCTTGCGCCCGCCTGGGCGCCATTGCCGCCGGCGCCGATGAGGCCAACGAAAATCAATTGGCCGATTTTGCCTGGAATCTCGGCATGGCTTTCCAGCTAGTGGACGACATTCTCGATTTCACATCAACCGAAAAGATTCTGGGCAAGCCTTCCGGCAACGATCTGCGCGAAGGTAAAGTCACTTTGCCTTTGATCTACGCTCTCGAAAAGTCTTCCCCTCCGGAACGTCAAATGATCGAAACGATTCTTGCCGATGGCAGCTACGAAAACGTCCCCTTCATGCAAGTCGTCAAGATGTTGGATCACCACAGCGCCATAAAGCGCGCCTATGACCGTGCCCGTGCCTTCACTGAAAAAGCACACTCGCTGATTGGGACCTTCCCGGATAGCCCAGCCCAGCGTTCCTTGCGCGACATAGTCGACTTGGTAACTGAACGCGAAGCGTAGGCGCTGCTTACCGCTCGTTCGGCTTTTCTTTTGGCACAACCAGCGTTTTGTATTTTCGAATCTCAAACACGACGCTGGCCGGCTGTCCTGTGCCGTCGTTAAGAATAACTCCTTCGGCGTATTCGTCTTTCCGGCCTTGTTCTTCCAGAACCTTCGCTAAATTCGTGGCGTAAAAGCTCATCGCCTTTTCTGTGCGCGGCATCTGGCGTTGGAAGATGGGGTCGCGAGCCACCAGCGCCTTCCACAGTAGATCGTCTTCGGCCGAGGGGCGGATGCTTGCCGGCAGCAGTTCTCCTTCGTCTTTCAACGCAAGCGTCAACGAAACGCCCGCCTTGTCCGGATAGAGATCGTAGAAGTAGTCAATCGACTTCACCAGTCCGGTCGAGGTGATCTTGTGACATGCGGCGTTCACGATCAAATCGTTCACCTTGTCGCCCACCTTAAGCCCAGACAATCGAATAACCGAGGCGGCCGGCAAGTGCGTGCCGCTCACTTTAATATCTTCAAGCTGCACCAGTTTCAGAGCGTTGTCCGGTTTGATTTGCGCTTGTATGGCGGGCAGCATGTACATGAATGTAAGGCAGATAACAGTCTTTTGCCTTAGGGGTTTGGCGTAGTTGATGAGCATCCGAGTGGGTTCATTATCTCGCACCTTCCAAATCATCGAGCCCCCGGAGCCATTAAGTTGTACGGCGACCTTGCCGATAAGTAAACCGGGTCGTGGTCACATGAAAGTCACACAATTCTCTTATAGGCCTGCTACAGGTTGGAGTAATATTCCCAACAATTGCTCGGAAAATACCTTAATCCTTGCATTCGCCGATCAGCCTTTTGGCGCCGAGTCGGAGGTTTGGAAACAGCTTCGCCAGAAGGCGGGTAAAGCTACGGTACTAGCTTGCTCTACGGCCGGTGGCATTCAAGACGGAGAAATGCATGACGATGTCATCGTTGGTGCGGTGGCGGAGTTTGAAAAAACCACCATCAAGTACGTTTCCACAAGCGTTGCGGATGGCGAAGATTCCCTGCAAGCCGGAGAGCGGATCGCGGCGGCGTTGCCGAAAGACCGGCTTACCGCAGTTTTTGTCCTGAGCGCTGGCCTCGGCGTCAACGGCAGCGAACTTGTGAAAGGTATTTCCTCCCACCTGCCGGAAAAGGTTACGCTGAGCGGGGGGTTGGCGGGTGACGGTGCAAGATTTAAATCCACGTGGGTGCTGGATGGTGAATCGCCTCAGCCTCGTTGCGTGGCGGCGATCGGTTTCTATGGCTCCGATATTCACTTTGCCTATGGCTCGCAGGGTGGTTGGGATAAGTTCGGCGTAGAGCGGCGCATCACCAAGGCAAAAGGCTCTGAACTCTATGAGCTAGACGGAAAGCCGGCACTCAAGCTATACAAGGAATATCTGGGTGATCGTGCAAGCGAACTGCCGGCAGCCGGGCTGTTGTTTCCTCTGGCCGTGCGCCCGGAATTGCAATCGGACAAATTCCTGGTCCGCACCATCCTGCAAGTTGACGAAGAAAAGCAATCCTTAGTATTCGCGGGAGACGTGCCAACGGGCTCCTATGCGCAGTTAATGCGAGCGAACTTCGAGCGCCTCATTCAGGGTGCTGCCAATGCCGCTCACATGGCCCAAAACCCAGCCGAACAAAAGGGCGATGCTCTCGCTATTGCGATTAGTTGCGTCGGCCGCAAAGCGATTCTCGGCGCCCGCGCCGAAGACGAGTTGGATGCTGCCTTCTCCATGATGCCTACCGGCACCAAACAAGTCGGGTTCTACTCTTACGGCGAAGTCGCGCCAAATGGCAGCGGTGGACCTTGCCAGTTCCACAACCAAACCATGACGATCACTCGGCTTTATGAAGGATGAAACGGCCGATCCGATTCATCCCGTTCTAGCCCGTCAACTTCGGAAGGCAGGTATTTCAGATCCGACCTGTCCGGTCGATCCCGTATGTTTTGGCGATCTCATCCGCCGCGTCAGCAGTGCCTATACGAGCGCCGATTTCGACCGCTATTTGCTCGAACGCTCGATCGATCTCTCCTCCCATGAAATGAAGGGGTTGAACGAACAACTCCAAGCCGATCGCAATCAACTCGATGCCTTGCTCGCTGCTATTGGCGATGGCGTCTGTTCCCTCACCGACGAAGGACTGCTCACCTGGGCAAACCCGGCTGCAAAGAAGCTGCTGCAACTCTCGGGCGAAATTCCCCCGGGTTTTAACCTGCTCGATCGAGTCAAACTAAGTCTACCGGTTGGCGGTCGCAAGCGAGGCCAACTGAAAACGCTACACGGCGATACGGTTGCGATTTCTTATAGCCGCACCTTCTTGGAAGGCGGATCGTCTGCAGGGCCTTCGGTAGTGGTCATGCGCGACATTCGGGACGAACTCGCGATCGAAAAGAAGCTGCTGGAAGCCAGAGAAGAGGCAGTTCAAGCCAGCCGGACTAAGAGCGAATTCCTCGCAAACATGAGTCATGAGATCCGCACGCCTATGAACGGCGTGATGGGCATGACTGAGCTGGTTCTTGATAGTTCGCTAACCCACGAACAACGCGAATGCCTGTCGCTGGTGAAGAGTTCCGCGCAATCTCTGCTGGCGATAATTAACGACATCCTCGACTTCTCGAAAATCGAGGCCGGCAAGATGACGCTCGTGCCGTTCGATTTCAATCTGCGTAAGGAAGTATCCAAGGTCGTCAAAACGTTGGCGTTGCGCTGCCATCAAAAAGGCCTGGAATTGCTTTTGGACATTCACGAAGACGTTCCGGAGAGCGTCTTTGGCGACGGCTTGCGCCTGTCTCAGGTTCTGTTGAACCTCTTGGGTAATGCCATCAAATTTACCGAGCGAGGCGAAGTGGAGTTGTCCGTCGGCTTGGTCAGCCGAGTTGGCGACGAGTGTGTTTTGGCGTTCAGTGTGCGAGACACCGGCATCGGTATTCCGCCAGATCAACTCGCTTCCGTTTTTGACCCTTTTGTACAGGTCGACGGCTCGGCGCGGCGTCGGTACGGCGGTTCCGGACTTGGCCTCGCCATCAGCACCAATCTGGCGATTCTCCTAGGTGGCAAGCTGACCGCCGAAAGCGAGCCGGGGCGGGGTAGTACGTTCACCATGACTATGCGGCTGAAGGTGCCGGCACAGGCGAATCACAGGGCGCCGGTAATGACGGCGCTCAAAACTTTGCGAACTCTGGTTGTCGACGATAACCGGACGAACCTCCGGATCTTAGCCAAGATGCTTGCCAACTGGGGTATGAACGTCCAACTTGTCCCCTCGGCCAAGCTAGGAATGCAATGCCTTGTCGAGGCATCGCAGCAGGCTCTGCCATTCGATTTGTTGCTGCTCGATGGCCAGATGCCTGAGGTCGACGGACTCACCATGGCGGCGCAAATCCGCGCGATTCCGGAGTTTGAGCGCCTCAAAATTATCATGCTCACTTCCGCTGAACTGCTGCACGGCGCCGAGCAGTTGGAGCAATTGAAGATCTCGCGCTATCTCATCAAACCGGTAGCTGGGCACGATTTGCGAGACGCAATTATGGCCACCTGCGCTAGTATGGTGCCGTCACTATCGCGTGCCCGCTTCAGGCCCACCTATTCGCCTGCGCTGAGTAAGTCTCAGTTTGCTTTGAATATCCTAGTCGCTGAGGATAACCTTGTCAATCAAAAGCTCGCCCTCAAAGTACTCGAGAAGATGGGCCACACTGTGACGATAGCCAACAATGGTCGCGAAGCAATTGAATACTGCGAGAAACAGAAATTCGACGTAGTCTTCATGGATCTGCAGATGCCTGAGATGGATGGGTTGAGCGCTACTGCCGAAATCCGTAATCGCCCGCATCTGGCGGAACAAAGGATTTACGCCATGACGGCCCATGCCATGGCCAGTGATCGCGAGAAATGCATGGAAATCGGCATGAACGGATACCTCACCAAGCCGCTGCAGATGGAAGAACTCCGCAAAGTGCTGACTGAAATCGAGGCCGAGGTCACCAGCGGTTCCGGCGTTGTGGCATAAGAACCATCAGCGATCCGAAAAACGCCAGCATCGCCGCCAAAATCAGAAGCAACGCACTCCCCAGATGCATTGGACCGTTGAACGAATACGGCGTAAAAACGAAGCCCCAGACGATCAGCACCAGCAGTGCCAGACTCCAAAGCGGAAAGACGATTTCAAAGATCCGCATGAGCGCGAGAAAGATGCAGATGAAGCCCGCGAGGCTGATCATACTTACCCGTGAAATGAGCCTTTCCTGACTAAACGGCAGCATGTCCAGACGCAAGAAGTCATGGCTGGTTGTGGCTAGAATCGCGATCCCAAGCAAGAACGTGCTGACCGACAAGTGAAACAAATAGGCAAAGAATTTCAGAAAACCGTTCGCGAAACTCACAGGATTTTCTTTCCCATTGCCGACATCACCAGTTCAATGCCGAGCAGTGCCGTTCGGTTGGCCGTGTCCAAAACCGGATTGACCTCGACAATTTCCATCGAGAGCATGTTGTCGGAATCGCTGATCATCTCCATCGATAAATGCGCCTCGCGATAACTCATGCCGCCGCGCACCGGCGTTCCAACCCCTGGTGCCTCATCCGGATCAACGGCATCCATGTCGAGCGATAAATGAAAGCCCGCTGTACCATTCGTCGCGGCCGCGATAGCCTGCTCCATAATCTTGCGAAGTCCCAATTCGTCGATATCGCGCATAGTGTACGCAACAACGCCGAGCTCCCGGACCATGTCTCGCTCTCGTTCATCGACATCGCGCAGGCCGATAAGTACCGTGTTCCGAGCGTCCATTTTCGGAGAGTAGCCAAAAATATCGGTCAGTTCGCGCGGGCCGCGTCCGAGACAGCTAGCCAGCGGCATGCCGTGTACGTTGCCGCTCGGACTGATCTCCGGCGTATTCATGTCGGCGTGCGCGTCTATCCAAATGACGCCGATCTTCTTGTTCCGTTTGCGATACGCGTTCGATAGTCCCGCCACCGTCCCTGCGCCGACGGAGTGATCGCCCCCCAGCACAAGCGGAAACTGTCCTTTTTCCACAACGTCGCTGACCGTTGCAGCGAGTTCCGCGCAGCATTGCGCGATCGGAGCCAAGTACTTAGCCGTACGCGAACCAGCTTCTACCGTTTCTTGTTGCGCAACCGCAACGTTACCCAAGTCCCGAACCCGATAGCCCATGCCTTGCAACTTCGCGTTTAATCCGGCCAAACGGAGCGCAGAAGGACCCATGTCGACACCTCGCCGTCCCGCGCCGAAATCAAGCGGCGCTCCGAGGATGGCGATTTCGGAGTGCTGCTTCATGGCCTGGTTCGATACAGCATCCGCGGGTACGGAATCGTTTCACGCAGATGCTCCACCCCGCACATCCAAGCGACAAAACGCTCCACGCCCATGCCGAAACCGCCATGCGGAACAGATCCAAAGCGGCGAACGTCCAGATACCACTCGAAAGCTTCGCGCGGCAGTTTGTGCTCGTCGAGTCGCTTCTCCAGCAGTGCGAGATCGTGAATGCGCTGGCCGCCGCCAATGATTTCGCCGTAACCTTCCGGTGCGATCACGTCCACACCGAGCGCAAGCTCCGGCCGATGTTCGTCCGGCTGAAAATAGAATGCCTTGATCTCGGTTGGGTAGCGGTCCACCATAATCGGTTGAGCGCTGTCTTCTGTGAGCAGCGTTTCGTCGGTGTTGCCGAAGTCGCCGCCCCATTTGATCTCGCTGCCCTTCGCTTCCAGAACCTTTACGGCATCGTCATAACTCATGCGTGGGAACGGCTTCTTGATCGCTTCCAGTTTGGAGATGTCGCGCTCAAGCACCTTGAGTTCTTCCTGGCGGTTCTCCAGCACTTTGGAAACTAACGAGACGACCAGCTCTTCCGCCACCCGTTTTACATCTTCCAAATCGGCATACGCCATTTCGGGCTCAACCATCCAGAACTCGGTCAAATGGCGGCGTGTCTTTGATTTCTCGGCGCGAAACGTTGGGCCAAAGCAATAGACATTGCCGAACGCCATGGCATTCGCTTCGTTGTAGAGCTGTCCGGATTGCGTGAGGTAGACCTTCTCGTCCTCAAAGTAATCCACTTCGAACAACGTGCTGGTGCCTTCGCAAGCGGCCGGAGTGAAAATCGGCGTGTCGACAAGCGTGAAGCCGTGCGAATCAAAATAGTCGCGGATGCCTTTCACTACTTCATGCCGCACTCTGATCGCCGCATGCTGGCGTCGGCTGCGCAGCCAGAGATGGCGATGGTCCATCAGAAAATCTACGCCGTGATCCTTAGGCGTAATCGGATACGGATGCTCCTCCGGTACACGTTGGACGATGTGTGCGTCTTCGACGTCCAGTTCGAAGCCGCCTTGCGCGCGCGCTTCCGCCCGAATAGTCCCTGTAATGGTGAGCGAACTCTCCTGGGTGAGCCCCTTCAGCGCTTCGAACACCGGCTCTGGAACATTCGCTTTCACGGCGACGCATTGCATCATGCCGCTGCCATCACGCACCACCGGGAACACAATCTTGCCAGACTTGCGCAGGTTGTAAAGCCAGCCTTGCAGGGTTACGCGTTCGCCGGCGTGCTTGTGCGCGTCGGCAATCTTGATGACGTTCGGCGTGCTGACTTCACTCGTGCTCATAATCCTCAAGCTTATCTAGCTCATCGGCAGCGCGTTTGGCGTCTTCGGCGGGATGCTCCATGACAGCCGAGCCTTTCAGCTCCAGCAAAAGCGGATAGGCGTCGCCGCCCGATCGGAGAAGGCCCATGGTCCGCCTCCAGTCGATGTTGCCTTGCCCTGGGAACAGGTGAGCGTCCGTCTTGCCATCGTTATCGTGGACATTCACGCAACGGATGCGGTCCTTCATCAGCTCAAATTCGGCTGTGATGCCGTTCATGAGATTCGCATGGCCGATGTCGAAGCAGTAGTTCAGCGTGAGGTGCGTAGCCGCAATGAACTCGTTCAGCTTCTCGGCCGAAGACATCGCGTTCGGAATGTTCTCGAGCAATACTTCCACGCCGCGCTGTCCTGCAAAGACGCGCAGTTCATCCAGCGACGAGAAGGCCGAATCAATACGGCGCGGGTCATACTCCTGATCCGGCACGCCAATGTGCTGAATCAAGTATTTGAACGGCACGGTCTCGGCGATCTCTACCGCGCGTTTGATCTGATCCACAATGCCGATGCGCTTGGCTTTCAGCGGTTCGGTGATATCGAGAATCGCTTGCGGACCGCTCCGGCCCCACACATCGTCGTTATGGAGCGGCGAATGCACGGAATGCAGCTTCATTGGCGAATCGCGAAACCAATGGCCAAGCTCGGCAATTTGCGCGCTGTCCTGATAATCGACATGTTGGCGCGCGCAGAAAAGTTCGACGCCATCAAATCCGGCGTTGCGAATGCGCTCGAGCCCAGCCGTGGTCAGCCGCTGACCGGCGAAAAGATGGGTAGAAAGTAACTTCTGCATTTTGTTTATTGAGTAACGGCAAGCCGGCTTGTCCTAGTAACCGGCCACCTTCCCGCTGAGGCGCGTTTCCGTCCCGCCTTCCAGCGAGCCATTGTTCACAACGATGGTCTCGACTCGAGCCACACCGCCCACAGGCTTGATTTCGTATCCCATCGCGCGCAGAGCTTCCGCCTCGTGCGGAGGGAAGCCGTTTTGTAAGTAGAGCACATCGGGCTTCCATTGCTCGTGAAATCTAGGCAGATCCACGGCATCTTGCGGATTCATATGAAAGTCGAGAACGTCCAGAATCACTTCCATCACACCAGTCGGAATATGCGAACCGCCGGGTGCTCCTACCACCATAAAGAGTTTACCGCCCCGCATGATGATAGTCGGCGTCATGGAAGAGAGTGGGCGCTTGCCCGGCTCAATCGCATTCGCATCGCCGCCAACCACGCCAAACATGTTCGGAACTCCCGGCTTGGCGGCGAAGTCATCCATCTCGTCGTTCAACAGAAAGCCAAGCTTTGGCACAGTGATGCCGTTGCCGTACCAGTCGTTCAACGTGTAAGTGACCGCCACCGCATTGCCTTGCGCATCGACCACATTGTAATGTGTCGTTTCGCTGTTCTCAAATTGATTGACATGCGCGGCTTGCACCTTCGGAAGACCCGGCGCGATCATCTCGCTGGGCGTAGCATGCGTTGGGTCGATGGTCTTGCGACGCCATTCCAGATACTCTTTGGCGAGCAGCGCTTTTACCGGTACGTTGTAGAACGCCGGGTCGCCGAGATACTCGCTGCGGTCCGCATAGAAGCGGCGCATCGCTTCGGCTTCATAATGGACAGCCTTGGCCGAATCAGCACCATCGGTTTCATATCCCGTGCCGCTGAGCATACCGAGCATCTGCAAAAGGCCAATGCCGCCGGCGCTGGGGGGCGGGGCAGTAATGATATGGAAATCCTTGTAATCGCCTTCCAGCGGCGTGCGTTCAACGGCCTTATACGCTTTGAGATCGGCTTCGGTAATCAGTCCGCCGTGCGCCTTCATCTGAGCGGCGAATTCTTTGGCGGTCGGGCCTTCGTAAAAGCCTTTCGCTCCCAATGCCGCAATGCGCTTGAGGGTAGCGGCTAGTTCGGGCTGCTTGAAGGTCTCGCCCGCTTTATAAGGATTGCCGTCGCGCAAGAAGATGCGCTTCGATTCAGGATCGCTCGCGAGCGGGTTGCCTTCGCTCACCAGGGTGTGGGCGAAAGCTGGGCTGACGACATAACCGTCTGCGGCGAGTTTGACGGCCGGGTCCACCAATTCGCGCCATTTCTTAGTGCCGAATTTCTTGTGGGCTAGGGCAAAGCCGGCGACGGAACCGGGAACGCCCGACGATCGCCAACCACCCACGCTGTCCTTGGTGACATTGCCTTTGGCATCGAGATACATGTCGCGGGTGGCCTTTTGAGGGGCGCACTCGCGGAAATCCAGAAAAGTCGTTTTGCCATTGGCCAGGCGGATAAGCATAAAGCCGCCTCCGCCAATATTGCCGGCGAGCGAATGGGTCGCCGCCAAGGCGAAGCCGACCGCCACGGCTGCGTCGATGGCATTGCCGCCATTCTTGAGAACCTGGAGGCCAACGTCGCTGGCTATCGGTTCTTCCGCAACCACCATCCCGTGCTGAGAACGAACGGGTTCCTTGGCATCGGAAACAGACACAAGAGACAACGAACACACCACGGACGTAACAAGCCTGAGACCACGCATGAATGCCAGTCTACCAGCCTGAATGGGTGCCATTATTTGCAGTGCCGGGTTTTTAGGCGGGTTGCAGAACGACTACTTGGCGGTGGTGCTGATGGAACGCAAGCGCAGGGTTAGGCGGCTCTTGTAACGGGCTGCCGTATTCTTCTTGATGATGCCCCACTTGGCCGCGCGGTCTACCAGCGAGAAGGTGGCAGGAATCACTTTTGCTGCGCCATCGGCGTCCTTCTTGTCCAACAAGCGGCGCATCGCGCGAATCTGGTGGCGGAGCCGGGTCTTACGAAGACGGTTGATCGCGGTGCGGCGTTCTGCAATGCGCACACGCTTCAACGAGGAAACTGTATTTGCCATTTAACTGATGTGTACCTAGATAGTGTGTAAATTTACTATTTCAGGATACCTGATGGGGGGTGCGGGGGGCAAGACACGCTGGCCAAATGTGGCCAGGTAGGCGAACAAAAGGCGGTTGTGCCGTTGCGGCCCGGGGCTGTCTACTTCGTTCGACTAGCGCTTTGCCAGCCTCCGTTCGAGCATGGCCGAGCTTAGGTCGCGAGGACATATGTCTACTGGGTCGATCCGTTCCACGTTCCAACGGTTCCCTGAGGGTAAAGGAGCCGAGGCCCCAAAAAAGCCAACGAAATTCAGCAAGGCGCCGAAGTCCGGCTTGGGATACGTCATCGCTGAGTTAGCCCGGATATTCCAATAGGTGGTGTAAGCTCCGGCGTGCGGCCCAAGATCGTGACTGCCCCCGCTTTCAAAGGGGCGCGTTCCGAGTCCGCAATCCAGATCGCTGAACAGGCTGGAGTGGTTTGCTTCCCGATGGTGGTCCATGTTGAGATCGACGCCGCGGCCTTTCGAGTAAACGGTGTGTAGCCCGAACCATTCGACTGCTATGTCGTGTACAAAAGTAGTCTGAACGTCAAAGTTGGTGATGAGATTCTCAGTCCCGTGGCCGACTGTGATTCCGTGGTGCCCATTGGCGCCTTTGGATTCGCCTCCTACTTCGCGGCGGCTGCTAGTCTTCAGCCGAACGCCGTCCACCGTGCAGAAATTGGTCCCGTCCAAACCGATTCCGAAGTCGGCGTTCTGGATCTCTACATCGCGTATCCAGCAGTTAGAGACCTCCTCCAACGTGAGAGCGTTGAATCCCTTCTCTTTGAAGTGTCCCGGATAGGGCGACCACGGGAATTCGATCGATAGGTGCTCAATGCCAAATTCCTGCATTCCCGGGGGCAAACTTGTGGATCTCCGGATTCCATTCGGCGCGCACATCGTACGGCAGCGGGCGCTCCAACACAATTTTGCGACCGGAAGCAGCTCTAACCCGTGAAAGAAAGCGCACCACCGCGTGAGTTCCGTTCAACCCCTCGCCCCCCTGCATCAGCAGATCGCCGAAAAGGAAGTGGATGAGTGACCCGGTTCCGGGCGTACCCACCGGCGGGTCACTTTCGGCGACTCTAATCCATTCACCCGGCGCAACCTTGATCGGATTGGATAACTCAAGCTGATGATCGCCGCGTTTGGCGACCCTAACGACAGCGGCGAGGCGGGTTCCCGGGGTCACGTCGTCATTTCCTTGGACGTCAATCAAGCCCGGACCAAAAGACCATTGCGAGTATCCGCTCTCGTCTGGTTGATTGCCCCTGATGTCGGAAAGCGATTTCGCAAAATACAAAATCGTTTTCCCCGCACCGGCTCCCCGGATTACGACCCCCGTGTTCGTGATTGCGATTGACCGGGTAATTAGGTACTTTCCCCCGGGAATGAACAGAACGCCTTTCGCGGCCGTTGTTATCGCTGCCTCGAAAGCCGCTGTGTCGTCGCTGATTCCGTCGCCCCGCGCCTTAAAGTCGCGCTTCAAGTTCCAGCGCGCCGGTTCGTCCGGGATCGGCGCTTCCCCGGCATGGTAGCCCGCGTACGAGAAGTCGGGTAACACGCCTTCGGGTTTCCAAGATTCGCCCTGCTCGCCCCACAAAGCCGAGTGAATGCAATGGCCGGACTCGCGTGCGCTCCTGAGCGCGGGAAGCATAGCGGCGCACGCGAGCGCTATTGATATTGCAAACTTTGACTTCACTAAGGTGACCTCGTTGATTTGGAACTGCGGCTCGGTACCACTGTCCAGTGTCCTCTATGCTTCGAGCTGTTTAAGTGAGGGCCACAGGCGAGGTTGAGTGTAACGTTTGTCCTCCTGCTTTCACAACTAGGCAGTATGCCGACAATCACAGACATTCTCACAGGACTTGCTGGCGCAGGCGGATGCGCATTTCGCACTGCCACCAGCGAACTCTTTTACGTTGAATACGGCGGAAACTTCTCAAAGACGAATCCGCTCTCGCCGGTTCACACAGTACTCGGAACCGGTTACGCGAACCCAGAAGACGTGGAACTCAGCGCCGACGGGTTACACGCCTACATTACTGAGCGAGCGGGCAACCTAGTCAAGGTCAGCCTAGCTTCGCCGAATCGTTCAGCCGCTACAGTGGTGGCGAGCGGCATGACCGCGCCACAGCAACTGGCCCTAGATGAAGCGCACAACACCGCCTACGTAGTGGAGTACGCTCCCAGCGGCCACCTCTACAACATCAATCTCACGAGCGGGGTGAAGACACCGATCGCGGTGACGTTGAATAACGCTGTCGGATTGGTGATTACCGGCGACGGACAGTACGCCTATGTCTCTGAGCAGACCGCTCCTACGGGACGGATACGGAGGATTAGGCTCAGCGATGGATCCGCAACGTTGATCGCCAGCGGATTCGTAGCGCCGTTCTTCCTCACGTTCGAAAACGCGGCCGAGACCGCCTTGCTTGTGGCAGAGCGCGACCCGGCCAACCGTGTGACGCGCGTCGATTTGTTTAACAATCTGACAAGCGTGGTGGCTAGCGGCTTTTCTTCGCGGCCCGGTGCGGTCGCGCTAATGAGCGCGTCGCGCATGCTGGTGCACGGCGAGAGTACGCTTTCCATTGTCGATTTCGCGCCGTTTGTGTCGAGTGGTCCCCTGTTCATGGGCTTTGGTTTCATTCCGTTCGACAAGGTGATTCAAACCGCCGGACCCAACCAAGGTCTGGCGGACACAACCACGCCGCCTGGTTATTTCTACCAAGTGAAAGACACGCCGTTTGGCGGGACACTGCCGATTATGATCAACTATCCGGCGGCCACCGCTGCAGGCGCCACCTATTACCGCATTCTTGTGGATGGCGTCGTGCGGATGGACACCTGGAGCGACGAGGAATGGAACGGCGTCAATTACGTGCCGGTGACGATTTCGCCAACGCTCGTAAACACTCAGCCCGGATACTATCCGGTGCGGACCATGCCGTTTCAGTTCATCAATCCGGCTTTAGGAAGCTTGCTGGATTCGACCTCGCTGAGCAACGGACTTCACAAGATTCAGGTGGAGTTTGTCAGACCCAATCCGGTTCCCTTCATTCATGCGCCCATCGTCGTGGCGACGTCGCCCGTGGTGATCTTCCGGGTGGACAACAACCCATGCAAGGGTGTCCTCCTGCCGCCGAAGGTGGGCGTCAACACGGCGGATGCTTGCGGCATTCTGCGCTATGTGAATCCGACAGATACGGTGACGCTGCCGTTTATTGCAACACAGGCAAATAACTTTGCGGATTACTCGTACAGCTTGATTCGCGGGCATAATAATCCGCCGGCGCCGGTGATTAGTGGATCGACGAGCGGGCCAGTAAGCTCCGCGACCAACCCCGGCACGCTTACCGGAACAGTGGCAGGGCTGCTGGGACCGTGTGCGGTTGGCGGAATGGCGGCATTTGCCGAGTCTTTGTATGTGGCGGCCAGAGCCAACAATGGTTGGGGACGGCAGAGCCAGTATGATGCTCAGGACTTGCTGGCGTTCGTGTTGGCGAAGTAAGTCAGTCGAGGCAGACTCTCCACTCAACCGGGTGGAGAGTCTGCATTTCTGGCCAGATTGACTCCTAGCTTTTTAGGCCAGGAACTCCGTGAGGATCGCATTGAACTCAGCCGGCTTTTCCAGCATGGGAGAGTGTCCACAACAGGCGAGCTTGCGCAGCGACGCGCTGGCGATCAAGTGTAAATTTTGCTCCCAATCCTCCACTGGCGCGATGCGGTCGTGTTCGCCCCATACCAGCGAAACAGCGCACCGGATTCGGGCTAGGCATTCCCTCAAATCATATTTGCGGATGGCGAGCACATAGCGGAGCATATTGACCGCGCAGCGCCGGTCTGTAGCAATCGCATAGCTCCTTTCAATCATCTCGTCGGAAATGGCGGAGCGGTCATAAAACAGTTGATCGGCGATGCTGTCGGCATTTTGGCGCGACATATCGCCGCCGTGGCGCAGGCCCAAGTTGGCCGTTTCACCGAAACCCGGACATCCGCTGATTACCAAACTGTCGACCAGATCGGGATGATGCCGCGCGATATCTAGAGCCACCAAACCGCCTAACGAATTGCCGCAGAGAATTGCTCGTGAGATTGCGCGTTCGTTCAGCACAGCGATGAGCGTCTCTCGCAACGATTCGATGGAGGCAACTTTGGTGTGAAACGCGGCGAACGGTTCCACGACTTGCAATACGCTGTATCCTAATCCGGTCAGGTGATCCCAACAGGACTTCCAAATCCAGCCACCGGCGAAAAGGCCGGGAAGGAGCACCACCGGCGGCGCGGGCAGCCAACCCCGCACATACTCGATGTGTTCCTCCTCCCGCGCGGGATTGACTACTTCATTTGGCACTTTTCTTAACGGACGGTGGGCGGACCGAGTTTACGCCACTCGGTGAAGCGGTCGGCGGCGAATTGCACGGCTGCGCCGGGAACTGTCAGGATCTTGTTGAACGTGGTCAGATCTGGTTCACCGTTGTTGCGCAGATGCAACTGATACCAACCGCGGCTATGCAGAAATACAGTGCGGTCTTGGCCGGCCTTCTTCGTGGGGGCCGCGAACGTGATTTCGGCTTGATCGGTCATATCGGGCATAGCGTAGTAGCTGTCGTCGGACGCGGCTAGACTCTGCAAGATGTCTCTGCCTTTAGACGTGCGCGCCGAATTGGCGGCCACGCGGCTCACGTCGACGGCTTCGCCAGGACCGTAAGCGGCCGCGAACGAATTGAATGCCCAGTAGCCTACGGGCGGGCGCAAGCGGATGCGCAATTGGCTGCCACTTACATGGCTGATATCCATGGGAATCGCGCGATCTTCCGCCAGCAATGGACCGCCATTCGGCAATGCGCCGCGCACCACCCAGCCGGTGGGTTCTTCGACTTCGATCGGCAAGCGGTAGGTACCCTCGCGCTCACCCCACGCATGGATGGCTTGCACGCCAGCGGGGTTGTTGTCGAGGGATGCCAGCCAGGCGGCGGTATCGCGCCCATGCAGTTCCACCATTTGCTTGATCATGTAAGAGCCCCACAGTCCGGTGGCGGCATTGGCTATGAGGTTGACTTGTGAAGCACCTTCAGGTTTGGGAAATGTGAGAACCACCTCTTGACGCAGGCTGCCGTTCGGGCCGGCCACGGTATCCGGTTCCCAGATCTTGCGGTCGGTGGCCTGCAGCCAAAGGAGCAGATCGTTGCCGTCGCGATCACGGGCGGCGCTCAGTTTTTGGATGCCGGTGTAGGCACGGAGCTTCCCGTACTCGTCGGAAACCACGCGCGAGCCGGACGCATGGTCGATGACCCACAGCTCCATGAGATTGGTGTACTGCGTTTCATCCACTTCGTTGGTGAGCAGCAGCTTGTAAAGGCCGTTCTGCTCTCGAACGTGTTCGAGTTCGGAATAGTCGTCGCGCTCGAGGCCGCGTGTGATGGCGCCGCCATAGGGTTCGGCGTCGAAGACGTATTGCGAACCGTCCCACGAATAGACGAACGGACAGGATTGCTTGGTGGCCAAAACCACGGCCACTAACGTACCGAATGCCGCAGCGGCAATGGCGACGGACAGCCCGATGGTGCGCGGGGCGGAGACGCCACGCCGTTCGACCCACAGGCGCTGGACGTCCTGCAGGGCGATGCTGTATGGCACGTTTTTGACTTTGGCATCGATGGTGTCTTGGGTGATCTTGCCGCCGGGCGGATCGAAGCCCACTTCCGTTCCGGTTTTGGTGGTAACGCCTACCAGATGTTCCTGTTGTGGCTGAGGAACCTGGCTGACGTTGAGTTTTTGAACCTTATTCACCATGCAGCCGCTATTGAGGAGCAGCAGAACGGCGGTTAGTAGGATGGCGGTGCTCTCTTGGCGGGTCCGGCTGAATGTCATGAGAGAGACTTCCCTTCCGAAGCACCCGATGGCAAGCGCCGAGCGTGCAAGTTCGACTTTTAAGGGTGCATGCTTAGTTGTGCTCTAAATGTTAGTCCACATTTCCGGAGACTGCAAGCATTTTCGGCTTCCGATTTTTGCGAGGCGTTTCCAATCTGTTGCCTTTCTTACAGATCGAGCGTCGCGGCGTCGGCGAAGCTACGGTTTCGAGCTGCGCTGTTATGATGACAACTCGATTCTGAATGGCCTCCCTCCGACTAGCGGCGATGATCTTTCTCGTTGCGCCGTTTTGCTCCTTCACCGCGCCCAACCGTTTCATCGAACCCCGCGTAAGGTTGCAGGTGAATGACGGTTTTTGCGAGGGCAGCACAAACTATCCGCTGGTTCCGGCTGCCGGCGATCCGGCACAGATCAGGTTTTGGGGCCAATACTGCCATGTATGGGAGCAAGGTCGAACCACCGCGCTGGCGAAGACCGCGCCGTTCATCGCGCCCAAGGTGTTGCGGCTCTACTCGATTGGCTGGACCAAGTCGCCAACGCTCTCGTTAGAGCGAATGGCTGATGGAACGAAGTTCCTGATCGTGCCGTGGGATGAGGATTTGTACCGCTGGTCCAGAAGCGATTACTTCTTACCCGCGGATTGGCAGGGCAGGGAGGTGCGGTTGGTGGCTGAGGGTGTTCCTCCCGCTGGACTGTGGCGCGCCTTCAGCGAACCGCTTGAAAGCGACGGCAGAGTTTCGACTGGCGATGCGAGCCGCATCCTTAGGCTCACCTTTCGCTACTTCTGCGAAATGACGGGTTGCGCTCTGGCACTTACCGCGTTGGCGGTCTTGTGGGGCGGCGTGCGTAACCGGGTGCAAGCCGGAATGATCGCCCTGGCGGGCATGGCAGTGCCGGGCTACTGCGTCTTTTGGTTCACGTTAGCAGCGCCGCGTGCTGGCGGGCAGTTTGCCATCGTCATCATGATCGCGGCAGTGCTGGTCTTGTTCGCTTGCCTTTGGAAACTGGACAGTGAAGGGCGCGCAGTGTTGCAATCGCTGATTGCGCCGCTTCTGCTGGTTGGCGTAGCGGCCTTACTGGTGCAAGCCTCCGGTTTTCTCTATGGCGGCTGGCAAGATCCGCTAAACAAAACAAAAGGGCGCTATTTACTTCGCCTTCCACCCGATAACGAGTTACCTCTCCTGCTGGCAGAGGGCGCGCGCTTGCCGCATGTCCCGAGTCCTCTCCAAGGCGACTGGCTGTCGAGTGACCGGCCGCCGTTGCAAAGCGGCATGGTCCTGGCGCAAATTCCCAGACTTTCGGCGATTCGCCTGGCGCGCGAGCAGTCTTACAACGTTGTCGGCGTGCTGGCGCAGAGTTTGTGGATTTTCGCTTTATGGCTTTTGCTGACAGCGTGCGGCCTGGACAAACGCGCCATCGCGTTAACGCTGGCGGCGTGTCTCTTTTCGGGGTTCGTGTTTCTGAATACCTTTTTTGTTTGGCCCAAGCTGTTGGCTGCTGCCTTCACTCTCGGCTTTCTGGCCGCGTTTGTTGATCGAGTACCGGCCAAGACATGGTGGCTCTCTTTTCTATTGCCCGGAACCCTTTGCGCATTCGCGTTGTTAGCGCATGGCGGCAGCGTATTCGCCTTGCTTCCCGCAGTGCCACTTCTGCTCATCTGGAGGCGTCCGCGGCCGGTCAAACGGCTGACGGCCGCTTTGCTCTTCGCGCTTATCCTTTATTCGCCATGGATGCTTTACCAAAAGTTTTATGATCCGCCGGGCAACCGGCTCTTAAAGATTCATTTGGCGGGAGTTGAGAAGGTCGATAGCCGCCCGTTCGGCACGTCCCTTGCCATGGCCTACGGCGCGTTGTCGTGGAGACAGATTGTCGATAACAAGGAACAGAATTTTCGATTCTCATTTGAGGAGGGTTTGGAGAACGTAAAGAAAACCGCTTTGCTGTGCAAGGCGCTATTCAGATCCGATGGCTTGGCGGAAGCGGCCGAGCGCGGACTTGATCTGCGCCACCAGATTTTCTTTCATCCAGTCCCCTGTTTAGGGCTCTTCCTCTTTGCACCATTGGCGTTGTTGGTGGGAATCCGTCAACCCGGCCGCACCCTGGAGTGGCGGACGGCGATCGTGTTTTGGGCTTTTGCGGTGGTGGCCACGAGTGTCTGGTGCTTACTGATGTTCGGACCGTCGTCTACGAGCATTCATCAAGGTGCGTACGCGACCATGCTTCTTGCCATAGCGGCCGGCGTCCTGTCGTTGTGGGCCCTCTCTCCGAAGGGAGCGGTCGTCATCACTGCTATGCAAATGGCGATCGGTTTTCTGCTGAACGAACTGCTGCCACGAGTGCCTTTCCCGAATGGCTGGTTGCCGGAAGGGCGCATGCACCTAGACACTTTGCTGTTGTTGCTTGGATCTGTGCTGGCCGTTCTGGGCTTACTGTGGAAACTGGCTTGGCACGACGGCGGAATTACCATAACTCCGCCGTCGCCGCCCGAGAATGCTACACCTTAACCCAAGCTCGTTTGTCGGAGCTTTCGCTCACCTTTTCGAGCAGGATCATGCCTCTGAGTCCATCTTCGAAAGTCGGGTAATCAACCGGCGCAGACGGGTCCGCCACTTTGGCGTAGAAGCGTTTGAAAATTTGTTTGTGTGAATCGTCGTAGCCTTCGCTGTGGCCGCCCGGCAGATCCGCGAAGCCCGCCGCTTCCGGGTAAAACAGCGACGCGTCTTTGAGAATGATTTGATTGGGCTCGTTTCGGTGACCCACCCAAAGCGTGTCGGGCTGCTCCTGATTCCAAGCCACACCGGCCTTCGTGCCGAAAATTTCAAACGCGAAATGATTCTTGGAGCCGGCGGACACCTGGCTTACCGTGAATGCGCCGCGCGCACGCTCGCCCAGGTGGAGCATCACCATGCCGAAATCTTCGGTGTTGATGGGGAACGATTCGTAGTCGGTCGGGGCGAGCTTCTTGCCCGAGAACGTTTCCACGGAACCCTTCGGTTTTTTGCGCGTTTTGTGGAAGATCATCAGATCGGCGCACACTTCGGTGATGGACAAAGCGGTGAGGTGCTGGATCATATCCATCCAGTGCGAACCGATATCGCCCATCACGCGCAGCTTGCCGTTCGATTTCGCGTCCAGGCGCCAATTCCAGTCGGTGTCGTAAAGCAGCCAGTCTTGCGAATAGGTGCCCTGCACTACAAGAATTTCGCCCAAATCGCCGTGCGCAATCATTTGCCGGATCTGCTGCACTACTGGGTAATAGCGCAAATTGTGCTGAACACAATTCACTGCGTTCTTCGCTTTGGCCGCCGCGACGAGTTGGCGAGCCTCGTCGGATGTCATCGTTAAAGGCTTTTCGCACAGCACTGCTTTGCCTGCTTCAATGGCAGCCAGCGCCATGGGGCAGTGGTCAACGTTGGGCGTGCAGATGTGGACGGCGGCAATCTCCTTGTTGTCGAGAACGTCTTTGAGGTTCGCCGTCGCGAACGGAATGTTCATGCTGTCAGCAAACTTTTGCGCGGTTTCCGGCCGGCTGCCCACAACGGCGGCAACCTCCACATTGCCTAGGCGGCGAACGTTTTCGGTGTGCACCTTGCCCATGAATCCGGTGCCGACCATTGCTGTTTTAATCATCTTCTTCATTAGTGTTGGGTCCGAGAGTTAGTATATGCGAGTGCATTTTTAGCGCCGAAGCTGGGCTGCTAGTCTAGATTCCGAAGGCGGCTGCTGGTGACCTTGCTTCTTCGCGGTAGACGAATACGGATTCAGTGGGGCGCGACGCCGGGTGCAAGTGCCTTGCCCCGCAACTTCGCGTTGGCCGCCGCTTCTCTTCTCATGCCCTGCGCGCTTCTGGCCTTCACGCTCATGTGTTGGAGTGTTGCCGCTGAACTACGCTGGACGGCCCGATTCTTTGTGGCGCACGGATTTTTTTCGCATTGGCAAAGCTGGTTTATCGCCTCGATTGTTTTGCTTCTCCTGTCGAGATTGCTCACACCCAGTGCCGATTCATAGAAATTCGTGCCAGGACACACTCAATCACCGTTCTTCCCGACGTTAACCGACCAACGATAATTAAGACTTGCTGAGCGACACCAATTTCGACCAATGTTGCAACATGTGGGAACCCAACCCCTACGGCAACCCCTGGACCGGCAGCACCCCAACCACCAACGTCTACAGCCAGAACGCCAAGAGCCAAGTCAACGGCCAAAGCTACGACCTCGCCGGCAACCTGCTTAACGTGAATGGCCTCACCACCTAGCGCTAAAGCAGAACACCAAGAGATCTGTAAGCGATTGGAGCGGCTGCTGGATGCGGTCATCTCTCCTGCGTTTATCGCGCAGCGGGACACTACCCTTTACGTGGCAGGCGCGGAAGGGCCACGTCCCGACGTGTTCGTTATCCGGAAAGACCGCTGGAACCCGGCACGCAGAAGCGCCCTTGGCTATCCAGAGGATGTTCCCGAACTCGTGATTGAAGTGCGGTCCGCCTCGAATTCAGACCCGGAGCTAGAGCAGAAGCGTTCGATTTATTGTTCCGATGCGCGCTGTCTGGCTTCTGGGTGGTCAGCCCACAAGCGAAAGCTGTCAGCCTCTTCACGTCAGCGGAGTCGCCACGATTATTGTCAGCGCAGTCTCTTGAATTGCCTGTTGAAATCGGCGGCTCCATTCAGGTGACGGACATTTTCGAATAACGCATTCCGTTGAAAAGTACCATCAGTCCTGTTGGTCCTGCTTGTCCCTGCCAATGCGCCATGCATAGACACAAGTTGTGTCATTCCTGCCATCCCGTTAACCATATGCGCGTATGGATTTCCATTCTTTGCAGGCCTGGTATATTTGCTAAACTATAGATAGGTCAAAAGGTTGCGAGAGGACAAAACTTTTGGCCACTGACATGCATCAACTTGTCAGAAGGTTAATCTCCGATGAGTGTTGAGCCAAGATCTACTGCGATTGCAATAAGGGTAGCGAACATACGTTCCTGGCCTTCCGTAGTACTACAGGGTAGTGTTTTTGCTATAGAGCGCGTTGGCGTGTGGGCTGCTGATACCGCCCAGCAGTTCGGTGCAATGGTGGCGGCGTTGATGGGACCTGCGGTGTTGTCCGTGTACGCGGTTGTGGCCTGGAGCTTGGCCGCAAATTTGGGTTGGACTGATACATTTGTTTTCAAAACCGGGCCCTTATCCAACTGGATGATCTGGATGGGCATCGCGGTTTTGGTGAGCTTAGCTGCAAATATTTTGCGCAAGCGCTCGCGCAACGAACAAGAGTAGCTGAAATTCGTTAGTTTCAGAAATGGCACGCTGCAAGACAGCGTGCCATTTTTGTTTGTTATCCTCAAAAGGCAAGGAAGCCGTAGAGTCCACCCAACATGTCGCTCAGTTCGCGTTCTTACGTGAATCGGTATACGCCCTCCAATCGTTTTCCCGCCGGGGTGAAATGGTTGCTGATTGTGAATGTCGTCATTTTCTTGCTGCAGTGGCTGGGGCGCCCCATGAGTTCGATCTTGCTGCAGCTTGCCCTCGTTCCCACACAGGCCCTGATGCAGTTGCATGTTTGGCAGGTGTTCACCTATATGTTCTTGCACGTGAGTGTATGGAGCTTGGTGTGGAACATGCTCGCGTTATGGATGTTTGGCGCAGAACTTGAACGGACCTGGGGAACCCAAAAATTTGTCCGTTATTACATCACTTGTGGCGTACTGGCCGGGATCGCCGTCATTGTTCTGACGTATGCCTTTCATCAGCAAAAAAGTATGGCCCTCGGTTCGAGCGGGGCCATTTACGGCATCTTGGCGGCTTATGCCATCGTCTTCCCCGATGCCACCCTGCTGTTCGGCTTCCTGATTCCAATGAAATCGAAGTACTTCGTGCTGATTATTGGCGCGATCGTCTTTGTGCAGACGTTTCCTGCGTCGATTGCCGACACGGCGCTGCTCGTTGGTATGCTGGCGGGGTACTTGCTGCTGCGAGGCAAGACCTTGCAAGGCCAGATTCGCCAGCCCATCACGGCGAACTATAAGGATTGGAAATTGCGGCGGGCTCGAAAGAAGTTTGAGGTTTACTTGAAACGACGGGATTCCGGTCCAGATCGCTGGGTGAACTGAGATATTCTCGTAGCCTCCAGCCGGTTTGCGCCGTCAAAAGGAAAAACTATGAGGCATCAACTTTTCTTAATCGGGGCTCTCGGCCTCGCCATCGTAAGCTTTAGCCCGGCTTATCTACTTGCACAAGATCAAACGCAGAGTACGGATTCAGTAGCTAAACCAAAGAAGCCTGCGGGCGAAGGCGGCGAAGCAACTCCCAAAACTGATAAACCGGCCATTCCTTCCGAATTCAAGAAACCCAAAGATCCGGCTGCGGCTGGCGATATTCCAACATTTCGCACCACTGCTAATACTGTGGTTGTGGATGTGGCCGTCTTGGACGATCACGACAATTTCCTGCCGAGGATCCCGCAAGGAGCGTTTCGGATTTCCGAAGATGGCGTGCCGCAGCAGATCGCACAGTTCGGCCAAAGCGAAGCTCCCATTACGATTTGCATGCTGATTGAGTTCAGCGCGCGCTTCCAGGCTTACTGGAGCCGGGGCTGGTATGAAACGTTGCAGGCTTCTTATGGT
>Ga0209698_10002145_pt1 | contig 22512 bp, 21 predicted proteins | sample LitLauG_LLR_2012_FD_187203 | JGI IMG/M metagenome (GOLD analysis project Ga0209698, IMG submission 187203) | Freshwater sediment microbial communities from Pennsylvania, USA - Little Laurel Run_MetaG_LLR_2012 (SPAdes) (version 2) | ecosystem: Environmental > Aquatic > Freshwater > Creek >...
GCCCGGTGCCCCAGACACCATCTTCGCCTGCATGTGGTTCGGCCAACGCAAGCCCTGGACCATCCTCAGCGGCGCGCACGAAGGAGGCATCTACAAATCCACCGACGGCGGAGAAACCTGGAAGAAGCTCACCGAAGGGCTGCCGCACGATCTGTTCGGACGCTCGAACGTCGCCATCTCCAACTCCAAGCCCAATCGTATTTACGCCCTGATCGAAGCGCTGCCCGGCTCCGGCCTCTATCGCAGCGAGGATTCCGGCGCGACCTGGGCGCTGATCAACAGCGCGGGCAACCTCACCACCAGGCCCTTCTATTACGATACCCTCGGCGTCGATCCCAACCACTCCGACGTCGTCTATGTCGGCAACGAAGGCTGGTACAAATCCACCGACGGAGGCAAGAGCTTCCGCACCGCGCAGGTCCCTCACGGCGATAATCACGATATCTGGATCAATCCCAAAAACTCCGATTATATGATCCAGTCCAACGACGGCGGCGCCAACATCTCACTCGACGGCGGACGCACCTGGAGCGTACAAACCAATCAGCCGACGGCCGAGATTTATCAAGTCGCCGTCGATAATCAGTATCCCTACCGCGTCTACGGCGCCCAGCAGGACAACACTACCGTGATCGCGCCATCGCTTCCGCTGGGCGACGGCGAACAGTTCCGCATCGGCCCCGGCTGCGAAACCGGCCCGATTATTCCCGATATTTCCAATCCCGAAATCGTCTACGGCAGTTGTAAAGGCCAGTTCAGCCGCCGCAATATGACGACCACGAATGAGCAACGCTACTGGATCGGCGCGGAATCGCTCTACGGCAACGGAGGCGAATCGATCACCTACCGCTTCCAGCGAGTCTCACCCATGGAAGTGTCTCCGCACGACCCGCATGTGGTTTATTACGGCAGCCAGTTCGTGCATCGCACGCGCGACGGCGGCAAAACATGGACGCGATTGAGCCCTGACTTGACGCTGCATCCTCCGGGGACGCAGGAAGCCTCGGGCGGGCCCATCACCCGCGACGCCACCGGCGAGGAAGTCTACAGCACTCTGTACTCGATCCGCGAATCGCCCGTGCAGAAGGGCCTCATCTGGACCGGCTCCAATGACGGCCTGGTTTTTGTCTCGCGCGACGACGGCGAAAGCTGGTCCAACGTCACTCCGCCCGGACTCGCCAAGGGCGGACGCGTGCAGAACATCGAGCCCAGCCCGCATCGCCCCGGAACCGCGTACGTAGCGCTGTATCGGTATTTATTAGGCGATTTCGAGCCCTACATCTACCGCACCGACGACTTTGGAAAAACCTGGACGCGTCTCACCGACGGTAAAAACGGCATCGCCATGGACGAACCCACGCGCGTGGTGCGCGAAGATCCGGACCGCGCGGGCCTGCTCTACGCCGGAACAGAATTCGGCATTTATGTTTCCTTCGACAACGGCGCGCACTGGCAGAACTTCCAGTTGAACCTGCCCGTCACGCCCGTGACGGATATCAAAGTCGCGCACAAGGATCTGGTACTGTCCACGCAAGGCCGCTCGTTCTGGATTCTCGATAACCTCACGCCTCTGCATCAACTGAAAGACGGCGCAGGCACGCAGCCGGTCTTGTTCGCGCCCAGGCAGGCCGTCCGCACGCCCGGAGCGCAGGCCTTGGAAGGACTCACGCGCACGGAAACCATCCGCTATCCGCAGACCGGAGCGCAGATCGATTACTACCTGCCGTCGGCAAGCGAAGTGACCCTGGAAATTCTCGATGCGTCGGGCAGACCGATCCGCAAATTCTCGTCGAACGCCCCGCCAGTTGCGGCTCCCAGCGATGACGAGATGGCCTTCGGGGGAGGCGGACGCGGGCGCGGCGCGGTGACGCCTCTGGAAGCCAAACCGGGCATGCATCGTTTCACCTGGGACCTGCGCTATCCCGGCCCCTGGCAGAGCGCGCGTGCGCCGGAGGGGCCCAACGGTCCCGCCGCGGTGCCCGGAAAATATCAGGTGCGCATCACCGCAGGCTCCTTCACGGCCACGCAAAGCTTCACCGTGATCGAGGACCCACGCATCACCCGTGACGGCGTCACGCAGGCCGATTTGCAGCTCCAGTTCGACCACAACATCCGCGTCCGCGACCTAGTCAGCGACGTCAACAAGCTAGTAGCCCGCATCCGCAGCGCTCCGAAGAGCCCGCAGTTAGAGGCGCTGGCCTCGCACATCATCACGCCCACGATCCGCTACAGCAAGCCGGAGATCCAGACGCACATTCAGTATCTTTATCAGCTAACCAACGGCGCAGACCAGCGCCCCGGCCGCGATGCACTGGAGCGCTACGAAGTCCTGCGCAAGGAACTGGACTCGCGCATCGCGGAGACGAACAAGCTATTGGGCAATCTGCAGCCCCCGGCGTGAGCCGCGGGATTGCGTTAAGAGCATGGTGGAACCCGGTAGAGAACCGAATTTCTTTTTCTTCCTGATCCAGCAGGCCCTCGTCCCGGTCCTGGCATTCCTGGCATTGGTAGTTACGGCGCAGGTGCCTGCCGCGTTTAACTTCGGCATGCACAATCAGGTCGTCGATAACTGGTGGGCAATGTTTGTTGTGGTGTCGTTCACACTGGCGCTGGGTTTTTTAGCGGCGCACCTCACACCGAACTTCGCCGACGATGGGCGATTTATCTGGGCGATTCCGACAACTCTCCTGGTGATGGGCATTGGCTTCGACTTTCGCCATGGATTCTCGCGCGAGATACGCGATGCGTTCTTTCCCATCGGCGAAAATGAGGTTGGACTTCTCTTCTCCTTCGTTACACTGCCAACGTACGCCTGCATCGCCTATTCGCTGGGCGTGGCGTGTGCGCGGCGCATCCTCGTCCCAAAACCACAGCCCCGCGCGTGAGTGCGGGCATGATCTTACGGCTTCTTCACCGGAGGCGTCGGCGGCTTCGCCGGCTGCTCCTTCAAATCGCTCTCCGGCGTTGGACCCGAATCCTCGAAGCTGATGGCCGACGATGCACCATACATCTGATACAGCTTATATTCGGCCTCGTTCTTCGAATTGCCGCGGCTGTGGACCGAATCAAGCTCGTAGTGATAGGGCAGCGTGAACACTTGGCCGGCGATCTCCGTGGGCTTGTAATCCAGCGTTAGGTTTACTTCGCGTACCGGGAAATCCGACGGGATGCCGACCGTCTTCAGTGTGATGCGCTGAATCTCCTTGGTCTCCGCATCGGCATAAACCAAGCCGGTATATGCGGAAGTATATTGCTTTTTCGTTTCGTCCTCGTACATCGAATAGCCGTGGTCCTTATCGATGTGATAGGCGAACACGTACATCAGGTGGCCGCGAAGCGTGCCCCAGTGGTCCCAATCGAACTGGGCTTCGTCCTCGGGCGCGAAGATGTTGTGCAGCATGCTGCCGAACTCGCCGGAACTGCGGACTCCTCCGATCTGGTCGTGGCTGATGTTGTGCACGGCCTGGCCGTTGATCATCTGCACCTTGTACGATTCCTTCTTCTCGAAGAAGCTGAGCTGCTCCTGAATCACGTCGCCTGCGGCGCGATAGCGTGGGTCCTTGGGATCGTAATGACGGCGCGTGGTCTGGACGCACAGGTAATTGGGCAGCTTGGTCGTATAATTCAGCGCATATTCGCGCATGGCGGCGATGGCCTCGCCTTGCTCCACCGAATCCGGCGCCGGGCGAGTGGGAGCCTTCGGCGCGGGCGGAGGCGGCGGAGGCGCGGCGGCGAGGCTGGCAGACTCTTCCTCCAATTTGCGCAGCGCGGCGACGGTGCGCGGACCCGCGCCCATGCCTTGAAGCTCCTCTATGGTCCGGTCTTCCAGCCTCTGCGACATCTTGATGTTCTTCTGGATGTACGCCGCCGTGTTCCGGTCGTCGCCCTTCAGCTTGATCTGAGATTTTACGAAATCGACCAACTCATCAACCTTCATGGCGCGCTGAGCCAGCAGCACCGCGGCGACACCGACCAATAATACGATTCTCTTCATGGCTTTTTCACGGGTTTTTCGGGATCTGCTTTCGGTTTGTCTTCGGGGATCTCTTCAAATGAGATCACGTCCGTGGTGGTGAACTTGTGATACAAGTGGAACGTCGTTACGTTCTTCACCAGATAGCGCGCCTCGCGCGAATTGAGCTCCGATTTGGCGGGTAGCAGGAATTCCTGGTCGGCGATTTTGGCCATTTCATATTGCAAGTCCTGCGAGGCTTCCTGAATGGGGAAATCCGGCGGCAAATTCACGCACTCCATCCTGATGCGCATGATGTTCTTGGTCACCATGTCTGCATAAACCAAGCCACGATAGGCGGAGACGACATGGCGGTCCGAGGGGCCGTGATAAATATCGTAGCGCGAGCGATCCTGCCGCACTTCGAAGGAGAACACATAGGTGCGCTTCCCGTGCCAGGTGGCCCAGTGGTCCCAGTCGAACTGCGTTTCGGTGGCCGGATTAAAAATGTCGTAGAGCATGCTCCCGAATTCGCCCGAAGACGTCGCGCCGCCCAGCTTCTCGTGATCGCGGCCGGTAACCATGGCTCCATTGACCATGGTGACGACGTATTTTTCGCGATGGTCGTTGTAGCTTAACTGCTCCTGAATGGTATCCACCTGGCGGAAATGATTGCCTGTGCCGGTGGGATCGACATTTCGCCGCGTGACCTGGGTGCATAGGAAATTCGGCATATTGTTCGAGTAATTCAGCGCGTAGGCTCGGATTTGGTCGAGGATCTCGGCCTGCTCGACGGAGGTTGGCGCGGGGATCTGGACGGGCGGCGGCCCAGCTGGTTTTTCGGGCAGAGGTGGAGGCGCGGCGGGCAGGCTCGCGGACTCCTGGGACAATTTGCGCAGAGCCGCGGTGGTGCGCGAACCAGCGCCGAGGCCGTGGAGCTCTTCGACCGTTTTGTCGTCCAGGTGCTCCTTCATCTTCATGTGCTTCAGCAGGTAATCGGCCACCAGCTTATCGTCTTGCTTTTGCTTCAGCGTGTTCTTGATGAACGTGGTAAGTTCGGCCACAGTGAGGGCGCGTTGCGCCACGGCAAGCGCCGCCGCGAGAACGAACGCGCACACCACTCGCTTGGTAGCCATAGGCTTACTCAGTTAGACGTTCCGCGCTTCTTTTGGGTTGCAGGCGCGGGGGCTGCCACATGCGCGGGCAATGCCTTGGCGATCGCGTCCAGCGCCAGAGGAGCCATAATCCGGTAGCCTTTGGCGTTGGGATGAAGACCGTCGTCTGCCAAATCTTCCTTTAATTCGCCCTTGGCGTCTACCATGGCGGACCAATAATCCAGGTAAATATGATGGCGGTTGGCGGAGAAACTCTGGAGCCACTCGTTCAAGGCCTTGATGAATACCGGAGGACGGTCAGGCGTGCGCTCATAGGATTTGTTGTCGGCCTTGTGATAATCGCTGACCGGCAGGACCGAGGCGAAGATAACCTTGACGCGGTAGGTGTCGCAAAGGTCGCCGATCATCAGCAGATTGTCTTCGATGCGCGTCAGAGGAATGCCGCGGGCGAGATCGTTGGTGCCGGCGAGAATGACCACGGCGGAAGGACGCAGGTCGATCACGTCCGCCTTCAGGCGGCCCAGCATTTCGCCGGTGATCTGACCGCTGATGCCGCGGTTGATGAAGGCGCGGTCGGGGAAATATTCGTTCAGGCGCCAGAAGTCGGTGATGGAATCACCGTAGAAAATGACTCTGGGCTTGGCCGGATCCGGCGGCGGAAGCTTGCGGTTGTCCTCGGCGTAGCGCTTGAGGTTGTCACGATCAGGGTTGGCGATGCGGGCTTCTTTTGCGTCGAGAAGCGCGCGGAAGTGGATATCGAGGCGCGTCGCATCGTCGCGCAGTTCGGTCAATTGCTTCTGCGCGGCCTCGGGAAACGGATACGGCTTGGGGACCGCGTCAGAAAGCGTCAGGAAAGCCTTCAGTGAATTCATCAGCGCGAACACAGGCTGGGTGGTTCCGGGCTTCGCTTCGAGCGCGGAGCAGGCTTGCTTGGCGCTCTCAATGACGGGCTCCGATGCGCGCTTCAAATCCGGCACGGCGACGCCGCCCGCGTCCATCAACTGCACGGTGCGGATGCAGAGCGTATTCATCTCCGCGGTGGATAGCAAAGGATTCTGCGCGAACCCCGCGGCGGAAACTGCAAGCAGCACGGCGAGTCTGACGCTCAAAGCTTTTCCTCCTTAACCAGGTGAAGCGTGACGGTGCCCACCGGAAAATTCATACGCAACTGGATCTGGACCGGCAGACGCTTTTCATCGTCGGTTAACCAGATGAACACGCGCCCTTTGCGGTTATAGACGACGCCATTCATCAAAAATGTTTCGTAGCGAATTGTTTTGTAGCTGGTGGTGGGTGTCTTGATGACCTCGCGCTCCTGCGCTTCGACTTTGACCTGGGCCGAATGATGGCCGTCGCTGACGGGCATCTGTGCCGACTGACCGGGCGCGAGCGGAATGGCGCGCAGGCTGATCATCGCGCCGAGAACGTCGTGGACGCAATTGGGGATGGCCACGTCGTAGGTGTGCATGACGGCGTTCTTGAGCAGGTCGCGCTCCACTGCACTGGCGTGATTGTGAGCGCGGTCGTAGGAAACGTGGGTCTCGTGATGGCGCTTGCCTTCCTGCGCGTCGAGCGTGCTGCTGGTGGCGCAAAACGGTTCGTCGTAAGTGACGCCGTACGCGTCGTCCACTTTGTAGAGGGTCGAGACCAGGCCCGCCGATTCGAGTTTCAGATGGGCAGTGGTTTTACTGGCCTCGACTACGGCCTGACCGGCGTGGATAAGACGCCACTCAATCTCGTAGGTGAGGCGTTCGGTGTCGGGAAGATTTAGCGTCTGCGCCGGAAGCAAACAAACGGGAACGAGGAGCGCCAGCGAGCCGGCAAGAAAACGCATCAATCCCGATTTTACACCACGCCCGCTTCGCAGCCATTGTACACTCGAAGCGTGAGCTTACCTGGACGCCATTTTGTCCGCAACCTTGTGACCGGGCGCGCGCTCGTGGCGCAACTGGTGCGACGCGATTTTCAACAGCGCTACGTGGGATCGGTAGCGGGCTGGCTGTGGGGCGTAGTGCATCCGCTGGTGCAGTTGGGCATCTGGTATTTCATTTTCGTGAAATGCCTGGACCAAAAAATGCCCGCCGGGTCGGTGACGCAGAGCTACCTGATGTTTTTGTTCTGCGGATTCCTGCCATGGATGCTGTTTCAAGAGACCGTCACGCGGTCGGCCAACAGCATGGTGGAGAATGCGAACCTGATCACGAAAACGGTGTTCCCGTCGGAAGTGCTGCCGGTGTCGGTGTTTTTATCGTCGCTGATACATCACCTGATCGGGCTGGCGCTGGCGCTGATCGCGGTGCTGATTGTGGAACGGCACGTGAGTCCGATGGTGCTGCTGCTGCCGGTGTACATGGTATTCGTCGGCATGCTCGGCGTCGGGGTGGGATGGATTGTCGCGAGCTTGCAGGTTTACTTGCGCGACACGGTTCAATTTTTGGCGGTGGTAATGACGCTGTGGTTCTGGATCACGCCCATTATGATTACGGAGGCGAAATTTCCCGAGCGGTTCCGGTTCCTGGTGCTGTGGAATCCGCTGAGCTGGGTGGTGCGGGCGTACCGCTACCGCCTTCTTTCCGCCGAGTGGCCGCGCTGGCAGGAGTTGGCGGTGCTGACCGCGTACTCGGTCGGGACGTTTGTGGTGGGGGGACTGTTCTTCCGCCACCTGAAGCGCGGGTTTGCAGATGTGCTGTAGGCTGCGCTGGATTCCGGCTTGCGCAGCTAGGGTAGATTTTTCAGTTCGTCGAGCGAGAGCCAGGGATGTTTGGTGCTCGGGTCACCGTGGCCGGGGCAGCCTTCGAAGGGTTTTTCGCTGACGGCTTCCATTTGGTAGTGGTAATGGCCGAGGTCGTGGACGAGGAAATACCGGTCGATGGGCTCGCCCAGTTTCTTTTCGCCGACAGTGCGGATGTTGAAACCGATCATCCAGCGGTCGGGCTTAGAGGCGCAGGCTATGACGTTGGTATAGTCAGCTAAAATAAACGCGGCGTGCAGCATGGCGTGCCATTTTTCTGTGGCCGGCGCAGAGAGGGGCTCAATTTCGCTCCACGGCCTCGTCAGCCACTCTTGTGCGAAGTCCTGGGGCTGGAGTGCGAACGGCTCGACACGCTTTGAGCCGTCCGCGAAACTGTAACGGAGGGTGAAGGTCCTGCGCTCGGTGTCTATTCCCGTATCGACAACTTCGACTAGAAGCTCATCAGGCGCGAGGAAGAAAGCGTCTTCCTCGAACCAGAACCCGTGTTCGCCCGACAGGAGCAACTCGGGCGGCTTCGCGGGGCCAAGGCGACGAACGGTGTATTTCATTCCCATCCACGTCGAGCCACATTGCACCGAGGTCCAGTGAACCAGCAGCAGCCGCCGGCCTTGCGAGTCAGGTGCGGAGAGCTCCGTTTCGGCGCTTCCCCAGCCCCACTTGGCGCCGGGATGATCGGAGGCGATGAGACTACGCCCGTTGGAATCGAAGCGATACAGGTATACAGCCGCGTCCTCGCCACACGGGACCGAGACTCCAGCGGTGACGACCAAAGTATCGGGAACCTCCGTTAACAGCTTCACCTCGACTCTGACGAAAGAGAATCCAGGATCCTGCCAGTTCAGGTCCTCGCGGGCGGAGTCCGATTCGAGCAGGCCCGCCTCAGTTAACTCCGTGCGTATGAATTCCTGCGCGTGCCAGGATTCGCTTGCCAGTGAGTAGATATCGCGTGGCAACCGCGACTCAATCCAAGAGCGGAGCGCTTCATGTACCGCTGCAATACTCGCAGATTGGTCACCCTGCTGAGTCTCCTGCTGCGAGTGGGCACGCGTCACGGCTTGTTTCAGCCGCGCGAGCGCCGCGTCCTGCGCGAATGCGGCTGAGGCTGTGAGGAGAAGCACGAGCGTCCGGCGCATGCCTGCATCTTACTACGCGGCGCATGGCGCCGCGCCACATGGCTACTTGATGTCTAAAATATCTTTCTCTTTGGCCTTCGCCGCCTGATCCATTTTGGCGATGTGCGCGTCCGTCGTTTTTTGGACGTCTTCTAAGGCGCGCTTTTCTTCGTCTTCGCTAATCAGTTTCTCTTTGGCGAGCTTCTTGAGATGCTCATTCGCATCGCGGCGGATGTTGCGGGCCGCCACACGATGCTCTTCCGTCACCGCGTGGAGCTTCTTGACGATCTCCTTGCGGCGCTCCTCGGTCAAGGCTGGAATCGGCACGCGGATGATTTTGCCGTCGTTGGCCGGATTCAAGCCCATATCGGCGGAGCGAATGGCCTTCTCAATTGCGCCGATCTGCGACACATCCCACGGCTGGATCGTGATCAGCGTCGGCTCCGGCACATGCAGGTTGGCCACTTGGTTGAGCGGCGTCGGCGTGCCGTAATAATCCACGCGCAGGTTGTCGAAAATCGCTACCGACGCGCGGCCGGTGCGGATCGACGCCATTTCGTGCTGCAAGCCCGACATCACCTTGTCCATGCGCGCCTTGGCATGGGCTTCCACGTCTTTGACGCTCTGAAACGCGTTCGCTGCTGGTTGTTCTGGCTTCATATATTTACTTGGCTGTTTATTTTTAATGGATGAGAGTTCCGATCGGTTCTCCCATCGCCATTCGCATTATATTGCCGTACACGTTCAAATTGAAAACCACGATCGAGAGCTTGTTGTCGCGGCACATCGCCACGGCCGAGGCGTCCATCACGCGGAGGTTCTTCGACAACACATCGGAGTAGCCGATTTCCGTGAATTTCACAGCGTCCGCGTTCTTCAAAGGGTCCTTATCGTAGACGCCATCGACACGCGTGGCCTTCGCCACAACCTCGGCGTGAATTTCCAGGCCGCGCAGCGTGGCTGCGGTGTCGGTCGAAAAGTAAGGATTCGACGTGCCCGCCGCGAAGATCACGATGCGGCCCTTTTCCAGATGCCGGATGGCCCGGCGGCGGATGTACGGCTCCGCCACTTCGTGCATTTCGATGGCGGTCATGACGCGCGTCGGCACGCCCTGCTTTTCGAGCGCATCTTGCAACGCCAGCGCATTGATCACCGTGGCGAGCATGCCCATGTGGTCCGCCGCCACGCGATCCATATTCTGCGCCGCAGCCGCAACGCCTCGGAAGAAGTTGCCTCCGCCGACCACCAGGCCGATTTGCACACCGGTGCGGGCGACCTCCGCCACTTCGGCGGCCAGCGCTTTGACGCGCGCCGGATCGATGCCGAACGATCCTTCACCGGCCAACACCTCGCCGCTCAGCTTCAGCAGAATGCGCCCGTATTTCGCCACGGGATTACTCGACGGCCGTGTCGCCTACCTTGAACCGCACAAAGCGCGACACAGAGATATTCTCACCCAGCTTCGCGATCTTGGTCTTGATCACTTCGGCGATGGTGGTGGTGTTTTCCTTGATGAAGGGCTGCTCGTACAGGCAGACCTCTTCGTAATACTTGTTCATGCGGCCTTCGACGATCTTGTCGGCCATCTTCTCCGGCTTGCCTTCATTGATGGCGCGGGCGCGCTGAATGTCGCGCTCTTTCGCCAGCGCGGCTTCCGTCACGTCTTCCTTGCGCACGAACTGCGGATCGGCCGCAGCCACCTGCATCGCCAGATCCTTCACCAGTTCCTGAAAATCGTCAGTGCGCGCCACGAAGTCGCTCTCGCAATTCACCTCGATCAACACGCCCAACTGCGCGCCCGGGTGAATATAGGTCCCGATAACGCCCTGCTTGGTGCTGCGCGTGGACTTCTTGCCTGCCGCGGCGATGCCATGCTTGCGCAGCACCACTTCGGCCTCGTTTAGGTCGCCCTTGGCCTCGGTCAAGGCCTTCTTGCACTCCATCATCCCCGCCCCGGTGCGATCCCGGAGCTGCTTTACAAGCTGTGCGCTGATTTCCATGTTGTCCTCAACAGGGACAGACCACTCTGTCCCACCCATCTTCAGATTGTTAAGCCTTGAGAGAAAGGCAGTGGACAGAGCGGTCTGTCCCTGCCTGTCTGTAAACTAAAGAGCCTTGGTCGCCGTTTCGTCGACCGCTTCCGCCACCGGTCCCTTGCGCGAGACGGAGTTGGACGGCAGATCTTCGTCGGCCACCGGATTCTCCAGCATCAACTGCTCGGCGTACTTCGGATCGATGTACTGCGCGTACTCCGCGTCGTCCAAAGGCATCTCGTCGCCCGTGACCGGCTTATCGACGGCCACTAGGTCGTGCTCGCTCACCAACTGGCGGCCTTCCACCACCGCGTCCGAAATTTTGTTGGTGAACAGGCGAATGGCGCGCAGAGCGTCGTCATTGCCCGGAATCACGTAATCCACCTTATCCGGATCGCAATTCGTGTCCACCACGGCCACCACGGCGATGCCCAGTTTGCGGGCTTCTTCCACGGCGATGGCTTCCTTGTTCGAATCCACCACGAACAGCAGGTCCGGCAGCCCGTTCATGTCCTTGATGCCTGCCAGGTTCTGATTCAGGTGCTTGCGCTCCCTCTCCAGACGCACAATTTCCTTCTTCTGGCGGCCTTCCCAGTTGCCCTCGGTGGCCATGGCGTCCAGTTCTTTCAGGCGCTTGATGGATTTCTGCACGGTGGCCATGTTGGTGAGCAATCCGCCCAACCAGCGCTGGTTCACGTAATACATGTTGCAGCGAGTGGCTTCCTCGGCGATGGCTTCCTGTGCCTGGCGTTTGGTGCCGACGAACAACACCGTCTTACCCGCGGCGGCCATTTCCTGCACGTAGCGCATTGCGTCTTTGAACAGCTTCAGCGTCTTCTGGAGATCGATGATATAGATCCCGTTACGTTCGCCAAAGATGTATTCCTTCATCTTTGGATTCCAGCGCTTGGTCTGGTGCCCGAAGTGAACGCCAGCTTCGAGCAATTCTTTCATGCTAATCGACGGCAAACTGCCTCCAGTAGCTCAGTAAAGAGCGGGGTTGGTCCGTGCCGCGGCCCAAGTCGGAATTTGCGGCACTGGAAAGGTGGATAAACAAGGGCGCGCAAGCGTACGCACGCCCAAAATCGAAGGAACAACCGTTCACATCCCCCAAAGCCGTTCGCGCAAAAATCACGCAAAAAGCGGCGGAGCCGCCGCCTAGCGCTTGGAGAACTGGAAGCGTTTGCGAGCGCCCTTCTGGCCGTACTTCTTGCGCTCGTGTTGGCGCGCGTCGCGCGTCAACATGCCCAACTCTTTCAGCTTGGCGCGAAGCTCGATGTTGAACTCCAGCAAAGCGCGCGAAATACCGAGCTTCGCCGCGCCAGCCTGGCCCGCGGGTCCACCGCCAGCCGTGGTGATCAGAATGTCGAACTTATCGGCCGTTTCCGTGGCCAGCAACGGCTGCCGCACCACCGCACGCGCCGCCTCGCTGGGAAAATAGCTCTCAAAGGACCGGCCGTTCACCGTGATGGTGCCCTTGCCGGACCGTAAAAATACGCGGGCAACCGCCGTCTTGCGGCGACCCGTCCCCAAATGTTGTACCAACGCCACTTCTTGTTCTTCTCCCTTAACCGATCGTCAATTCAACCGGCTTCTGCGCCTGATGAGGGTGCTTCGGACCTGCGTAAACCTGAAGCTTCCGGTACATCTGCTTGCCCATCTTCGTCTTCGGCAGCATGCCCTGAATGGCTTCTTCGATCATCCGCGTGGGACGGTGCTCGCGCACTTTGCGCGCCTGCGTCTCCGTGAGGCCGCCCGGATACCCCGAGTGGCTGCGGTAAAGCTTTTGCTCTTCCTTGCGCCCAGTCAACTTCACCTTCTCGGCGTTGACCACAACCACGTGGTCGCCGGTATCGATAAATGGCGTGTAACTGGACTTATGCTTGCCCATCAACAGGTGGGCGGCTTTGCTGGCCACGCGCCCGAGCACTGCTTCCTCAGCGTCAATCAAGTGCCACTGGCGCTCGATCGCGGGGGCGGATGGAATTGCGGTTTTCATGTAGACAGACCTTCTCCGTGCGAGTTCTTAGACCTTATTAGAGTAGCGAATCAGCAGGTTGGGTGTCAAACGCGCGAGTTTTTCCGGAGTCCGCCGAGTGCAGATTGAACCATGTACATCGATCTGGTCAGGCGCAATTTGCGGGCTGCGGCGTCGATTTTGCGAATCTGACTCTCCCTTGCCGTCAGGTTGATGCGGACAATTCGGTCCTCTGGCGATTCCACACTCACGAGAAATGCCACGGCGCCTTCGCGATCGGAATCGGAGGCCAGATCGTCCAGAGTAGACGGTTTCGGGATCTTTTCGCCGTCTTCCTTCATGCCCTGAATGTGCAGCGCCAGTGCTTCCGGCGCGAGCCGCCGGGCCTCATCAAGCGTCCTGCCCGCCGTGATGCAACCAGGAAAATCAGGAAAACTGACCCCAAAATCGGAGTCGGGATCTTTGTGCAAATACGCGATATATTCCATGGATTTCACTTCATCCTGAGTCCGGATTGTTTCTCAATCCCACGCAGCGTTCCCATTGGGATATCACGCTAATGCATCAGCTTGTCGAGCGACCACTCTTTGTCGCTGCCCTTAAACGAGAACACAACGGGCGCGTCGGTTGCGAATTTGCCTTTGTAGATGCCCATCACGGGCAGAGGCTTGCTGAAGCATTCGTGGCCGATAACCACTCCCAATTTGACTTCCGCGATCTTGGCTCCGCTTTGGTCCCGCACTTTCAACACATCGCTAACCTGGACCGGAAAGGCTCCGTTGACCTGGGTATAGGGGGTATTGACCTCCGGGTCGGTCACGCGGATGTCGTCCGAGAATTTGAGGTCCCTGCCCTTCTGCGTGAGCCGCGCGAGGTTGCCGTTGGGCGGATCCCACAAGTCGTTCTTGACGCCGCACTGTACCTGCTCGTTAGTGAGCGTCACCTGCTCGCCGGACAGATTCACCGGCGCTCCTTCCAAAATACCTTTCGCCGTGTCCGGGCTGAAGTCCGAACTGCCGCAGCCGGCAAGAGCGAGCGTCAAAATCACCAGGAATCCAAGCCAAATCCTCATGTTCGCCCCAGCGTACGCGCCGGACGGCGTTGAAGTCAAGCCGCCAACGGGCTGGAACCACCTGCGTCACAGTCTCGGTGAAAACTCGCCGCCGTCGAAAAGCTCCACTGGCGAAGGGGACAGCCTACTGTGTCCCCAGCCCACAAATTCCACCGCTTCAACAGAGCTTGACCGGTGGACACAGCGGGCTGTCCCCTTCGCTCGCGGGATGCCCGTCGGGTAGCGAGTTTTCACTCGAGGTCAGCGTGCGGGTAGGCACAGGAAGGCTGTCGCAACTGAGCTAGCGCACAGCCCAGCCCGGCGTCTTGACGGATACTTCGCGCAGGTGCGGATCGTATTTCTTCACCTGATCGCGAATCTTATCGCCGGCACCCAGAATGACCATGGTCAGGTCGCCGGTCTGATAATAGTTGCGGATGGTTTCGTTGGCTTTTTCCAGCGTCACGCCGTCGATGCGCGCGAACAGGCCATCCGCTTCGTCGCGGCCAAGGCCGTTCAGTTCGATCTGGCCGACGAGCCGCGCCTGCTGGCTCATGGTTTCCAGGCTCTGCGTAGGATAGAGGCCTTTCACATACGCCTTGGCCGAGGCGAGCTGCGCCGCCGTGATGCCGTTATCGTGGAAACGCTTTAACACGTCCAGCGCCAGGTCGATGGCCTTGATCGTGGTGTCCGTCTTCGTGTACGTGCTGATGACGATCGCGCCCGGCAAGCGGTCCTGATCCACGCGCGAACCGGCACCGTAGGTGAGGCCGGAGTTGACGCGCAACTCGTCGTTCAGCATCGACGTGAATCGTCCGCCGAACAGCGTGTTCACCAGTTCGAGCGCCGTGCGGTCGGGGCTTTTAATATTGATACCGGGCTGGGCAATCTGGAAATAGGTCTGCGTGGCGTCCGGCTTGTCGATCAGCAGCACACGTCCCGCGCGCGCCGGAGCCGAAGTCTTCACCCAGGAAAACGCCTCGCCTGCGGGCGCAGCGCCAAAAGCCTTGGCGAGCTTCGCCTTGGCCTGCGCAGCGTCAAAATCGCCGGTGACGACGATCAGCATGTTCCTGCCGCAATAATACTTCGCATGATACGCAGCGATATCCTCACGCGACATGCGCTGGTAGGACGCTTCATCGGGAGGCACGCCATAAGGGTGCGTTTTCCCGAAATACTCCGCGCGAAAATAATTGCCGATAGACGCCTGCGGATTGTCCTTCGCCGCCTTCATTTGATCCACGCTGCGCGCCAGGATCTTGCGCGCTTCTGTTTCTGTGAACGACGGATGCAGCGTCGCGTCCGCCAGCAAGTCCAGGCCTGCGTCGAAATCCTTGCTCAAAAACTGCGCAGTGATAGTGGTGGCCGAAGGGTAAGCGCCGAAAAATCCTGCGTTGAACGATCCCCCCAGGTAATCCAGCTCTTCCACGAACTGCTCGGCGGAACGCTTGGCAGTGCCCCGCCGCAGCAGCGCGGCCGTAATGCTCGCAAGCCCCGCTTTATCGGCCGGGTCCGACTCCACCCCTCCGCGGATTAGCACTTCAAAATGCACCAGCGGCACGCCCGCGCGCGGTAGCAGGAACAACTGCGCGCCGTTGGGCAGCACGTCCTTCGAATAAGGAGGCAACTTCGCCTGGCCGAACGCCAGCGCCATGGAGAACATCAGCAGTGCGGCTCTCATTTGCCCTCCGGAATCAACGTCGCGACCGTGCGATTCTTCTCGGTGAAATACCGCTTGGCGACGCGCTGAATATCGGCGGCGGTGACGGCTTGAAAATCCTTGTCGTGTGTGAATGTTTTTCTGTAGTCGCCAAAGATCGCGTCAAAATGCCCCAGCAGGGATGCACGTCCGGCGATGGTTTCAAGCCGCGCGTAATGCAGGGAAAGCATCTGGTTTTTGGCCTTCTGCAATTCGCGTTCGGGAACCGGAGCCGACTTTAAACGGTCCAGTTCCTCATAAAAAACCTTCTCAGTTCGAGCCGGATCCACTCCGTTACGCGGCTGGATGGTGAAGATCATGATGGTGGGGTCGAGCGAGTCGCCTTGGCCTCCGTTGACGCTCAGTGCCAGCGGCTCCTCGTCGATCATGCGCTTATATAAGCGCGAGCTCTGACCGCTGGAAAGCAGAGTGGAGATCACGTCCAGCACCGTCGCATCGGGGTTCTTCGCTTCCGGCACGTGGTAGGCGATCATCTGAATCGGTAACTGCGCGGCTTTCTTCACCACCAGGCGCCGCTCACCTAACTGCTCAGGCTCCTTCGTTCGCACTGGCGGAGGAGGTTCGTGCGCGGGGATCGGCTCAATATATTTCTTGGCCAGTTCCATCACGCCAGCCGCAGTCACATCGCCGACCACAACCATGGTGCAGTTGTTCGGCGCATAGCCGATGGCGAAATAGTCTTTCAAATCCTGCTGCGTCCACGCCTCGATATCGGAAGGCCAGCCGAGCACGGGCCAATGATACGGATGCGCCGTGAACGCGGCGGCTTCCAGTTGCTCGCGCAGAATGCCGAAGTTGTTGTTGTCCACCGACGACCGGCGCTCTGAATAAACCACTTCCCGCTCGGACTGCACCATTTTCGGATCGATGGCCAGATCGCGGATGCGGTCCGCCTCCATGTCGAACATCAGTTCCAGCGCGGTCGAAGGGAACCAATCGGTGTAGGTCGTCAGGTCCTGGCCCGTGTTGGCGTTGTTGTTGCCTCCGGCTTTTTCCATCTCGTTGTCGAACTGCTTCGGCCCGTACTTTTTCGCGCCGTTGAACATCATATGTTCGAAAAAGTGCGAAATCCCGGTGATTCCGGGGCGTTCGTTGCGCGAGCCGATGCGGTAGAAAAAGTACATCGCGACGTTGGGAATGTTGTGATCTTCCTGAATAATCACCTTCATTCCGTTGGCGAGCGTTGCGGTTTGCACGTCCTGCGCCCAGGCGCAAGACATCACACAAAATACGGGCAATAAGAAAATGCGTCGCATGCCGTTATAATAGCGAACATGAACCGAGCCGTTCTCTTTCTCATTTCTATAAGCGCGTTCGCGCAGACTCCTCCTCCCGCGCCCCTGATATCGCCTGAGGTGCATCCGGATCGCACGGTGACCTTCCGCCTGAAGGCTCCCAATGCGCAGGCCGTCAACGTGTCGCTCGAAGGCGCGAAACCCGAGGCGATGAAGAAGGACGACGCCGGCATCTGGACCTTCACCACCGCCGCACTGGAGCCGGATATTTATGGCTACGGCTTTTCCATCGACGGCGTCTCGATGATGGACCCTAATAATTCGCTGATGAAGCCCAATCTGCTGGCCAATTCGAGCGCGGTGGACGTGCCCGGCGAGGGCCTGAACTGGGAGCCCGCCGACGTCCCCCGCGGCGAGGTGCATCACCATTTCTATAAATCAGCCATCGTGGCCGACCATCGCGATTACTATGTCTACACGCCTCCGGGGTATCAGACGGGCACGGCGAAGTATCCGGTGCTATACCTGCTGCACGGCTTCAGCGACGACGCCAGCGGCTGGACTGCGGTGGGCCGCGCGCACGTCATCATGGACAACCTGATCGCGGCGGGCAAAGTGAAGCCGATGATCGTGGTGATGCCGTTCGGCTACGGCGCGCCCGAAGTGTTGCATCGCGGCTGGCAGATCAATATGGATACGTTCCGCCTGAACAACACCCGCTTCCGCGACGTGCTGTTGAACGAAACCATTCCCATGGTTGAGAAAGAGTACAGAGTCGACAAGCGCCGCGAGGCCAGAGCCATTGCGGGCTTGTCGATGGGCGGGTCGGAGTCGCTACTGACGGGCCTGAATAATCTGGATAAGTTCGCCTACGTAGGCTCGTTCAGTGCGGGCGGGTTAGGCGAGGATTACGCAACGCTGTTCCCCGCTCTGGACCAGGGGGCGAACAAGCAGTTAAAGCTGCTGTGGATCGCCTGCGGCACGGAGGACAGGCTCATCGACACTAACCGCAAATTCCGCGACATGCTGACCGCGAAATACATCAGGTTCACACCCATCGAGACGCCAGGCATGCACACGTGGATGGTGTGGCGCAGGAATCTGGCGGCGTTTACGCCGTTACTGTTTCAGTAGCGCACGCCGCTGGCGTGCAGCGTCGACCGCCGGGTCGACGGCCAGCAGGTGTGGCGATGAATCTCGACGCGACGCGCGTGCGCCGCGTTAACGTATCGATGACTTCGTTCTTTGCAGCAGGCCGGTCTTCGGATGGACATACAAGCCGCAGACCGCCTTCGGGCAGCCGCGCCAATCGTAAGTCATCAGTGTCGCGCCTTCGAACCAGCATTCCGCAGAAATCATGTCTTTCGCCCGCTCGCGAATCTCACTCCCCAGCAGCGTGCGTGCGTCCGTGGAGGCGCAGATCACACGCGGGGTCTTGCTCACCCATGTGCGTCGGCCCTTAGCTCGCTCGTTGACCACTTTGTCGATATCTCGGCGCACGGATGCTGACTCCTGACTACTTCTTCTTCGCCATCGCGCACGGCTCTTCGCACTTCTGGTGCTCGAACTGGATCGTCGAGTGGTTGATGGAGTACTGCTCGCACAGGATCGATTTGATCTTTTTCAAAATCGCCTCACTCGCCGACGGAGGCATGTCGTCGATCAGCACATGACAGCTTAGCGCGTGCGATTGCGTGCCCAGGCTCCAGATGTGCAGGTCGTGGACGTCGATCACGCCTTCCACCGCGCGCATGCCGCCCGAGACTTCTTCGAGCTCAATGCCCTTCGGCAAGCCTTCCAGCAGCACATTGATCGATTCCTGAATGATGCCCCAGCCCGACCACACAATCATCGCGCCGATCAGCATCGACAAGATCGGATCGATCGCCAACCAGCCCGTATAGTGAATCGCCACCGCGCCCAGGATGATGGCCACGCAGCTCAGCGCGTCGCCCAGCATGTGAATCCACGCCGCGCGCAGGTTCATATCGTGGCCGTGCCCGCCGAGCTTTAACACGATGAACAAATTCAACGCCAAGCCCAGCGCGGCCACTGCGATCATCGTCGATTCCACCACCGGCTGCGGATGCATCAGGCGCTGATAGCTTTCATAAAACAGCAGCAGCGCGAGCACCACCAGCGAAACCGCGTTGACAAACGCCGCCAGCACTCCGGCGCGCTGGTAGCCGAAGGTCTTTTGCGCGTTGGCGGGGCGCGATTGGAGATAAAATCCGAAAAACGCCAGCAGCAGGGCGAACGCGTCGGCGAAGTTGTGGCCCGCGTCGGAGAGCAGCGCCAGGCTCGAAGCGCGAAATCCGGCGAAAGCCTCCAAAACGACGAACGTCAGTGTCAGGATGCACGAAACGATCAGCGCCTTCCCGGTTCCCGAGTGGCTGTGATCGTGATGATGATGCCCATGATCATGCGCATGGCCATGCGAATGACCATGATCGTGCGGATGCGTATGCGTGTGGCCCATCATTTTTATGGTATCGCGAACGAGGTGTCAGAGCGCCACGCGGCAGGCGGCAGGTCCCCCGGGCTGACTCCTGACGCCTGGCGCGTGACGCCTGCGTGACGCCTACTTCTTCACCGTCTGCTCAATCGCTTCCAGTTCCTTGCCCGCGTCGGCCCATTTGCCTTGCGCGGCGAAGTCGCGGTAGCGCTTCAAGTGGGCGCGGACCTCATCGAGGCGCGCGTCGCCCGTTGGCGCAGCTACCGGCATCGCGGCGCTCGACAACGACGACACCGCGACCGGCGCCGCGACGCCCTTCTGCGCCGCGTCAAGCTCGGCCAGCGCCTGTTCGTAAGTATCGGCGTAGACCAGCGTGTTGCCCATCACCAGCGCGACCTTTTTCAACTGCGGCATGCGCGCTTCCGACGCTTGAATATAAATCGGCGCGACGTACAAGAACGTCTTGTCGATGGGCAGCGCCAGAATCTGGCTGCGCAGCACCTGCGAGCCCTGCTGGTTCCATAGCGTCAAATCCTTCGAGATGGTCTGGTCCTGATTGATCAGCGCGTCCACCTGCAATGGGCCTGCAATCACTTCCTGCTTCGGCAGATCGAGGAACACCAGCTCGCCCATGTGCGGACCGTCGCAGCGGGCCACCATCAGGCCAATCAGGTTCTGCTTGTTGCGAGGCGTGAACGGCAGCATCAGCAAAAATTCGGGCTGCGTTTCGCCGGGCAGCGTCATCACCATATAGGTAGGCGCGACGGGCGAAGGCGCGGCTCCCTGGCCGGCGGTTCCGGTGGCGACGTCCCATTGATCGGCGCGGTTGTAGAACGACTCGGGATCGCGCATGTGATAGGTGCGGAACATTTCCGCTTGCGCGCGGAACAGCACCTCGGGCGAGCGGGCATGCGCGCGCAGATCGGCGGGCATAGCGGAAGCGGGCAGGAACAGCTCGGGGAACAGCTTGCGGTAGGCCGCGATCAGAGGGTCGGCTTCGTCGAAAATGTACATGTGGACGGTGCCGTCGTAGGCGTCCACCGTGGCCTTCACCGCGTTGCGGATGTAATTGAAGCGGCCCACGTTGTCCACGCCGATTTCGCGCGCGTACGGATGCGATCCGCTGGTGGTGTAGCCGTCGACCATCCACACCAGCCGGCCGTCCGCGCCAATCACCAGGTACGGATCGCCATCCCAGGTGATGAAGCTGGCGAGCGCGCCCAGGCGCTCCGGCACGCGGCGGCGGATCATCATGCGGCTTTCGGGCGTCAGCGAATTGGTGAGCAGAATATTAGCGTCGCCTTCGGCAATCGCGGCCACAAACCTCATGCCGAACGACGACATGGCGAATCCGCCGGTGCCGTCGTAGCGGGTGTTCACTTCGGACGAGCCGCCGTCGTTCTTCGTCGAAGGATAGTTGAACTCAGGCTGACCTGTGCGAACGAAGACCGGCTCATGCGACGTTTCGGCGTAGTAAATCTCCGGCCTCTTGATTGAGAGGCTGGGCGTCAGGACTTCGATAGGCGCGCTCTTAACCAGAAGTTCCGGCAGACCGGTGGACGTGATGCGGCTCGCCTCAGCCAGAGCAAGTCCGTAGCCGTGCGTGAACGTCAGCGCGGAGTTGATCCACAAATGGCGGGCGTCGCCCAACTGGTTCAGGTCCAGTTCGCGCGGGGCCAGCAGCACCTGGCGCAGCTTTCCATCGATGATATAGCGATCGACATCCGTATCGGCGTACGTATAAGGACGCAGCGGCTGCGACTGGCTGAGCGTGTCGTGAAACGCGCGCCAATCCCACAGGCGCACGTTATCCAGCATCGGACGGTTCTTGACAAAATCGATGCGGCCTTCTTTTTGCGCCGGAAATTCGGTTTCGATCGCCCGGTGATCCAAGCCGTAGGCGGCGCGCGTGGCTTCGATATGACGCGCCAGGAACGGCTTTTCGAGCGCCAGTTCGTTGGGCTTCACATAGAGCGAGCTGACCAGCGGCGGCAACGCCCAATCGAATAGCAGCACCACGGCGCAGGCGATCGCGAGCTTGCGTCGACCGGCCAAAACCAGCACGGCCGCCAGCAGCGCGGCGAACGCTTTCACGGCTTGCATGGGCAGCTCGACGTTCTGCTGCACGTAATCGACGCCGGACATCAGGTTGCCGTGATCGGTGAACAGAAAATCGAAGCGGCCGATCCAGAACTGCGCGGCCATGGCCACCAGGAACAGCACCACCAGGATCTTGAACATGGTGGTCTCGAGCGCACCCAACTGGCGCAGTTCGCGCAAATCGATCTCGTTGCCAGCGCGGAAGTTTGGAAAATCGCGGCGCAACTGCCATCCGCGGGCGGTTAAGTAATGCACCACGCCTCCCACCAGCGCGCACGCGGTGAAGAAGTTGATGAGCATGGAATAAAACGGAAGTTGAAAAAAGTAAAATGCCAGATTGCGTCCGAACACCGGATCGCGATAGCCGGAGACGACGCTTTCGCCACCAAAGAATCGTGCCACGGTCCAGCCGTCCACCACCGAGAGCGCAGCAATCAGCGCGACGACGGCCAGGCCAAGCGCGGCCAAACGCGCGTATATTTTGTGGTCACCTAAACGCTCTCCCGCGTGCTTCAGGCCGCGCGCGTGAGCGATCCAGAGGACGGCGTAAAGGATAAGCCACGCGGCAAAGCCGGGGACGTATTCGTAGGCGGACATGCGCAGCCACGTCGGCACCTGGCCGAGTTCGCCCCACCAGGCGTAGTCAATGATGAGGGAGCAAATGGTGCGGCTGAACAGCAGGAGGACGACAAAAATACCAATCACGATCGCAATGCGCGGCTGCGGAGAATTCCGGCGGCGCGGAAATTCGATGTTCATTCAATTCAACTGTACACCCTGGCCCCGGCACCGGCCAGTCGTGGTGCGGAGACGGTCCACAAGGCAGTCACCGCATACGCCACCATCGTAGGCGCCACCATCGAATCGCACCGTTTGCAGCCCCCGGCGTGAGCCGGGGGATTCGCCTCTGCATGCCGCAATCCTCCCGTCAGCACCCAACCCCGACACTCATGGAGGGGATCCCCCACGGAAAGTGGGGAAAGTGGGGACGTCCATGATAGGTAAAAGT
>Ga0209698_10002146_pt1 | contig 22511 bp, 23 predicted proteins | sample LitLauG_LLR_2012_FD_187203 | JGI IMG/M metagenome (GOLD analysis project Ga0209698, IMG submission 187203) | Freshwater sediment microbial communities from Pennsylvania, USA - Little Laurel Run_MetaG_LLR_2012 (SPAdes) (version 2) | ecosystem: Environmental > Aquatic > Freshwater > Creek >...
GACATGCAGTTCGAGCTGGTCGAGCCGCTGCGCAACCTCTTCAAGGACGAAGTGCGCGCCGTGGGCGAGGAGCTGGGCCTGCCGGAGGAGATCGTGTGGCGCCAGCCCTTCCCCGGGCCGGGCCTGGCGGTGCGCATCATCGGCACGGTGACGCGCGAGCGGGTGCAGGTCCTGCAGGCCGCCGATGCCATCGTCACCGAGGAGGTGCGTCGCGCCGGGCTCTACCGCGACCTGTGGCAGAGCTTCGCGGTGCTGCCCGCGGTGCGCACCGTGGGCGTGATGGGCGACGAGCGGACCTATGCGTACCCCGTCGTGATACGCGCCGTGACCAGCGACGATGCCATGACCGCGGACTGGGCCCGGCTGCCGTACGAGCTGCTGGAGCGGCTGTCGAGCCGGATCATCAACGAGGTGCCAGGGGTCAACCGGGTCGCCCTCGACATCACCTCGAAGCCGCCGGGCACCATCGAGTGGGAGTAGTGGCCCGGTCCCGGGCTCGCGGTCAGGGGGGTCGGGTACCGTGGACCGGGTGAGCTTCGCCGCCGCGCCGTCGCAGCTGTTGGAGGGTCTCAACCCGGTGCAGGCGGAGGCGGTCACCCACCCGGAGGGCCCGCTGCTCATCGTGGCCGGCGCCGGGTCGGGCAAGACGCGGGTGCTCACCCACCGCATCGCCTGGCTCATCCGGGACCAGGGCGTCTCGCCCTTCGAGATCCTGGCCATCACCTTCACCAACAAGGCGGCCGACGAGATGCGCTCCCGGGTGGGTGCCCTCGTGGGGCCGGTGGCGAGCCGGATGTGGGTGTCGACCTTCCATTCCGCCTGCGTGCGCATCCTGCGCCGGGACGCCTCCCGGCTCGGCTACAAGTCCTCGTTCACGATCTACGACCAGGCCGATGCGGTGCGCCTGGTCAGCTACGTGCTGCGCGACCTCAACGTCGACAGCAAGAAGTTCCCCCCGCGCCAGGTCCACGCCCTCATCTCCGCCGCGAAAAACGATCTGATCGACTTCGAGGCCTACGCCGCCACGGCACGGACCATCCACGAGCGGCGCATCGCCGAGGTCTACCGCGAGTACCAGCGCCGCCTGCTGGCGGCGAGCGCGATGGACTTCGACGACCTGCTGCTCGTCACGGTCAACCTGCTCCAGGCCTGCCCCGACGTGCTGGCCCACTACCAGGAGCGCTTCCGCCACCTCCTCGTCGACGAGTACCAGGACACCAACCGTGCGCAGAACGAGCTGGTGATGTTGCTCGGCCAGAGGCACCGCAACGTGTGCGTCGTGGGCGACAGCGACCAGTCGGTGTACCGGTTCCGCGGGGCCGACATCCGCAACATCCTCCAGTTCGAGGACACGTTCCCGGAGGCCACGGTGATCGTGCTCGAGCAGAACTACCGCTCGACGCAGACGATCCTCGACGCGGCCAACGCGGTCATCGCCAACAACGCCATGCGCAAACCCAAGTCGCTGTGGACCGAGCAGATCGGCGGGGAGCTGATCACCCGCTACCACGCCGAGGACGAGCACGACGAGGGCAGCTGGGTGGCGGCGGAGATCACCCGACTGCACGGCACCCTGGGCGGCGTCGGAGCCGACGGTCGGGAGCACTCCTGGGGTGACGTCGCGGTCTTCTACCGGACCAACGCGCAGAGCCGCGCCGTCGAGGAGGAGCTCGTCCGGCGCAACATCCCCTACAAGGTGGTGGGCGGCACCAAGTTCTACGATCGCCGTGAGATCAAAGACCTCCTCGCGTACCTGCGGGCGGTGGCCAACCCCCTCGACGAGGTGTCGCTCAAGCGCATCGTCAACGTCCCAAAGCGCGGCGTGGGCGACACGTCGATCGTGCGGCTCGACCAGTGGGCCCGCACCCACGGTCGGACCTTCGCCGACGCGCTGGTGCACGCCGAGGAGGCCGGCGTGACCGGCAAGGCGCTCGCCGGCCTACGGGACCTGCGCGCCCTGCTCGACGAGCTCGGGGAGATCGCCCGACCCGTGGAGGCGCCCGTCCCCGAGGCGGGCGAGCAGGTGTCCTTCGAGCAGGTCTCCTTCGAGCAGGCCGAGGTCTCCCGTGGCGGTCCCGCGGCAGTGCTCGAAGCGGTGCTGGAGCGCACCGGCTACCGCGCCGAGCTCGAGGCCGACGCCTCGATCGAGTCCGCCGGCCGGCTGGAGAACATCGCGGAGCTGATCGGGGCGGCCCGGGAGGCGCCCGACGTGGACGGCTTCCTCGAGGAGGTGAGCCTGGTCGCCGACGCCGACGAGCTGGGCGACGACGAGTCCAAGGTCGTGCTGATGACCCTGCACACCGCCAAGGGCCTCGAGTTCCCCGTCGTGTTCGTGATCGGCATGGAGGACGGCGTCTTCCCCCACCTGCGCTCCCTCGGCGACCCCGACGAGCTGGAGGAGGAGCGCCGCCTGGCCTACGTGGGCATCACCCGGGCCAGGGAGCGGCTCTACCTGTCCTATGCCTGGTGCCGGAGCCTGTGGGGGCAGACCCAGTACAACCCCCCGTCGCGCTTCGTGAAGGAGATCCCCGAGGTGCTGATGCGCGCCGCCGAGGGAGGGCACCGCCACATCAACCGCCACCTCGGCGGCGGCAGCGGGTTTCGGGGGCGGGAGGCCGTGGTCGACGCGGCGCTGCGCGGCGGGCGGACCGGCCCGGTCAAGGGGACCGGAGCCGACACCCTCGGGCTGCGGGCCGGCGACGACGTGGTCCACGCCAAGTGGGGTGAGGGCGTGGTGCTCGACGTGGCGGGCCGTGGCGACAAGACGGAGGCGGTCGTGCGGTTTCCCTCGGTGGGCGAGAAGCGGCTGCTGCTCTCGCTGGCGCCGCTCAAGCGGGCCTGAGGCGGCTGCGCGCCTCCCCTCCGGCGCGGACGCGGTGCGGGTGCCCCGAAGTGGCCCGTGCCGGTCCGGCCGTGCCTCAGCAGGGCGGTGCGACGAACCCGGCGGGCGTGCCGGGGAGCTGGTAGGCGGTGGCCGACGGGGTGGCCGGAGCCGCCGTCGTCGGGGTGGCGCCGGCGGTCGTGGACGGGCTCGGCACGGTGGTGGCGGCCGCGCCGGGTGTCCGGATGCCGGCAAAGGTCGCGCCGGTGGTCAGGACCACATCGGCGCCCTGGAGGGTCGAGTCGGCCTGCAGGGTGGCGCCGCCCACGATCGCGGTGGCCAGCAGGGCGGCCTTGCCCGCGCCGCCGTTGCCGTAGCGGATCACCGACGTCGGGTTGTTGTAGGTGGGGGCGGACCCGATCGAGACCACGACGAAGCCCTGCGCCCGCAGCGACGTCTCCACCGCGCCGGCCTGGCCCCGCACGCCGGTGCCGTTGAGGACGCTCACCCGGACGTCGGCCGCGCTGATGCCGGTGGGGACGCTGGGCGCGGTGGTCGTGCTCGCGGGGGCGTTGACCGGTGCCTTGCCGAGGAAGGCGTTGATGGCGTCCTGGGCGTCGGGCTGCTTGATCTGGAGGACGTCGTTGCCCTGGATCACCGCCGGATCCGTCGGCAGGGTCACCGACGGCAGGTTGTCGGGGGAGATGCTGCGGAAGCGCTTGGCCAGGCTCAGCATCAGGCCCTGGCTGAACCCGCTGTCGACGGTGAGGTTGCTGGTGATCCCGCCGACGATGCTGTTGAGGCGCAGGGGGTCGGTGAGCCCGCTGCTCTGGGCCTTGGCCATCATCTTGCGGATGAAGGACTGCTGGCGGCGGATGCGGGCCAGGTCGCTCTCCGCCTCGAAGTGCCAGCGCCCGTTGGCGTAGTACTCGTAGTGCCGGGAGCGGACGAAGGCGAGGGCGCCGTCGCCGGTGAGGTTGACGCATCCGGCGTTTTGTACGACCAGGTTGGAGAACACGTCGCGCGCCGGTGTCGGGAAGTACTGCTTGACCCCACCGACCGCCGCGACCACCTGGCGGAAGGAGTTGAAGTTGACCTCGATGTAGTGGTCGATCTGGATGCCGACGTCCTGCTCGATGGCCTGGACCAGGAGGTCGGGACCGGTGTCGAAGGTCGTGTTGATCCGCTGCTGGAAGTCCTTGCCGGGGATCTGGACCCACAGGTCGCGAGGGATCGACATCAAGGTGGCCGACGTGGTCTTCGGGTCGACGTGAAGCAGGATGATGGTGTCGGAGCGCTGGCCGCCCACCGCGGCCCCGCTGCCGAAGGCCTTGGCATCGGCGCCGGTGATCCCGGCGCGCGAGTCGCTGCCGACGATGAGGATCGTCATCGGGCTGCCCGGTGCTTCGGACTTGCCGGTGGCGTTGCCGAGGTGGGTGATGTGGATCCGCTTGATCTGGCCGAACCGCCACGTCACGTAGCCGTACACGGATCCCGCGGCGACGAGCATGACGGCCACCGTGATGTTGGTGGCCAGCAGCACCCGTCGCGGCCACCGGCGCACCGCGCCGGCCCGCCGCGCCGCGCCGGCCCGCCGCGCCGGCCCGGATCCGGGCGCGACGGATCGGCGGGGCCCGCCACGGCCGGGAGGATCGTCAAACGACCAGGTCACGGATCTCCAACACGTCGTCTACGCCCGCCACCGCGGCGTGCACGGGTTTCACCCGTGGCGAGGGGCCGGTCCACTTGGCACCTCGCGGATCTTACCGACGGGCTCCACGCTGGATGTGTCACCCCGGCGCTGGGCCGGCCTCCTCAGCGGGTCGACGGCGGCGTCGTGCCGACCGAGGCCCGCAGGTTGACGATCACGTGGCCGTGGGTGTCCACGCGAGTGGCGTACTGGGCGAGGCCGTCGCCCGTCGCGGGGAAGCGTCGGGTGCTGCAGGGGTCGCTGAAGTCAAGGGCGGCGGCCTCCCAGCGCAGCAGGCAGGTGCGGGCCTCGCCCGGGGCGTGCGCCAGGAAGGCCAGCCAGCCCCGGGTCGGGTCGGGATCGACGTGCTGGACGAAGATGTCGAGCTGGGTGCCCCGCAGGGCCTGGAAGAGCAGGGGTCCTGCGGCGAGGATCGGTCGAGCGATCGTCGTCGCCTGGCCCACGTCGAACTCCTGGTCGCCGAGGTTGACCTTGGCCTGGGGATCTCGCGCGAGTCGCAGGACCAAGACGAGCAGGAGGACGGCGGTGAGCACGGCGAGGCCGGCGATCAACAGGAGCGAGCGGCCCCGCCGCGGCGTGGGTCGGCGGGTCACCGGAGCTCTGTCTGGAGAGCGCGCACGGGCACCTGCGTAGTATTCCGGTCGTGCACCGTCACTATCGAGTCGTCGTGGCCAAACCGGGACTCGACGGCCACGACCGCGGGGCGAAGGTCATCGCCCGGGCGCTGCGCGACGCAGGCTTCGAGGTCATCTACACCGGTCTCCACCAGACCCCGGAGCAGATCGTCGAGACCGTGATCCAAGAGGACGCCGACGCGGTCGGGCTGTCATTGCTGTCGGGGGCGCACATGACCCTGTTCCCTCGGGTCATCGAGCTCCTCGGGACCCGGGGTGCCGAAGACGTGCTCGTCTTCGGTGGAGGGATCATCCCCGACGCGGACATCCCCGCGCTCAAGGAGCTCGGTGCCGCCGAGATCTTCACCCCCGGCGCCCGCATGGACACGATCACCGAGTGGCTGGAGCGGGCCCTCGACGCCGCGGAGAGCAACCAGCCCACCTGAGCGGGCCGGACGAGACGTACCCACGAACCAGAGGAGCGCGCCAGTGGACCTGTTCGAATACCAGGGCAAGCAGTACTTCGCCCACTACGGCATCCCGGTGTCGGCTGGTGGAGTGGCCGACACCGTCGAGGCAGCCGTGGCCCAGGCCGCCAAGGCGGGGTACCCGGTCGTGGTCAAGGCCCAGGTCCAGGTCGGCGGCCGAGGCAAGGCGGGTGGCATCAAGCTGGCGACCACCGAGGACGAGGTCCGGACCCACGCCGGCAACATCCTCGGGATGGACATCAAGGGCCACGTCGTCCACCGCCTCTGGGTCGAGCACGCGTCGGACATCGCCAAGGAGTACTACGCCAGCTTCACCCTCGACCGGGCGGCCAAGATGCACCTCGGCATGGTCTCGGCGAGGGGCGGCGTCGACATCGAACAGGTCGCCGAGGAGGAGCCCGAGGCCATCGCCCGGCTCCACATCGATCCGGCGGTGGGGTTGACCGAGGCCCAGGCCCGCCAGCTCGTCGAGCGGGCCGCCCTCGACCCCGAGGCGACCGACGGCGCGGTCGGCATCCTCCTCAACCTGTACCGCTGCTACGTCGAGGGCGACGCGGACCTGGTGGAGATCAACCCGCTCGTCCTCACCACCGACGGGCGGGTGCACGCTCTCGACGCCAAGGTCACCCTCGACGACAACGCGTCCTTCCGCCACCCCGAATGGGACGGCTTCCGCGACATCGACGAGCTCGACGAGCGGGAGCGGCTGGCCAAGTCCAAGGGCCTCCAGTACGTCGGCCTGGACGGCGAGGTCGGCATCATCGCCAACGGGGCCGGGCTGGCGATGAGCACCTGCGACGTCGTCAACCAGGTCGGTGGCTCCCCGGCCAACTTCCTCGACATCGGCGGCGGGGCCAACGCCGAGGTGATGGCGGGCGCGCTCGAGGTCATCAACTCCGATCCCAAGGTCAAGGCCATCTTCATCAACATCTTCGGGGGCATCACCCGCTGCGACGAGGTGGCCAGGGGGATCGTCGCCGCCCTGGGCCGCGTCGAGATCAATGCGCCGATGGTGGTCCGCCTCGACGGGACCAACGCCGCCGAGGCTCGCACCATCATGACCACCGTCGAGTCCGACCGGGTGATCTCCCAGCCGACGATGCTCGATGCGGCGCGCAACGCGGTCGCCCTCGCGACGCGGTCGGGGTCGTGAGCGCCTCCCCACGGGCCGCCCGGCCCGCCGCCATCACCCCACGGGCCGCCCGGCCCGCCGACGCACCTCTGGAGGAGCTGTGAGCATCTTCGTCGACGAGAACACCAAGGTGATCGTCCAGGGCCTCACCGGTGGTCAGGGCCGCTTCCACGGCCTGCGCAACCGGGCCTACGGCACCAAGGTGGTGGCCGGGGTCACGCCGGGCAAGGGCGGCCAGGACGTCGAAGGCATCCCGATGTTCGACACGGTGGCCGAGGCCAAGGCGGCGACGGGTGCCAACGCCAGCTTCGTGTCGGTGCCGCCGAAGTCCGCGTCGGCCGCCATCCTCGAGGCGGCCGCCGCGGGGATCCCCTTCGTGGTGTGCATCACCGAGGGCATCCCGGCGCACGACGAGGCCCGGGTCTACAACGTCCTGCGGACCGATCACCCCGGCACCCGGCTGCTCGGGCCCAACTGCCCGGGGATCATCAGCCCGGGCAAGTGCAACATCGGGATCACGGCGGGCGAGATCGCCCAGCCGGGAGGACCGGTGGGCATCGTGAGCCGCTCGGGCACCCTCACCTACCAGGCGCTCTACGAGCTCAAGCAGAAGGGCATCGGGGTGACCACCTGCGTCGGCATCGGCGGCGACCCCGTCCCCGGGACGAACTTCATCGACTGCCTGGCCGCGTTCGAGGCCGATCCCGAGACGCGGGCGGTCATCATGATCGGCGAGATCGGCGGCTCCGAGGAGGAAAAGGCGGCGGACTTCATCGCGTCGCACCTGTCCAAGCCGGTGGTGGCCTACATCGCGGGCGTCACGGCTCCGGCCGGCAAGAAGATGGGTCACGCCGGCGCCATCATCTCCGGCTCGAAGGGCACGGCTCAGGCCAAGATGGAGGCGCTCTCCGCCGCGGGTGTCCAGGTCGCGCACAACCCGACCGAGGCGGGCGAGCGGATGGCGACGGTGGTGGCTGGCCTCGGCTGATCCTCTCGCTTCGGATCCCGCCGGGGACGATGGGCGAGCCGGTACCGTCTGGCAGGTGAGGATCGGTGTCCTGGCGTCGGGCAGTGGGACCATCCTGGGTTCCCTGCTCGATGCCGGGCTCCCCGTGGTCGTCGTCCTCGTCGACCGGCCCTGCCGGGCGACGGAGGTGGCGGCCGCCGCCGGTGTGGCCGTCGAGGAGGTGACCCGCGAGTCCTTCGGCGAGGGGTTCGACCGCGATGGCTACACCCTTCGCGTGGTCGAGGCCCTGCGGCGCTGGCGCGTCGAGCTCGTGCCGATGGCAGGCTTCGGCACCGTCCTCGGCGCGGAGCTGTTCGCCGCGTACCCCGGCCGGGTCCTCAACACCCACCCCGCTCTCCTGCCGGCGTTCAAGGGGTGGCACGCGGTCCAAGACGCCCTCGCGGCGGGGGTCGAGGCGACCGGGTGCACCATCCACGTGGCGACGGCCGAGGTCGACGACGGGCCGATCCTGGCCCAGGAACCCGTGGCGGTCCACGCCGGCGACACGGTGGAGACGTTGCACGAGCGGATCAAGGCGGTCGAGCGGCGCCTGTATCCGGAGACCATCCGCAAGTTCATCGAAGGAGCGCTGCCGTGAGGGTGTTGCTGTCCGTCTACGACAAGACCGGTCTCGAAGGCTTCGCGTCCGGGTTGGTGGCCCTCGGCCACGAGCTCGTCTCGAGCGGCGGCACCTCGGTGGCCCTCGAAGCGGCGGGCGTCCCGAACCGCAGCGTCGAGTCGGTGACCGCGGCCCCGGAGATGCTCGGGGGCCGGGTCAAGACCCTGCACCCCAAGATCCACGGCGGTATCCTCGCCGACCGCTCCAAGCCCGAACACCTGGCGGACCTCGAGGCGCAAGGCGTCGAGCCCATCGACCTGGTGGTGTGCAACCTCTACCCGTTCCGCTCCGATCCCTCCATCGAGCTGATCGACGTGGGCGGGCCGACGATGCTGCGCGCCGCGGCCAAGAACTTCGCGCACGTGGGCGTCGTGGTCGATCCGGCCGACTACGGAGCGGTGCTCGACGAGTTGCGCCGCGAGGGCGCGCTTTCGACCACGACCCGGCGACGGCTGGCTCGGCGCGCCTTCGCCCACACCGCGGCCTACGACGCGGCGATCGCCACCTGGTTCGACCAGCTCGACGACGATCCCGACCCGCTCCCGGCCACCATCCACCTGGCCCTCGAGCGGGCGCAGCTCCTCCGCTACGGGGAGAACCCGCACCAGCACGGCGCCCGCTACCGCGAGGTCGGCCGCCACAGCTGGTGGGACGACGTGGTCCAGCTCGGGGGCATGGAGCTGTCGTACCTCAACCTGTACGACGCGGACGCGGCCTGGCAGATGGTGCACGAGCTCGCCCACCTCGGCGCGGCCGCCGCGGTCGTCGTCAAGCACGCCAACCCCTGTGGGGCCGCGGTCGCCGACGGCGTCGGGTCCGCCTATGACCGGGCGTTCGAGTGCGACCCCATGTCGGCGTTCGGGGGGATCGTCGCGCTGTCCGCTCCCGTCGACGGGTCGGTGGCCGCCGAGCTGGTCGCCAACCCCAAGGCCGATGTGCTGATCGCCCCCGGCTACGACGCGGAAGCACTCGAGATCTTCGCCGCCAAGCGCAAGAACATGCGGGTCCTCGAGGCGCCCGCCCCCGATGTCGAGGCGCTGCACCTGCGCCAGATCAGCGGTGGGTACCTCGTCCAGGAGGCGTATCGCTTCGAGTCGCCCCGTGCGGCGTGGCGGGTCGTGACCCGCGCCACCCCGACCGACGAGCAGTGGCGGGATCTCGAGCTGGCGTGGCGGGTCTGCGGATGGGTCAAGTCCAATGCCATCGTCCTCGCCGCGGGCGGGATGGCGGTGGGAATCGGTGGCGGCCAGCAGAACCGGGTCACCCCGGGGGAGATCGCCGCGGCGCGCGCCGCCGGTCGGGCGACGGGCGGTGCCGCCGCGAGCGACGCGTTCTTTCCCTTCCGCGACGGGCTCGACGCCGTCGCCGCCGCGGGCGTCGGGGCGGTGGTGCAACCGGGCGGGTCGCTGCGAGACGACGAGGTGACCGCGGCGGCGGACGAGCACGGGCTGGCGATGGTGCTGACCGGCGAACGCCAGTTCCGTCACTGAGGGTGCGGCGAGCGAGGATCGAGAGGGAGGCGCGGTGACTGCGATCTTGATGCCGGGTGCACCGGTGGCCGACGCCGTCATGGCCGACGTCGCCGCGCGGGTCGCGGCCCTGGCGGCGTTCGGCAAGACGGTCGGCTTGGGGACGATCCTGGTCGGCGACGACCCCGCTTCCAAGGGCTACATCGCCAAGAAGCACGAGGCGTGCGAACGTCTCGGGGTGCTCTCCATGCACCTCGACGTCCCGGCGTCGGGCGACCAGGCGGACCTCCTCGATGCGGTCACCCGGTTCAACGAGGACCCCGCGGTGGACGCCTTCATCGTCCAGAACCCGGTCCCGCCAGGGTTCGACTTCAACCAGGCCATGGCCGCCCTCGACCCGGCCAAGGACGCCGACGGGCTCCACCCGGTCAACCTCGGGCTCCTCGCGCTCGGCGCCGACGCGCCCCGCCCGTGCACACCGGCCGGGATCCAGGCCCTGTTGGCCCACTACGAGGTCCCCGTCGAGGGACGCCACGTCGTCATCGTGGGCCGGGGGCCCACCCTCGGACGGCCGCTGTCGCTGCTGCTGGCGCTCAAGGCCCCCCACGCCAACGCGGCAGTGACCGTCGTGCACACCGGGGTCAAGGACTGGGCCGAGCACACCCGCCGGGCCGATGTCGTCATCGGCGCCGCAGGGGTCGCCAACATGATCACGCCCGAGGTGATCCGCCCCGGTGCCGCCGTCGTCGGTGGTGGCATCACCTGGGAGGGCCGCAAGCTGCTCTCGGACGTGGACGAGTCCTGCGGTGAGGTGGCCGGCTGGATCACCCCTCGCCTCGGCGGGGTCGGGGTCACGACGGTCGCGATGCTCCTTCGCAACACGGTGGCATCGGCGGAGCGGCGCGTCGCGACCTCCGAGAGGGCGTGAGGCCGCCGAGAGGCCGCCGGCGACGGGGTGGTGGGCTGAGCGGTGTGGCTTAGGCTTGGGGCCATGGTGATGTCCTGATGACCAGGATCGCCGACCTGCTCGCCGCGGGGCGGACGTTCTCCTTCGAGTTCTTCCCGCCGAAGAGCGACCAGGAGCAGGCGACCCTCGTGGCCGCGCTCCACGAGCTCCAGCCCCTCGAGCCGTCGTTCGTGTCGGTGACCTACCGGGGAGGCCCGTCGTCGCGCCAGCGCACCCACGAACTGGTGGCCGGCATGCTCCGCACGACCACGCTCACGCCGATGGCCCACCTGATCTGCGTGGCCCATTCCCGGCTCGAGCTGGCGGAGATCCTCGTCCAGTTCCGCCGGGCCGGCGTGGACAACGTCATGGCGCTCGGGGGCGATCCGCCGACCGATCCCGACGCGCCCCCCGGGGAGCTGACGCATGCCATCGAGCTCGTCGAGCTGGCGCGCGCCATTGGCGGCTTCTCCATCGGAGTCGCCGCCCATCCGGCCGGCCATCCCCGCTCGCCCAGCCTGGCCGCGGACCGCGACCGCCTGGCGGACAAGCTCATCGCGGCCGACTTCGCCATCACACAGTTCTTCTTCGATGTCGGCGAGTACCTCGGCCTGGTCGAAGACCTCCGGCGCCGAGGCGTCGACAAGCCGGTGATCCCGGGGATCATGCCGGTCACGACCCTCACATCGGTGCCCCGCATGGCGCAGATGGGCGCCGCCGTGCCGCCCGCCATGGTCGCCCGCCTGGAGGCGGCCGGCAGCGCCGAGGGGGTGCGGGAGGCGGGGGTGGCGCTGGCCGCCGAGCTGTGTGAGCAGCTCCTCGCCGAGGGTGCACCCGGTCTGCACTTCTACACCCTCAACCGGTCGCTCGCGACCCGGGAGATCTACACGAGCCTCGGCCTGTCGGGCGGGGTGCGCTGACCGATAGGCTCCCCTGCCATGGCCGACAAGATCACCATGGCAACCGACGGCACCCTTCAGGTCCCTGACGAGCCGGTCATCCCCTTCATCGAGGGTGACGGCACCGGCGTCGACATCTGGCCGGCGGCGAAGCTCGTCCTCGACGCCGCGGCGCGCAAGCACGGAAAGACGATCGCGTGGATCGAGGTGCTCGCCGGTGAAAAAGCGTTCAACGAGACGGGCAACTGGCTGCCGGACGAGACGATCGACCGCTTCCGCGAGTACCTGATCGGCATCAAGGGGCCGTTGACGACACCGGTCGGCGGCGGGATCCGCTCCCTCAACGTCGCGCTCCGCCAGATCCTGGATCTCTACGTGTGCCTGCGCCCCGTGCGGTGGTTCCAGGGCGTGCCGAGCCCGGTGAAGCACCCGGAGAAGGTCGACATGGTGATCTTCCGGGAGAACACCGAGGACATCTACGCCGGCTTGGAGGTCCAAGAGGGCACCCCCGAGGCCAAGCGCCTGATCGAGATGCTCCACGACGAGCTCGGCTGGACGATCCGGCCCGACTCGGGCATCGGGATCAAGCCCATCTCGGTCACCGGGTCCAAGCGCCTCATCCGCGCCGCGATCCAGTACGCGGTCTCCCACCAGCGTGCCTCGGTGACGATGGTGCACAAGGGAAACATCCAGAAGTTCACCGAGGGTGCCTTCCGCAACTGGGGCTACGACCTGGTGCACGAGGAGTTCGCCGATGTCGCGGTGGGCTGGGACGACTGCGGCGGCAAGCCGGGTGACAAGGTGCTCGTCAAGGACAACATCGCCGACATCACCCTGCAGCAGGTCCTGACCCGGCCCGACGAGTTCGACGTCATCGCCACGACCAACCTCAACGGCGACTACCTGTCCGACGCGCTGGCCGCGCAGGTCGGGGGGATCGGGATCGCCCCGGGCGCCAACATCAACTACGTCACCGGGCACGGGATCTTCGAGGCGACCCACGGCACGGCACCCAAGTACGCCGGCCAGGACAAGGTCAACCCCGGCTCGGTGCTGCTGTCCGGGGTCCTGATGTTCGAGCACCTCGGCTGGCAGGCCGCGGCCGACGACATCGTCCGCGCCCTCGAAGCAACCATCGCCGACAAGATCGTCACCTACGACTTCGCCCGCCAGATGGAAGGTGCGACGGAGGTCAAGACGTCGGAGTTCGCCTCGGCCATCGTCGACCGCCTGTAGGGGACCGCCGGACGAGGCGGGGGCCCCGTGGGCTACCGCCTTTTCCGCGTCGGTGGGCGCTGACTACGCTCGGCGCCGTCCGACGTCCAGGAGGAAGACATGGCGAAGTCCCCGGTCCGGGTCGCAGTGACCGGAGCTGCCGGCCAGATCGGTTACAGCCTGCTGTTCCGCATCGCGAGCGGGGCGATGCTCGGTCCTGACCAGCCGGTGATCCTCCACCTCCTCGAGATCACGCCTGCCCTGGGTTCGCTCCACGGCGTCGTCATGGAGCTGGACGACTGCGCCTTCCCCCTCCTCGCCGGGGTGGTCGCCACCGACGATCCCAACGTCGCGTTCGGCGACGCCAACATCGCGCTGCTGGTCGGCAGTCGCCCGCGGACCAAGGGGATGGAGCGAAAGGACCTGCTCGAAGCCAACGGCGCCATCTTCACCGTGCAGGGAAAGGCGCTGTCGGACCACGCGGCGGCGGACGTCCGCATCCTCGTGGTCGGCAACCCGGCCAACACCAACTGCCTCATCGCCATGCACAACGCGCCGACGATCTCCCCCGACCGCTTCAGCGCCATGACCCGCCTCGATCACAACCGGGCCAAGGCGCAGTTGGCGGCCAAGGTGGGCCGGGCGGTCAGCGAGGTGTCCCGTATGACCATCTGGGGCAACCACTCGGCCACCCAGTACCCCGACGTGTTCCACGCCCGCGTGGGTGGACGCAACGCCGCAGAGCTGGTCGACGACCGAGCCTGGTTGGCGGAGGAGTTCATCCCGACGGTCCAGCAGCGGGGCGCAGCCATCATCGAGGCGCGGGGCGCGTCGAGCGCCGCCTCCGCGGCCAACGCGGCCATCGAACACGTACGGGACTGGATGACGGGCACCCCGGCCGATGACTGGGTGAGCATGGCGATCCCGTCCGAGGGGGCCTATGGCGTACCCGAAGGCCTGCTCTCGTCGTTTCCCGTCACGACCTCTGGTGGGTCGATCTCCGTCGTCGGCGGTCTCGACATCGACGACTTCTCCCGGACCCGCATCGATGCCTCGGTGGCTGAGCTCGGCGAGGAGCGCGACACCGTCCTCGGCCTCGGCCTGCTCGGCTGAGGCGCGACCCGGGCGTTGCGACCCGGGCGGCGAGGCTCAGACGTGTCTCAGACGACGGTGTCTCAGACGACGGACGGCGGGCGCACCATGCCCTTGCGGTGCAAGTAGTCCAACTTGCGTTGGATGGCCGAGCGCCACGCGACCAGGTCCTCCTCGAAATGGGCCCGGTCGCCCTCCTCGAAGGCGTGTTCGAGCTCGTCGAACGCCTCGTCCTCCGCATCGAGCAGCGCTCGGTAGCGGGACAAGAAGTGGTCGTCGATCACCTCGGCAAGCGTCACTCTCGCACCTCCACGTCGTCCCTGGGAGATCCCTCGATGGTAGCCGAGCGGCGGGGGGCCTGTCCCGCCGAGGTGGGTAGCGTGGCGGCGTGCGCCGCTCCATCGAGGACCATGCCGACGACCATCCACCCGATGACGACGAGCGGCCGACCGCGAGCTGGGCGGTGGCCATCTCTGACGACTGCGAGGCGTGCGGCGACCCCCGGGTGGTCCTGACGCTGGAGGAGATCGGCCGGGCGGGACTCGGCGTCGTCGCCCACCTCTCGCCCGCCGGCGCGCGGCGCTTGCGCCGGGCGGTGGCGGCGGCGCTGGCCGAGCTGGGCGAGGAGGCCGGGCCGTGAGCGCCAGCGGCCCGGACCCGGCGGATCCGGCCGGTGCGGCGGATCCGGCCGGTGCGGCTGGTGCGGTGGATCCGGCCGGTGCGGCGGATCCGGCCGGTGCGGCTGGTGGGACGCTGCACCCCGCCGCCGCCCTCGCGTCGCTGGCCGAGGAGACCCGCCTGCGGGTCTTTGCCGCGGTCGTCCTCGGGGCCCGCTCGATCGCCGAGCTCGCCGAGGTCTCACGGCTGCGGGAGCGCGACGCCCGCCGTGGACTCGAGCGCCTGGTCGCCGGTGGCCTGGTCGTGTGCTCCGACGGCTCGTTCAGCGTGCCGATCGATCGGCTGCGCCACGCCGCCCGGCTGGCGTCGACCATGCGCCCGGCGGTCGCGCCCGAGGACCTCGGAGCATCGTCGGAGCAGGTCGCGGTGCTGCGCAACTTCCTGGTCGACGGGCGCCTGGTCTCGATCCCCGTGGCGCGCGCCAAGCGGCGGATCGTGCTCGACTTCCTCGCCCAGCGCTTCGAGCCCGGCCGGGTCTACCCCGAGCGGGATGTCAACTTCATGCTCGGCAAGTTCCATGCCGACTTCGCCGCGCTGCGGCGCTACCTGGTCGACGAGGAGTTCCTCGAACGCCGCGGCGGGTTCTACTGGCGGGCCGGCGGCACCTTCGAGCTGGACTGACCGCGGCGGGCGTGGCGTTCGGGCGCCCAGCAGCTCGCCACCCGCGCCAGGCCGGCGACGACCCCAACGGCCGGGGTGCAGGGCTGACCCCGGTGGCGGGGGTCGGGCGACGAGCCGCGCGCCCGCGGCGGGAGCTCGACCTGCACCCCGCCGGCTGCGGGCCGGTTGACGGGGTTGGACGGATGGAGGCCGCGCAGCTCCGGCGGGATGGCATCGAGGTCGTCGATCATGGCGAAGCGCGGGCTCGACGATCGCAGGCTGGCGGCCAGCTCGGCGGCCAGCGACCGGTTGGTCCCGCCGAGCAGCACGTCGTGGGGTCGTCCCGCCCGGCCGTAGCCGTGGATGGCCACGACGACCTCGACGTGCGCGAGGAAGCGGGCGAGGTGTTCGGACTGCGCGGGATCGATCCGCGACGACGGGACGTGCCAGACCAGGTCCGGCGGCTGGACCACGGTGTACAGGGACGCCCCCGATGCCGCGGCGGCTCGTGCCGCCACCGTCTCGGTCCCTCCTTCGAGGCCGCCGTGGAAGGCCATGAACCCGAAGGTCGACCGCAGCTCGACGGCCTCCACGACCCCGGGGTGGCTGAGCAGCTCGCCGAACACGGCCCGATCGTGCGGCTCGGTCGGCGACAGAGGCTCAGAACCCCGAGGACGGGTCGACCTGGGCGGCGTAGGAGAACGTGCACGCCTTGAGCCGGTTGGCCAAGGCGAAGTCGTCCGCCGAGGTCGCCTCCTCTGTGAAGGAGCGCACGAGCTGGCTCGGGGGTTTGGCCGTGCCGTGCTCGCGGAGGAACGTCGCCCACTGGTGGCCCAACGCCGCGTAGCGGTGCCACCCGTCGAGCCACCCGCCGATGTGCGCCTCGTCGGCGGGCGCGGCGGGGAGTGCGTCGAGCTTGGTGGCCAGCGCGTCGAGGCCGGCGGCTGCCTTGTCGGCGCCCGCGGCAGCCTGCTCGGGCGTGATCGATGCGCCGAAGGGGTCGGTCGTCCCCGCCGGTCGGAGGGAGGCGAGCGTCGCGTTGCACAAGGTGTTGGCCTGTGACACGAAGTGGGTGTCGGTCAGGACCCGCGGGCCGGTGGAGCGCGGGCGCAGCGCCTCGGCCGACAGCCCGAGCACCAGTGCGAACATCGCGGTGAACGCTCCGATCACGATCCACTTGCGTCGCCGTCCCGGCCGGCGCTCGTCACCGCCGCCGCCCTCGCCGCCGCCGTTCGGCCCGCCGGGGCGCTCGGGCGGAGGTGGGCCGTCGTCGGCTGGCCGGTGGATCGGCATGCGGGTACCTGGGGGGGAGGACATCGGTGGGATCCCTTCGCCGGGCAAGGGCCCCGCGGGGCCCTGCCGGCTGCTCACTCCGGCGGCTGGCGCCGGTAGCTCGATGGCGGCGATGGGGCCGGAGGTCGGCGTCGGCCCGACCGGCCCCAGGTGCTCGATGCTGGCACTCCTCCCGGGCACGGTCCATGCAGGGAGGGGTCGGTGCCCGGTGGTCCAGTGCCGGCCGTCCCAGTAGCGGAGGCGGTCGGGGCGCTCCGGGTCCGAGTACCACCCGGCCGATCCGCCCGGGGGCCAGCGACGGCGGCCCATCAGAACGTCGTCGCCGCCCGCACGGAGGCGGGCAGCGGGTCGAGGGTGGCGAGCCGAGCCTGTTCGGACGCGAGCACGGACATGTTGCCGCGGATGCGGATCCGCCCGGCCAGCAGCGCGGCGTCGATGGTGAGGCGCCCTTCGGCCAGCGCCGCGGCCGTCTCGTAGTCGCCGGTGAAGGTGGCGTCGGGCCTGGCGTCCTGCCCGGCGCGCACCGAGGCCCCCTGCGCGCCGACGGTCACCACGTAGCGGATCTCACCCTCGGGCGCTCCGGTGATGACCTGTTGGAGGATCAGGCCGCGGTCCGAGGGGGCCGGCGTGGCGGCGGCCACCTCCTCGAACCAGGCCTCGCTCAGGTACCGCGCCACCACACAGGTCTACCAGCGTCGGGCGTCTTGTGGCACGTCGGAACCGGTACGGTGCAGCGCGTCGCCACCGCCGCGGTGGCAGGGAGGGGACATCCATGGCCCAGTTGTCCGTCATCGCCAAGTTGACCGCCAAGGCCGGTCGTCGCGACGAGCTCGTCGACAAGCTGCGTGCGCTCGTGGCGGTGACCGAGTCCGAGCCCGGAACGCTCGTCTACTCGCTCAGCGTGTCCAGTTCCGAGCCCGACGTGATCTGGTTCTTCGAGCTGTACCCGGATCAGGAGGCCCTCGCGGCCCACAGCGGGAGCGAGGGGATGAAGGCGGCGGGCGCGGCCATGGGCGACCTGCTCGGCGGTGCGCCGGAGCTGCACCTCTGCGAGCTGGTCGTGGCCAAAGGCCTCCCGGGCTGACCGAACCCGGGCGCTGGGCGGACGCCGACGAGGGGCGCCACCAGCCCCGCCGCGAGTCGGGGCGCCCGCCGAGCCGCCCCGGCGAGGCGTGGGAGGAGGCCTGGAGCTTCGACTTCGCCGCGCCGGATGCATCGCTCGGTGGGTCGGTCCGCCTCGCGCTCCATCCGGCGCCGGGCGCAGCGTGGGTGTGGGCCCACCTCGTGCGCGCGGGGCAGCCGCTGATCGCGGTGCGCGACCAGGAGGTCGCGCCACCTCGTGGCACGAGCCTCGAGATCCGCGCCGAGGGGTTGTGGTGCGCCCTGCACCGCGAGACCCCGTTCGTGCACTGGACGATCGGCTTGGAGGCGTTCGCGGTGTCGCTCGATCCGCCCTCGGATGCCTTCGGCGCCGAGCGCGGCGATCGGGTCGCCCTCGGTCTCGACCTCGAGTGGGAGGCGAGCGCACCGGCGATGGAGGCCCCGATCGAGGGGGCCGGCTACGTGCAGCCGTCGCAGGTGCACGGCGAGATCCTGGTCGATGAGGACCGCCTGCTGCTCGACGGGTCGGGGTGGCGGTCCCACACCTGGGGAACGCGGCCCTGGTGGTCGGGACCGTCATGGTGGGCCGATGGGTGGTTGGACGACGGCAGGAGCTTCGCGGTCGCCGGCGCGGGCCACGGGTCGGGCCAGCTGGTCGGGTCGGGCCACCTCGTCGGGTCAGGATCGAGGGAGGGCTCGGCGCCGACGGCGGTGGTCGCCGCCGCGCGCAGAGGACCCCGATCCGCGCCGGTCAACCTTCCGTCGTCGGTCCACCTGGGCGACCTGGCGCTCGAGGTCGATCCCGTGGCCGTCGCGCCGGTGCTCGTCGAGGGAGGCGGCTCGGGACCGGCTCGCCTGGCGCGCTCGCTGTGCCGTTACGAGGGAGCGGGAGGCGTCCGCGGCGTCGGCTGGGTCGGGTGGCTCGAGCCGCCCGGGTGAGCCCTGCTGGTGCTCAGTGGCGCTTCTTGCGGCGCAAGCTCGACCGGATGAGGTCCTTGTTCATCCGCGCGATGGCGTCCATCGAGATCTCCTTGGGGCACACCGCAGCGCACTCGCCGATGTTGGTGCAGCTGCCGAAGCCGAGTGAGTCCTGGGTCGCGACCATCGCCATGGTCCGGCTCCAGCGCTCGGCCTGCCCCTGGGGAAGGGTGTTGAGGTGGGTCAGCTTCGCCCCGGTGAACAGCATCGCGGAGCCGTTGGGGCACGCCGCAACGCACGCACCACAGCCAATGCATGCCGCGGCGTCGAAGGCGGTGTCGGCATCGGGCTTGGGCACCGGGATGGCGTTGGCGTCCGGCGCGCCACCGGTCCCGGCGGTGATGTAGCCGCCCGCCTCGATGATGCGGTCGAACGCCGAGCGGTCGACGACGAGATCCCGCAGCACGGGAAAGGCCCGTGCCCGCCACGGTTCGATGTAGATGGTGTCGCCGTCGGCGAAGTGGCGCATGTGGAGCTGGCACGTGGTCGTCGCCCGCTGCGGGCCGTGGGCGATGCCGTTGATGACCACCCCGCACATGCCGCAGATGCCCTCGCGGCAGTCGTGGTCGAAGGCGATCGGATCATCGCCGAGCTTGATGAGCCGCTCGTTGACGACGTCGAGCATCTCGAGGAACGACATGTGCTCGCTGATGTCCGGGGCGTCGTACTCGACCATCTTGCCGGGCTGGTCCGGGCCCGGTTGGCGCCAGACGAAGAGGGTCAGGTTGAGGAGGTGTCCCTCGTCGACAGCAGGGCTGCCGGCCCCGGGCGAGTGGGTCTCGACGGCCGTCACTTGTAACTCCGCTGGCTCAGGTGGACGTTTTCGAACTCGAGGCGCTCCTTGTGGAGCACCGGTGTGGGCAGGGGGCCCGAGGTGACCGGTTCGGAGGTGAGGTCGCCGCCCCATCCCCACGCGCCGACGTAGGCGTAGTGGTCGTCGTCGCGCAGCGCCTCGCCCTCAGGGGTCTGGCTCTCCTCCCGGAAGTGGCCGCCGCAGGACTCCCGGCGGTGCAGCGCATCGGTCGCGAGCAGCTCCGCCAGCTCCATGAAGTCGGCCACCCGGCCTGCCTTCTCGAGGGACTGGTTGAGCTCCTCGCCACTGCCGGCGACCTTGACGTCGCGCCAGAACTCCTCGCGGACCGAGGGGAGCTCGTCGAGCAGCTTCTCGAGGCCGGCTTCGTTGCGGGCCATGCCGCAGTGCTCCCACATCATGAGCCCCACCTCCCGGTGGAACTCGTCGACGGTCCGGCTCCCGTTGATCGACAGCAGGCGCCGCGTCCGCTCGGCCACGGCGGCTTCGGCCGCGGCGAACGCCGGGTCCTCGACGCTGACCCGCGGTGGCTTCACCGACGCGAGGTGGTTGGCCAAGGTGTAGGGGATGACGAAGTAGCCGTCGGCCAACCCCTGCATGAGCGCGCTGGCTCCGAGGCGGTTGGCCCCGTGGTCGGAGAAGTTGGCCTCGCCGAGCACGAACAACCCGGGGATGTTGCTCATCAGGTCATAGTCCACCCAGAGCCCGCCCATGGTGTAGTGGATGGCCGGGTAGATCCGCATCGGGACCTCGTAAGGGTCCTCGCCGGTGATCCGCTCGTACATGTCGAAGAGGTTGCCGTAGCGTTCGCGGATGGTGTCCTCGCCGAGGCGGTTGATCGAGTCGGCGAAGTCGAGGTACACGCCGCGCCCGCCCGGTCCGACCCCTCGGCCCTCGTCGCAGACCTCCTTGGCGTTGCGGGATGCGATGTCGCGCGGCACCAGGTTGCCGAAGCTCGGATACTTGCGCTCGAGGTAGTAGTCGCGCTCGGCTTCGGGGATCTGCGAGGGCGAGCGGGTGTCGCCCGCCTTGGTCGGCACCCAGATGCGCCCGTCGTTGCGGAGCGACTCGCTCATGAGGGTCAGCTTGGACTGGTAGTCACCCGCCACGGGGATGCAGGTCGGATGGATCTGGGTGTAGCAGGGGTTGGCCAGGAGGGCGCCCCGCCGGTGGGCCCGCCAGATGGCGGTCGTGTTGCACCCCTTGGCGTTGGTCGAGAGGTAGAAGACGTTTCCGTAGCCGCCCGTGCACAGCAGGACCGCGTCGGCGGCCCAGGACTTGACCTCGCCGGTCACGAGGTTGCGCGTCACGATGCCCCGGGCCTGGCCGTCGACGAGGACCAGGTCGAGCATCTCGTGGCGGGGGTACATCTTGACCTGGCCGAGCCCGATCTGGCGGGCCAGTGCCTGGTAGGCCCCGAGGAGGAGCTGCTGGCCGGTCTGCCCCCGGGCGTAGAAGGTGCGCGACACCTGCGCGCCGCCGAAGGAGCGGTTGTCGAGGAGGCCGCCGTACTCGCGGGCGAAGGGGACCCCCTGGGCCACGCACTGGTCGATGATGTTGACCGACTCCTGGGCGAGTCGGTACACGTTCGCCTCCCGCGAGCGGTAGTCGCCTCCCTTGACGGTGTCGTAGAAGAGCCGGTACACGCTGTCGCCGTCGTTGCGGTAGTTCTTTGCCGCGTTGATGCCGCCCTGTGCGGCGATGGAGTGCGCCCGTCGGGGCGAGTCCTGGTAGCAGAAGCAGCTCACGCTGTAGCCGAGCTCGCCGAGGGTCGCCGCCGCCGAGGCGCCGGCCAGACCCGAGCCGACGACGATGACGTGGTGGCGCCGGCGGTTGGACGGGTTGACCAGCTTCATGTCGAACTTGTGCCGGTCCCACAGGTCGGCGACGGGGCCGGCGGGCACGTTGCCGTCGAGGGGCACAGGGGATTCGGCCCACCGTCGGGCGGTCTGAGGGGCGGTGCTCACGGTCAGATGCCTCCGCGCGGGATCAGTTGAGGGCGTGGGTCGCCACGCCGAGGGGGACGGAGATGAAGCCGAGGAAGATGGCCACGGACAAGAAGAGGGCTGCTCTGCGGATGACCGTGTCCCAGCGTTGGTTGTTGACGCCGAAGGTCTGGAACATGCTCCAGGTCCCGTGGTACAGGTGGAGCGCGAGGGCCAGCATCGCCGCGACGTAGATCACCACCATCCACCACTGGTGGAAGTTGCCGAGGACGTTCTGGTACACGTGGCCCCGCACGAAGGTGTAATCGGGGTGGACCCAACCCCACGTGAAGTTGGCCAGGTGGAACACGAGGAACAGGGCGATCGTGGTCCCTCCCCACCGCATCGTCACCGACGGCAGGTTGGCCTGCACGTGGTCGGGGTGGGCGTAGCGCTCCTGGCGGGCCCGCCTGCTGATCAAGGACAGCTCGACCGCGAGGTAGACGTGGGTGACGAAGGCCCCGAAGACGATGCCCCGGGTGATCCACAGCACCCAGCTGTGCGGGGCGAGCGGCTGGCCCATCCGGCGAAGGAACTCCGCGTACTCGTTGAGCTCTGTGCCGCTGAGCCAGGCCTTGAGGTTGCCCGCCATGTGGCCGATCACGAACAAGATCAGCACCAGGCCGCTGGCGGCCATCAGCACCTTCTTGCCAATCGTGGTCCGGTAGATCGGCGGCGCGGCGATCGTCGTCGTCATGTGCTCCCGAGCCCTCCTCGTCCGTGGGAGGATAGGGCGGCCAGACCCGCTAGCGCCCATTCGGGCCGAAGGGCCCTCGGGCGATGCGGCTGGCGTAGTGGTTGCGTGCCCGGCCGCCGGCCCATTCGAGGTCGACCTCCAGCTCGATCGGACCGTCCGCCGCGTCCTCGGGGAGGGCGAGGCGCAGCGTGCCCACCCGGGCGCAGCCGTCGGCTTCGACGGTGCCCTCGAAGCACCAGCTCTCCTCGCCCGCCGGCCAGCGCAGCCGTGCCCGCACCCGTCCGCCGATCAAGGGGGTGCGAAGATCGCTCACGACGTGGACGTCGAGCGCCAACTGGCTCCCGGGAGCGTAGGAG
>Ga0209698_10002148_pt1 | contig 22490 bp, 24 predicted proteins | sample LitLauG_LLR_2012_FD_187203 | JGI IMG/M metagenome (GOLD analysis project Ga0209698, IMG submission 187203) | Freshwater sediment microbial communities from Pennsylvania, USA - Little Laurel Run_MetaG_LLR_2012 (SPAdes) (version 2) | ecosystem: Environmental > Aquatic > Freshwater > Creek >...
GATCGCCGATGGACTGAGATCTCTTCAAACAGACGGGAAACTCGCGTCCGGCATCGACCCGGACGACCTCGCCACCACTCTGCTCGCCACGCTCCAAGGAGGACTTGTACTCGCCCAGGTACATCGGAGTCCCCGTCCGTTCGAAACTGCGGTCGATACCCTTCTCGCGCTTGCCATCGGCAGATGAGCCCAAGCCGGGTTCGTTCACAGTCATCGCCGAAGTTGAGTCACGGCGCTTGCGAACCCGCGGCCGTTCGTGATGCGCGACACCGTGTCGCTCTCAGTGGGTTGCACGGGTGTGGCGTTCCGTGAGGCTCATTCAGCCGAGCCTGACTGCTCGTGCCTATTGAACGTGGATGGCTTCGTCAGGATGAACGGGCTTTCGTGGCAGCTCCTCGCGTGGGGGAGACGTTCCACCTCGACCTCGACCTCGACGGGACGGCAATTGCCGGCTCGGGGCGGACCGAAGCACGGCGAAGCTGTCCCATGACACCGCGCCCGATTCGGCGATCCGCGCTCCGGGGCCGGCGACAGAACGTCCCGCCCGAACGACGGTCCGTCGGCGCCGTCACGGCGCACCGATGGCACGTCCGCGTGAGCGATACCGGATGCTCGCGGTCGCGAGCACCCAGCGGCGACCAGGATCGGACCAGCGCACCTATGCCGGCAGTTCCGCTCGGTCTGCTCGACGCCGACGAGACTCAGGGAAGGGCATCGCTGATCGGTCCGGGATAGCGTTGAAGTTGTGAACGGCGGGGGCCGGGGTGATCCTTCTCGGATACGGCAGGCCGAGTTGGTGGCCGCTCTGTCTCTTGGGATCGACCTGGGGTTCGGTCAGCCGATGGAGCACGTGCTTCGCCAGTGCACTATCGCCCTGCGCCTCGCTGAGTGCGTCGGCCTCGGAGAGGAGCAGCGCTCCGTCGTCTACTACACGGCGCTGCTGGTCAACGTGGGCTGTCACTCGGACGCGCACGAACAGGCGAAGTGGTTCGGCGACGACATCGCGATGAAGTCGGGCAAGTACGACCACGAATTCGGCAGTGTCGGAGGGGCGCTCGCCATGTTACGGCGCGTCGGAAGTGGGAATCCGCCGCTGCACCGTTTTCGAGTGGGCGTCGAGTTCGCCGTGTCGGGGCGCCGAGAACTTGACGGCATGATCGTCCAGCATGCGGCGTTGGCCCGTCGGCTCGCCGAGCAGCTCGGACTCTCGAAGGACGTGCAGGAGGCGGTTGGTGGCGCCTATGAGCAGTGGGACGGCAAGGGATGGCCCGGGGTGTGCAAAGGGGATGACATTCCCATTGCGTCGAGATTGGCCTCCATCGGCGAGTTCACCGAGGTTGCCCACCGCATCGGCGGGACGGCGGCGGCTGTCGCCCTGGCCGAGAGGCGAGCCGGGTCCCAGTTCGATCCCGCCCTGGCCGCCGCTTTCTGCGCCCACGCCGAGACCATCTTCGAGAATCTCGACACCACGGAGACCTGGGACGCGGTGATCGGGGCGGAGCCGGCCCTCCGTGTGTATCTCGGCGAGGCGCAGTTCGATGCGGCGCTGCTCGCCATCGCGGACTTTGTCGACCTCAAGTCGCCTTTTACGCTCGGTCACGCGCGGGCCGTCTCTGAACTCGCCGCGGCGGCCGGCACGACCCTCGGACTGTCGGACTCGGAGGTCGTGACGCTGAGGCGTGCCGGCGTCGTGCATGGCTTCGGGCGCCTCGGGGTGTCGAACGCCATCTGGGACAAGCGGGGCCCGCTCGGGGCCGGGGAGTGGGAGCGGGTTCGCATGCACCCCTATCTCACCGAACGGATGCTGCATCAGTCGCGTGCTCTCGCTCCGCTCGGCGCTGTTGCCGCGCAGCTGCGTGAGCGGCTCGATGGCTCGGGCTACCCCCGCGGGCTCTCGGGTGGCGTCATTCCGCTGCCGGCACGGATCCTGGGGACGGCCGACGCCTACCTGTCGATGCGTGAGCCCCGTCCACACCGTGACGAGCTGGCGCCGCAGCTGGCGGCACAGGAATTGCGGGCGGAGGTGAAAGCCGGCCGGCTCGACGGCGACGTGGTGGAGGCGGTCCTCGGCGCGGCCGGCCATCGGGTGGCCCGGCGCCGTGAGGGCCCGGCTGGGCTCACGGCTCGTGAGGTCGATGTGCTCCGGCTGGTGTCGCGGGGGCTCTCGAGCAAGCAGATCGCGACCCGGCTGGTGATCTCACCAAAGACGGCCCGTAACCATATCGAGCACATCTACGTCAAGATTGGTGCCTCGAACCGGGCGGGTGCGGGCCTGTTCGCGATGCAGCACGGCCTCCTCCCCGACGAGGCGCCCGACGCCCCCTGAAGCGCCAAAGATGGGGCAAGTGCCCCATGATCGGTGACTCTCGTCCTCGTTACGGTGGCTTTACCAGTCAGCACCAGAGGAAACGAGGCCACCATGAGTCTTCGGGGCAAGTTCTTCGCCGCGACCTACGACCGCCAGATGAAGAGCAACGAGAAGGCCGGGCTGACCGCGCTGCGGACGGGGCTCGTGGCCCAGGCTGCGGGCCGGGTGCTCGAGATCGGTGGCGGCACGGGCGCCAACCTGGCCCACTACGGGCCGGCGGTGGAGTCGTTGACCATCACCGAGCCGGAGGTCCCCATGCTGAGGCGCCTGGAGCGCCGGGCGCGTGCCGAGGCACCCGAGACGATCGTGCTGCGGGCTCCTGCCGAGGACCTCCCCTTCGAGGACCACACCTTCGATGTCGTCGTGTCGACCCTGGTGCTCTGCGGCGTCGACGACCAGCCCCGGGCGCTGCGGGAGATCCGCCGGGTGCTGCGATCGGAGGGCCACTTCCTGTTCCTTGAGCACGTGCGTTCGACCGATCCCAAGCTGGCGAAGAAGCAGGACCGCATGAACTGGATGAACCGACTGGTGGTGTGCTGCGACTGCAACCGGCCGACGCTCGACACGATCAAGGATGCCGGGTTCACGGTGACGTCGCTCGAACACACCGCCCTGCCGAAGGCCCCGAGCTTCGTGCGGCCAACCATCGTCGGGACCGCCACGTTACCGGCGGGCACGACAGCCCGAGCTGCACAGCTCGACACCGACCAGTCAGTCGCAGCGGGTAACTAACCCAAGGAGCCAGGCCATGCCCAAGGTATCGAAGCAGACCGCCGCACAGGTGGACGACTTCGGCGTCGCCGAGGACCGCCACGAGGACCTCGACGGCTACACGGTCAACTTCGTCTCCATTCGCCAGAGCCACGACCTGGCTCCGATGCTCGAGGCGCTCCCGGGCGGCAACTGCCCGTGCCCGCACTGGGGGTACCTCGTCAAGGGCCGCCTCATTGTCCGCTACGGCGACCACGAAGAGGTCATCGAGGCAGCGACGCCTTCTACATGTCGCCGGGACACGCGCCCGCAGCGGAAGCGGGAACCGGGTTCATCCAGTTCAGCCCGGCCAAGGATCTGGCGGCCACTACCGATGCCATCAAGAAGGCCATGTCCCGTAGCGAAGTCTTTCGCCTCGTCGTCTGAGCGTGCGCTCGGCGGCACCCTCAGCCAGAGCCTGTTGCCACCAGAGGCGATTGGCCGAGCTTGTCGAATGCGCACCCGCCCGTGGGCACGCGAGCGATTGACAGGTCAGCCCTGCCGTTCTAGGCTCCTGGCACCGATGGCGGTCTATTCGCGGTCCTTAGGCCGGCTCGCGGGAAATAAGGGCGATGTCGAGTTGCTGGCGGTCCTTCGGGCTTTCCTGCGTTATGGACGCCTCGGGGCCGAGCCTCACTGAGTGCAGTGGAAACAGCCTCCAGGGGGAATGGTGTCGTTCATCCAGATCATGCAGTTGCAGACGTCCAAGATCGATGAGATCCGAGCGGCCGTCGATGAGTGGGAGAAGGCCACTGAGGGCAAGCGCACCGTCAAGGGGAGCTTCGTCTGCCAAGACCGGGACAACCCAGACCGCTATTCGGTCATTGTCTTCTTCGACTCGTACGAGGACGCCACGAAGAATTCCGTACTTCCCGAGACGGATGCACTTTCGAAGAAGACGATGGGCCTCTCCGATGGCCCTCCTACATTCTTCAACCTCGACGTGATCGAGGAACGCTCGTAGCCCATCGACGCTCGGGATCTACCCATGGGCCATCACGAACGGAGGTGCAGCGGGACAATACGCAGCCGTTCCTATGCCCTATGCGAGGTTTGGCCTGATCGCGGAGCGGCCGTCCCCCCAAGGCACCGTACTGGTAGTCCTGATCGGGGATGATCCGCTCGACTGGGGCGGCGACGAACCAGGCCCATCTGACCCATCTGAGGCTTAAGGGGGGAAGGAGCTATGGGAGCCGCGGAGAGCAGCGTCACCGCCTTTTTCGAGGCGATGGCCGCAGCGTGGAGAGCCAACGACGGAGAGGCGTTCGCCGCCTTCTTCACCGAGGACGGCTCGCTCATCAACCCCTTCGGTGAACGGGCCGATGGTCGGGCCGCCCTAACAGCGATGTACAGCGGATACTTCGGGGGGATGCTTCAAGGAACGACCACGTCGATCATCCTGAACCAACTCAGGCCGATCGAGACCAACCACGCATTCGCCGATGCCGACCAGACGGTCTTCGCAGCGAACGGTGAGGTGCTGCTTGCCCTGCACGTCGTCAGCCTCCTGCGCCGAGACGGCGAGGACTGGCGGCTCGTTGATAGCCGCCCCTACGCGTTCGCGACTCCCCCCGCCTAGGATCCGAATTCGACCGAGCGTTGACAGGGCATCCGGTAGGCTCCGGAGTCGGTAAGGCGCGAGTGCCGAATCCAGGATGATGTCGGCAGTCAGAGTACGCCACGCGCCGGTCACCGGGTGTCGCTCCCGCTCACGCGTGTCTGAGAGCAACCCGGGCAAGCGCGCGCCGACCGCCATGATGCAGAATTGCGCCCACGATCGTCACAACCGTCCGGGAGCTCGCCGGGTAGCGTGGGAGGAGTACGGCAGTGCACGTCGCCGAGCTGTGGCGCCATCCGGTGAAGTCACTACAAGGTGAGTCGACTGACGAGGCGGTCGTTGAGGACCCAGGGTTGGCGGGTGATCGCCAGTGGGGCATCGTCGATTGCGAGACCGGCATGGTGTTGACGGCACGGCGGGTGCCCTCGCTGCTGCTCGCGAGCGCCCGGCTCACCGAGACAGGGGTCGAGCTCCTGCTCCCCGACGGCGACGTACTCATGGCGCCGAGCGCGCACACGGACGATGTCCTGTCGAACTGGATCGGCCGCAGGGTCGCTCTCGTGCGCGCCGAGTCAACCGGCCCTGGCGTCGGCGAGTACTTCGAGGACGCGACCGATGACAACAGCGCGGTCGTTTCGTGGACGATGCCACAGGGCCGCTTCGTCGACGCGCTCCCGCTGCTGGTCGTCACGACCGCGAGCCTGCGCCAGGGCCGCGCCCTTCATCCCGCTGGTGCGTGGGAGACACGCCGGTTCCGGCCCAATATCGTCATCGACGTCGAAGACGATGGATGGATCGAGGACGGGTGGTGCGGACGCACAGTCCGCGTCGGCACGGCTGCGGTGCGACCTGTCGTGCCCTGCGAGCGCTGCACGATGGTGACGCGGGCGCAGCCGGGTCTTGATCGCGATCTCGACGTCTTCAAGTCGCTCGCGCGACACCATGGCGCGACCTTCGGCGTCTGGAGCACCGTCCAGACGCCTGGGGTCGTACGCGTCGGCGACGAAGTGACGCTCACGGACTGACCGAGCCCTCGCCATGAGGGCGCCGCACAACGGTCCGCTCTGGCCCCGCTGTGACTGTCCGCGCTTGTCGTTCGGTGCGCGGGTCTGTGTCCGCCGGCGGGCGCCTGGTGATGCGTCGGTGGAGCCAATCACGCCAGGCGCCAGAAATCGGTGGTCAACCCCAAGCCATCGAGGATCCCCTGGTTGTGGCCCCGCGTGTGCGGATTCCATGTTGGCTCAAGGCGGTCGCCCCACCATGCGTGGGCGAGGCGGCATAGCTCGTCGATGGTGATGGTTGCGCCGGGGTTACGTCCTGCGAGCCATCGGTCGATGTGATCTTCCGACCGGAAGATGTTCATCGTGGCTCACGTGAACCCAATGTCGTCCCACCACCGCGAAGCCGGGACGAGGCAGTGGAACAGCAAGCTCGACTTGTCAGGTCGCTGATCGCGCACCGCTATCTCGACGCTCTCACCGCAGTCGGGGCAGGAGGTCTCGATGTCGCCGTCGGCGTGCAGCGCGGCGCAGATACCGAAGGCGTCCCAGCCGCAGTTGGCGTACCACCAGCGGTTGGCGGCCCGGACCCGGTGAGCGGTGGGTACCGCTGAGAAGGGGTTCGCCATACGGATCTCGGGGGTGCCTACGGCCAGGACGAGGGCGTGCTCGTGGTGGAGCCGCTCCCAGCCTGCTCGCACGTCCTCGACGGCCGAGCCGAGCTCGAGGCGGACTTCTTCGATGGTTGGAGCGCGTCCGAGTTCCACGAAGAGCCGGTAGGTGAGGTTGCGCAGCGCGAGATCGTTGTCGTCCATGGTCAACGATGTCACCCGAGAGCCTCCCTTTGCTCGCCGTCGAGCTTCCTTGTGCCCGACGAGAGATCCGGTTTCTGGCCTGGCGGACGCGGACCGAGGCGTCCGCGCGATCGCTAGTCCCGAACGCCACATGCGTCATTCGGCCCCATGCGGGACGTGCCGATCGCGATCGGGCAACAGTTGCAAGCACATGCCCTACCCCAGCCGTCCGACCGCTCGGGAGCGACGCAGGCGACCGCACCATATTCGCGCTACCGAATGACGGCGTTCTGTGTAGTGGCCAGCGCGTCATAGGGCTCTGCCGCGTTCACCCCCGATCGATCGGGGGCGGACCTTGTTGGGGCACTTGGCGGCAGGTTCCGGAGGCGTCCGATCAACTCAGGGTGGCCTCACTGGGCCACATCGATCGGGCGCCGAGCCATGTGGGTGGTCACTCCAACTGTTGGAGGATTAGCAACCGCGGACGACGGACTTCTCAGAGCTATTCCAGGCGTGGGGGGCGGCCCGTTCGACGAGGATGTTCGGCCATCCAAGCGGCGATGAGATCCCTCCTCCATATGCGGCCGACGGCCAGTTCGGCTTCGGGTCGGGGAAAGTCCGCGTACGCCTGAATGATCTGGTGAACGCGCTGACGCGATACACCGAGCATCTCGGCGATCTCCGGCACGCTGACGAGGTCCTGCGGCACGGGGAGGGATAGTACGGAAAGGCTTGACGACAAGCAAGCATCAAGTTAGTATTGACGTACGACAATAGGTGGCCCGGGCGGTGCGGCAAACACCCCCGGGCCTGGCCAAGACCTTGTTGGAGGTCTCGACGTGGAGAAGGTTAGGAGCGCGGTCGGTGGGGCGCGCGCTTGCGCGTGGCTCGCTGCGTACCGGCCGCTGCGGATATCGCCGCGGGAGTGGGCGGCGGTGCGGCCGTTCGTCGTCGAGTGTGGCGAGCGCCTTGGCCTCGAGGGTGGTGCGGCTGCTGTCCGGGTGGTGCGGGTGTTGGCCCGCTTGGCGGTGTGGGCGGTAGGGGAGGGGCTGCCGCTGGATGTCGAGGTGGTGCTGGATCCGGACACGGTGGAGCGGTTCGTGGCGGTCGGGCTGGCTGGTGAGGGTCGGTCGCGGGCGACGTACCGGGCAACGTTGCGACGTGTCGGCCCGCTGTTGACGACTCGTGCCCCCTGGGAGGCGCGCCCGGCGCCGGTCGCTCGCCGTCAGGTCGCTTTGCCGTACTCCGCACGGGAGCTGGACGGGTTGCGCGCTGCGGCGTTGGCGCAGCCGACGCCGCGACGGGTGCGGGCGGCGCGAGCGTTGCTGGCTTTGGGGGCAGGGGCGGGCCTCGACGGTCGGTGGGTTGCCCGGGTCGCGGCCCGTGACGTGCGCGTCGCCGGTGGCGCGGTCGTGGGTGCGCGTTGGCGAGCCAGCCCCGCGCGAAGTCCCGTTCCTCGCGTGTTGGGAGCGCGAGGTGCTCGAGCTGGCGGCGACCGCAGGGTGCGAGTTCCTCGTCGGGGGCCGCTCGAGGGCCCGTAACCGGGCGGGCGCGCTGGCGGCGTCGCTCGTTGTGGCCAATGGTGCGCCGTCGTTCTCGGCGTCTCGGCTGCGCTCAACGTGGTTGGTGACGCACCTGGCGTTGGGCACCCGCCTGCCAGTGTTGACCCGCGCCGCGGGGATGGAGGGCGCGACCGTGCTGTCCGACCTCCTCGGGTTCGTGCCGGTGCTCGATGAGGATGCGCGGCTCGCGATGCTGCGCGGAACGACATGACGCAACGCGCCCCGCTCGACAGCGGTGGCGGGCGACCGACGACCAGCGCGGAGCTGTAGGTCGCCTGCCGGGTCGTGGACCGCTCCGGGGTGGTGCCGGTGCTCTCACCTCTGCTGGACGCCGAGGTTGGCCGCCACCGCACGATCAGCGTCCGGGGCCTGCTGGCCGCAGGTCAGCTCAACGCCATGGCCCGCCACCACCACGCGCACCTGGTTGAGGTCGCCCGGATTATCAACGCGCTAACCGACGACCAGCGCGCCCATCTGGGGATCGTCCACCACGACCCTGCCCAGACGTATGACCGGGTCGACCGGCTGTTCAATCGGTTGTGCGACGCCCTCGAGGCGGGTCATGTCGCCGACGGGGTGCGCGTAGACGCCAAGTGGCTGGCGAATCGGATTGCTGCGGCGGCGGTGCCGGCCGAGTTCCGCACCTCGAGATCGGTCGCGGTGGATGGGACGGATGTAGAGACCTGGGGGGCGCTGCACGGCGATCCGCTCACGGTCGATCTCGACGGGGAGGCCACCGAGACGCAGCTGACCGACCCGTCGGTCCCCGGGCCGAAGCGTCCCGCCCGCAGAGCCCTCGTGTTCGGCGTGGGCGCCGATGGCCGCAAGCGCTACACCGTCGACCCGGACGCCCGCGCCGGGCACCGCTCGGCCACCAACAGCCGGCCCGCGGGCCCCTACGTCGGCTACGAACTGCACCTCGCCGTGCAGACCCGCGACGTGCGCTGGACCAACGGGGTCGACACCACCCGGCTTTCCGACGAGGTCCCCGGGGTCATCACCTGCTTCAGCCTCGTCCCCGCCGGCACGCACCGCGGCAAGGCCATCGTCGACGACCTGATCCGGGCCAAGCGCGCCGGCGAGCCGATCGACGACGTCGTGTGGGATCCCGGCTACAGCCTCTGCAAGCCCGGCACCGTGCACCACCGCCTCGCCCAGGTCGGCGTCCACCAGACGTTCCAGCCCGTCACCCACCAGCGCGGCCCCCGACCCTTCTCCGGCGACGCCCTGCTGATCGACGGGCAGCTGTTCTCAACGTTGCTGCCCGCCGATCTCCGCGATCTGCCCGCCCCGCCGAGAGGCGCTGCGGAAGCCGAGAAGCTGGCCTATGAGACGAGGTTCAACCTGCGGGCCCGGTGGCGGATGGCCCGCCACGCCGCGCCCGACGCCGACGGCGCGACCCGCTGGCGCTGCCCGTTCTGCGCCCGGTTCCTCCGCGCCCGCCAGTTCCCTAAGACGATGCGCAAACCCAAGACGGTTCCGCTCGTGCCAGTCGCGGAGGGGTGCACGCGGTGCTGCGGCGGGATCCTCACCGCCCAGGCGGCGGAGATGGCCTGGTGGCAGCGCATCACCTACGGGACCACCGCGTGGCGGATCTCGATGGGCCGCCGCCAGGTCGTCGAAAGCGTCAACGCTGCCCTCAAAGGCGCGTTCACCGACCTCGGCCGCGGGTTCCTGCGCGTGATGGGCGTCACCAAGATGACCGTCATGCTCGGCTTCACGCTCGCCGCGTTCAACCTCGACCGGATCCGCAGCTACCGGGCCAAACACCCCGTCGACGAGTGCGGCCTGCCGACCCACGAGCCCAAGCAGACCCGCGCCCGGCGACGGGTCGGCACCTGGACCGACGTCATCGACGCGTCCGAGCATCCGCCACCCGCGTAGCCCGAGTCGATCCGAAACCAAGCCGGTCGCCGACGGCGGCCGGCTTCGACGCGTCCACAGCCGACGAGCGCCACCACCGCACGCCGCCCCACGGGCACAAACACGCCTGAACGACCCGAAACATGGCGCCGAAGCCAAGAAACCCCGACCGGCCGGGGCCGAATCGGGGTTTCGAGATCACTAGGGGTGTTCTTTCGAGAACATCCCAGCGTGGAGGTGGCGGGAATCGAACCCGCGTCCTTCAGCTTCTCAATGGGCCTTCTCCGAGCGCAGCCGGTGATCTGATCTCGGGTTCCCCGCTCGCCACCGGCACCGGCGGGGAACCCCAGTCAACTAGGTGTCCCTAGCGGCCCGCTGACGAGACCACCAGGTGAGCCCTACAAGATGACGTCCGCGATCGACCCGTAGGGCAGGGGCCGGACGAACGGGCTACGTATTAAGCAGCCAGTGCGAGCTGAGGCTCGGCGTTTGTTTATGGTTTCCGGCTCTTTAACGTGGTTCCGGAGACCACGGCTCGCTTCTCCCACCTCGACGACCGAAGTCGAAGCCGATCACCCCCTTGTCAAGGTGCAACCGCGCCACTCTACCGCCGCCGCAGCTCCCGCCGGCCGAGAAGCGATCCGTCTCAGCCCACGCCCGCCGGCGCGCGACGGTCGTGCCTCGCGGCGGCATCGGTGAACATCTGCTCGGAGATGAGACCGACGATGTGGCCGGCGTCGACCACCACGACCCACGCCGCACCCCGGTCGTCGAGGCGGCGCAGCGCATCGGTGGCGGCGTCGCCCGGGCCGACCACCGGCAGCTGTTGCAGCGGCGTCGCCAGGTCGATCACGCGGACCGAGCGCCGATGCGCGACGGGGACCGCCTGGAGGCTGTCGAAGGTGACCAGGGCGGTCACGTGGCCCGACCACTGCTGGACGAGGAAGACGTTGCCGACCCCGCCACGGCCCATCTGCTCCAGCGCCCCGTCGATGGTCAGCCATCCCGACAAGATGGTCGGGAACGGTGCCATGAGGTCCGCGGCGTGCAGGTCAGCGATCCCTTCGAGGATCCTGGCCCCCTGCTCCTCGGCCCGGGACGCGGCGACGAGGAACCAGCCGATCGCCGCGAGCCAGATCCCGTCGAAGGACGCACGGCCGGAGATGAACAGGAGCGACCCCCCGCCCACCATGATCGCCCCGATGCCCCGCCCGGCCAGGGCCGCCGCACGGGTCGCCCTCGATCGGTCGTCGGTGACGCGCCACACGATCGAGTGCAGCACCCGACCGCCGTCGAGCGGCGATCCGGGGAGGAGGTTGAACGCGGCCAGGGCGACGTTTATGTAGGCCAGCCACCCGAACATGGAGGCGAGCAACGGCGACATCCCGAAGTGGTGGAGGCCGACGGCGATCGCACCGGACACCAGCCCGAGCAGGAGGCTGGCGAGGGGGCCCGAGGCGGAGATGCGCAGCTCGGCGCCGGGCGTGGCCGGGTCGGCACCGATGCGGGTGTAGCCGCCCATGAGCCACAGCACGATCCCGTCGACGGGCAGGCCTTCGCGCTTGGCGACCATGGCGTGGCTGATCTCGTGGAGCAGGACCCCGCCGAGGAAGGCCAGGGCGGTGACGCCGCCCGCCGCCGCGTACGCGAGCCGCGGGTACCCGGACGCGTGGATCGGGAACTGACCGCTCCCCAGACCGATGGCCAGGAACGCCGCGATCAGGAGCAGCGACCAGTTGAACCCGACGGTGACACCGCCGATCCTCCCGAGTCGCACGCTCTCCTTCATGGTGAACCCCTTACCCCGGGCGCGGAGCCCGTCACCCGCGAAGGTACGCCGTTCAGTCCCCGAAGCGGGTGTGGCTCAGTCTCCGAAGCGGGTGTGGCTCAGTCTCCGAAGCGGGTGTGGCGCCGGCTCGACGAGGCCCGGGCGATGTCACGCTCCGCGTCGCGCTCCGCGATGGCCGCCCGCTTGTCGTATTTGCGCCGTCCCCGGGCGAGCGCCAGATCGACCTTGGCGCGCCCGTCCTTGAAGTAGATGGCGAGGGGGACGAGGGTCAGGGAGTCCTGCGTCGTCCGCCTCGTCAGCTCCTCGATCTGGCGTCGGTGGAGGAGCAGCTTGCGGGGGCGGTCCGGGTCGACCGCACCGAACCCCGAGGAGAAGGCGTACGGGGACACGTGCACGCCGTAGAGCCACACCTCGCCGTCCCTGGTGCGGGCAAAGGAGTCCCGGAGCTGCACCTTGCCGTCGCGGATCGACTTGACCTCGCTGCCGGCCAGCACGATGCCGGCCTCGACCGTGTCGACGATGTCGTAGTCGTGGCGGGCCTTCTTGTTCTGCGCGACCGGACGGGGCCCGGTGGGCTTCGGGGACATGGGCTGATCACGGTACCGTGGCCGGTCGATGCTCCGGTTGACCAACGACGTCTGGGCCCGGATGGTCGCCCACTGCTACGACGGGCTGCCGCTCGAAGCATGCGGGCTGCTCGGCGGGGACCCGGCCCGGGCGCGGGCAAGCGTGTGCTACCCGACGGACAACACCGCGGCGTCAGCGCGGGTCTACACGGTCGACCCTCAGGGGCACCTCCGCGCCGATCGCGACGCCGAGGACCGCGGGCTCGAGATCATCGGGGTCTTCCACTCCCACACCCACACCGACGCCTACCCCTCCGAGACCGATGTGCGCCAGGCCCCGGACCCGGGTTGGCACTACGTGCTCGTGTCGCTGCGCGACTGGGTCCCCGTGGTCCGTTCGTACCGCATCGTCGACGGCGCGATCGCAGAGGAGCCGGTCGTGATCGACGGGTCGGGCAGGCCCGGGAAGATCGCAGGTGGCGCCGAGGTTCTACAATGACGACACACCGAGTCGGCTTTTCCCCCTGGAGCGCGCCCGTGAGCATCGACGTCCGTCTTCCCACCGTCCTCCGGTCCGCGACCGGCGGAAAAGCCACCGTCCAGGCGGAGGGCGCCACCGTCGGCGAGGTCTTCATCGACCTCGTCGAGCAGTTCCCCGAGCTCAAGTCCCAGGTCCTGACCGACGACGGATCGCTCCACCGTCACCTCAACGTGTTCCTCAACGACGACGACATCCGTTACCTCGGCAAGCTCGACGCCAAGGTCGGCGAGACGGACACGTTGACCCTCATGCCGGCGGTCGCCGGCGGCGCGGCCTGAGCCCGAGCGGCTCCTCCATGGCGCGCTACGACAGCATGCTGGACCTGATCGGCGACACGCCGATGGTGGACATCAGCCGCCTGTCGCCGAACCCGCGCGTGCAGATCCTGGCCAAGCTCGAGAGCCAGAACCCGGGAGGCTCGGTCAAGGACCGGGCGGCCAAAGCCATGGTGGAGGAGGCGGAAAAGGACGGCAGCCTCGCCCCCGGCCAGACCATCATCGAGTCCTCGTCGGGCAACACCGGCATCGCCCTGGCCATGATCGCCCGGGTCAAGGGCTACCCGCTCAAGGTCGTGCTCCCCGAGAACGTGTCGATCGAGCGCCGCCAGCTGCTCGAGGTCTGGGGCGCGGAGATCATCTCCTCGCCCGGCTCGGAGGGCTCCAACGGAGCCATGCGCCGGGCGCAGGAGCTGGCCGCCGAGCATCCGGAGTGGTGGTTCCCGTGGCAGTACGCCAACCCGGCCAACCCCAAGGCCCACTACGAGGGGACCGGGCCCGAGATCTGGCGGGACTGCCCCGAGATCACCCACTTCATCGCCGGCCTCGGGACGGCGGGCACGCTGATGGGCGTCGGCCGCTTCCTGAAGGAGCGCAACCCGGCGATCCAGGTGTGGGCGGTCGAGCCGCCGGTCGGCGAGATGGTCGACGGCCTGAAAAACCTCGACGAGGGCTTCATCCCGCCCGTCTTCACCGACAACGACGGCTTCGAGCTCCTCGACCGCAAGAAGATCGTCGGTCCGAAGGAGTCGATCGAGTGGACCCGGCGCCTCACCGAGGTCGGCATCTTCGCCGGGATCTCCTCCGGTGCGATCGTCGCCGCGGCGGTGAAGGCGGCGGCCGAGCTCGAAGACGGCGTGATCGTCATGATCGTCTGTGACGGCGGCTGGAAGTACCTGTCGACCAACGCCTGGACCGGTGACATCGACGAGGTCACCGAGCGCGCCCGCAAGGTCATCTACTTCTGAGATCCCATGCCCGGCGAGCGGGGCGCCGCGACGGAGGTGTTGAACGCGTTCAGGAGCGAGAAAGCGCGCGGAGGCGCGCGGTTTCTCGCTCCTCAACGTCAGGCGTCGGGTGAGCGCAGCAGCACTCGGGCGGCGGAGACCACCAGGTGTGGTGGTGTTGCCGACGTGAGCGTTGCGATGCGCCAACCGGCGGACAGGAGGAGCAGTCCCCGTCGGGCGTCGTGGTCGAACGCCGACCGGGTGCCGTGGGCGACCCAGCCGTTGACGTCGAAGCCGACCCGCTCGCGGGGCCAGGCCACGTCTATCTCGTACAGGACGCCGGCGATCAGCACGCGGTGGTGCAGCACGGGCGGGGGCAACCCCGCGCCCCGGATCTCGCGGAGCCATCGCCGCTCCAGCTGGCTGTCGACACGTTCGTCGGTCCGGGCATCGAGGAGCCGGCGCATCCCGACCAGGCCGCGCTGGTGCGGGGCCCGGCCCATGGCGTCGACCAGGTCGGGTAGCCGGCACAGCCCCCGCACGAGGGCGTCGTCGAGCGCACGCTCGACGAGCCAGAGCCGGCCCGTCCCGGCCAGATCGATGAAGGTGCGGGCCACGGAGGTCACCGGCACGCGGTTGGTCGACGTGCGATCGGCGTCGTGGAGCGGTTCGGCTGTCCCGTGGACCATGACGTCACGGAGCTCCCGCCCGTTGCGCCCGACGATCGTGATCTCGGGGGCGCCGGGCGCCACACCCTTCAGTCCGTGGAGCGCGGCCGCGGCCCAGTGGGAGGCCACGGCGTCAGGCCCGGCCGCGAGGACCGCGGCCAGCACGGGCTGGACCGGCTGGGCCGGCGCGCCGACCCAGGCGAAGACGCCGCGGCGGTAGGGGAGCAGGCGGCGGGCGCGCACCGCCGCGCGGAGGGCGCCGTCACCGACCCCGAGCGCGGTGGCTTGGCGACGGGCCACGAGCCCGTGCTGTCGGGCCGCGAGCGCCCCCAGGACGTGGAGGTGATCAAAAGAGGTTGATATGCATCAAAATATCAGCGTGGGATGCGCCACCGGCGCGGCTTCCATGCCACCGGATCCGGCCACCCGGCCAGGGCGATGGCCGCGTTGAGCACCCGGAGCCCGGATGTGGCCTCGAAGTCGTTGCTGCGGAGGCGCACGCGGGCGACCAGCTCGTTGCGGGCGTCCTCGAGCACGCGGATGTCCCCGCCAGCCAGGATGACCAGCTCGCGTGCGCCGGCATCGCGCTCGGCCGGGGTGCCCAGCGCGACGGCCCGTTCGCTGATCTGGTTGGACGGCTCCACGACCTACCTCCGAGGGTGCGGCCGGCAGGTGACGGCCGGTGTGCGACATCATGCCTTGACGGCTGCCCCGGGCGCAGCCCGGGACCGCCAGCCCGGGACCGCCAGTCGCGGCCGGCGGGAGCCGCCCCGGTAGCCTGACCTGGGATGGATGACCGGCCGATCGGCGTGTTCGACAGCGGCTTCGGCGGGCTCACCGTGGCGCGGGCCATGATCGATCTCCTCCCCGACGAGGACATCGTCTACGTCGGCGACACCGGCCGGTACCCCTACGGGCCCCGCGCCCTGGACGAGGTGCAGCGCTACGCCCGGGAGCTCACCTCGTACCTGCTCGACGCGCACGCGGTCAAGATGGTGGTGGTGGCGTGCAACACGGCGGCGGCGGCGGCGCTCGACCTGTTGCGCTTCGAGTTCGACGTGCCGCTCGTCGGGGTCATCGCCCCCGGCGTGCGGGCCGCGGTCAAGGTGAGCGCCAACCGGCGCATCGGGGTCATCGGCACCGTCGGGACGATCGCGTCCGGCGCCTACCAGCGGGAGGTCGCGGCACAGCGCGCCGGGGTCGATCTGACGTGCGCGGCATGCCCCGGTTTCGTCGAGTTCGTCGAGCGGGCGGAGACCCGGTCGGATCAGGTCCTGGTGCTCGCCGAGCGCCTGCTCGCCCCCGTGCGCGACGCCGGCGTCGACACGCTGCTGCTCGGGTGCACGCACTACCCGTTCCTGGCCCGGACGATCGGCGACGTGATGGGCCGCGACGTGGTCCTGGTCAGCTCGGCGGACGAGACGGCGTTCGAGGTGCGTGCCATCCTCGGCGACACCGGGCTCGGCCGTCGCAGCGCGGGCAAGGCCCACCACCGCTGGATCTCCTCGGGCGATGTCGCCGTGTTCCGCGAGCTCGGCCGCCGGCTGTTCGGACCGGAGATCGACGAGGTCCGCGGCTGGCAACCGCCGTCGTGAGCGCGGGCCCGAGCCTCAGCCCCGACCCCGGTGCGGGCCCGCTGTCGGTCACCGTGCTCGGCTGCTCCGGCTCCTACCCCGGGCCCGGTCAGGCGTGCAGCGGCTACCTGTTGCGGGCGGGTCGCAGCGCGGTGTGGCTCGACGCCGGGTCGGGGAGCATGGCCAACCTCCAGGTCCATGTCGGCCTCGCGGCGCTCGACGCGGTCGTGCTGACGCACGAGCATCCCGACCACTGGAGCGACATCGAGGGCTTGTTCGTGGCCTGTCGCTACGTGATCGACCGTGCACCCGTCCCGGTCTACGCGCCGGCCGGGTTGCGCGACCTGCTGCGGACGGGCTCGACGGCGGGAACCTTCGTCTGGCACGACATCGGCGACGGCGCCGAGGTCGAGATCGGCGCGCTGCGCCTGCGCTTCAGCCGCACCGACCACCCGCCGGTGACCCTGGCGGTGCGTGCGGACGCCGGCGGGAGGTCGCTCGGCTACTCTGCCGACTCCGGCCCGGCCTGGTCGCTGTCGCGCCTCGGTCCGGGGCTCCACCTGGCCTTGTGCGAGGCCACGTTCCTGCAGGACCGGGAGGGAAGCGTGCAGCACCTCAGTGCCCGACAGGCCGGGGCCTCGGCCCGGGAGGCGGGCGTCGGACGACTCGTCATCACCCACCTGTGGCCGACGACCGACCCCCGGGCGGCCCGGGCCGAGGCGGAGTCATCCTTCGGCGGGCCGGTCGAGGTCGCCGCTCCCCACGTCACCTACGTCGCATGAGGCAAGACGGGAGGGAGCCCGACGAGCTGCGGCCCGCCTCGTTCGTGCGGGACTACACCGAGTTCGCCGCCGGATCGGTCCTCGTGCGGATGGGCCGCACCCAGGTGCTGTGCACGGCGTCGGTCGCCACCGACGTCCCGCGCTGGATGAAGGGAAAGGGGAAGGGGTGGGTCACCGCCGAGTACTCGATGCTCCCGGGGGCCAGCCCCGAGCGCATCGACCGCGAGGCGGCGCGGGGGCGCCAATCCGGGCGGACCCAGGAGATCCAGCGGCTCATCGGCCGGGCGTTGCGCTCGGTGACCGATCTCGCCGCCATGGGCGAGGTGCAGATCACCCTCGACTGCGACGCGCTCCAGGCCGACGGCGGGACGCGGACGGCGAGCATCTGCGGCGCGTACGTCGCCCTCCACGACGCGTGCACGCGGCTGGTCGCCGACAAGGTGATGCGGGTCCACCCCGTCACCGAGGCGTGTGCCGCGGTGTCGGTCGGGGTGGTCGACGCCCTGGCCGTGCTCGACCTCGACTACCGGGAGGACAGCCGGGCCGAGGTGGACATGAACGTGGTCATGACGTCCTCGGGGCGCTTCGTCGAGGTGCAGGGGACCGCGGAAGGCATGCCGTTCAGCCGCGGGGAGCTCGACGACATGCTCTCGCTCGCGGAGCACGGCATCGCCAGCCTCCTCGACCTGCAGACCGAGGTGCTGGCGACACCGCCACCGCCGCGCGGGTCGCGGTGAACGAGTTCGTCCTCGCCACCGCCAACCCGGACAAGGCCCGCGAGATCACCGAGATCCTCGGTGGCTCCTGCGTGCTGATCCCTCGCCCGGCCGGGGTGCCCGAGATCGAAGAGACGGGCGACACCTTGGAGGACAACGCCCGGCTCAAGGCGCTCGCCCTGGTCGAGGCCACGGGCCGCGCCGCCATCGCCGACGACACCGGCTTGGAGGTGGACGGCCTCGGGGGGCGTCCCGGTGTCTGGTCGTCGCGCTACGCCGGCGAGCACGCGACCTACGCCGACAACGTCGACAAGCTGCTCCACGAGCTCGGGGACCGCGTCGGTGGAGCGCGGCGCGCCCGGTTCCGCACCGTGGCGTTGGCCGCGTGGCCCGATGGCCGGGTCCTCGCCGTCGAGGGGGTCGTCGAGGGCTCGATCGCCACCGAGGCCCGGGGTCGGGGCGGGTTCGGCTACGACCCGGTGTTCGTCCCCGACGAAGGCGACGGACGGACCTTCGCCGAGCTGGTCGACGAGGCACCCGACGCCAAGCACCGCACCTCCCACCGCGGGAGGGCCTTCGGCGCGCTGGCGGCCGCCCTCGGGGCCTGACCGCCGGCTCGCTCCCCGCGGCTCACCAGCCGCGGAGATCGACCGGCCAGGACTCGACGACGTCGTCGCCGTCGACGACGTGCAGCCACTCGTGGTAGGCCACCGTCGGGTCGACGTGGGCCGGCACGACCCGGATCCGCTGGCCCACCCGGTACGCGGGTGCGCCGTCCGCCGGGGAGAACGTGATGTGCTCGTCCGAGCAGTACCAGACCACGCCACCGTCGGCCAGCGTCGGGTTGCCGTGGTCCATGCCCAGGGCCTTGAGTCCGCAGTCGGCGACCGCCCATCCCCCCGAGCCGACCGAGATCACCGTGGCGAGCACGCCGAGCGCGGCCACGAACCCGAGCCCGAGCTCGCCATAGGCGGTGTCCATGAGGGCGTAGCTCCCGGCCTGGACCTCCGTCGCCCAGGTGTTGATGTCGTAGGTCCCCGTGCCCCCGGCGGAGACGACGTCGCCGCCGACGCGACCGTGGGCGTCGAGCAGGAGCCGCATGGCCGCCTCGGTCTGCTCCACGCGGGCGGCCCGATCGGGGAGGCCCACGACGTGGCCCTCGTAGCCCATGACGCCTCGGACGGCGAGCCCGACCGTGCGAGCACGCTCGGCGAGCCGGCCGGCGTCGGCGGGATCGCAGCCGCAGCGCGGGAGGCCGACGTTGACGTCGATGAGCACCTCGCGCACGCCGGCGGCGGCCGCGGCCGCGATCGTCTCCTCCGAATCGACCGCCACCGTCAGCCGGGCGCCGCTCGCCACCGCGGCCCGCAACCGGTGTCGGTCGACCACCTCGTTGGCGAGTAGGACGTCCTCGCCGAGTCCGGCCCGGGCGAGGCCGACGACCTCGCGCACGGTCGCCGCGGTGAAGTGGCGGTGGCCGGCCTCGGCCTGGGCCGCGGCCAGGCGGGTGCACTTGTGGGCCTTCACATGAGGGCGCAGCCGCTCGCCGGGGAGGGCGGCCGCCATGGCGGTGAGGTTGTGGGTGAGCGCAGCCTGCTCCACCACCAGGGCCGGGGTACCCAGATCGGTGAGCTTCACCGCCGCCCTCGAAGAACCGCGGCCACCGCCTCACGCTAGCTCCGCGGGCCGCTCGGGAGGCTCCGAGCCCGGGAGTTCGCCGGTGCGAGCCAGCGTGGTGCGATCATGGCAGGCGTGTACGACGGGGTCCTGACAGGCCGGAGGGCATGAGCGACGAGTCGTCGCGCCCGGCCGGGTCGGCGCCAGGAGCGTCCACCCCGCCGGCCGCCTCGGCGGAGCCGCCGCCGGCGGCGCCGATCCTGCCACCGACGGCGCCGCCACGCCCGGTGCCCCCACCCCTCGGGGGGTCGCCGGGTGTGCCAGCGCCCGTCGCACCGCCGGGCGGGCCTGCGCCGGGTGTGCCGGTGGCCGCTGTCGCACCGCCGGGCGTGCCGCAATGGGGGCCCGCACGGGGGGTTGCGCCGCTCGGCGGGCCCGCGCCGCCGCCCTCGGCGCCGTGGGCCGCCGGTGCGCCGGGCACCCTCGAGTCGCCCGCGCACCCCGGCGCGCACATCGCCTTGGTGGTGCCGGTCGGAACGAGCCTGCCGCCCGCGCCCGGCGCGTGGGTCGGTGACGGCGCCGCAGCGTCGACCCCGGTGCTCCCGGTGCCCCTGCCCGAGCGCCGCCGGCGGTGGCTGCCCAAGGGCGTGCGCCGCATCGCCAAGCTGCTGCTGATCGCGCTGGTGATCGAGTACCTGGTCCTGCCCCAGATCGCCGGCACCCGCAAGGCCATCGCGCTGCTCGGCCGGGTCAACGGGTGGTACCTGCTCATCGGCGTCGCGCTGGAGGCGGCGTCCTGGTTCGCCTATACGCGGCTCACGCGGGCCATCCTCCCCGCGGCGGAGTGCCCGAGCAACGTCACGCTCCTGCGCATCCAGCTCTCGACCCTGTCGGTGAGCCACGTGGTCCCGGGCGGCTCCGCGGCGGGGACGTCGCTCGGCTACCGGATGCTGACCTCCGCCGGGGTGGACGGGCCCGACGCCGGCTTCGCCCTCGCCACCCAGGGGCTCGGGTCCGCGGTCGTGCTCAACATCCTGCTGTGGATCGCCCTGGTGATCTCGATCCCGTTTTACGGCTTCAGCCCGCTGTACCTGACGGCGGCGATCGTGGGCGCCGTGCTGATCGGGGGGTTCTCCGCGCTCGTCGCGCTGCTGACCAAGGGCGAGGAGCGCGCCAGCGTCGTGCTCGGGACGATCGCGGCGCGGCTCCCCTTCGTCGACGAGCCGGCGGTGGGCCGCCTGGTGCACCGGTTGGCCGCGCGGCTGCGCGGCCTCGGCTCCAACCGCAGGCTGCTGGCCGCCGCCATCGGCTGGGCGGCGGCCAACTGGCTGCTCGACGCGGCGTCCCTGTGGGTGTTCGTCGCCGCCTTCGGCCATCGGGTGGCGATCGTGGGCCTCCTCGTGTCCTTCGGGTTGGCCAACGTCCTCGCCGCCATCCCCCTCACCCCCGGCGGCCTGGGTGTGATCGAGGCGGTGCTCACCTCGACCCTGGTCGGCTTCGGGACCGCCCGCGGCGTGGCCGTGCTCGGTGTGCTGTCCTACCGACTGGTCAACTTCTGGGTGCCGATCCCCCTCGGGGGCCTCGCGTTCGTGTCCCTCCAGGTCGACCCGGGCGACACCGACCTCGACCGGCGCAAGGCGCGTCGGAGCCGGCGGATGCGAGCGGTCTACCGGGTGCTCGAGCCGGTGATCGGCAACAGCGAGAGCGGCCGGGAGTGGGCCCGGCGCCACGGCATCAAGGTGTAGGAGGCCCGGCCGCGCCGGAGCTCATGGCCGCGGCCTGGGCCAGCAGCGCCCGGCCCTCTTCGGAGAGCGCCAGCCCCCGGGCGAGGGCCAAGCCGTCTGGGCTCATCTTTCCCATGGTCTTGGCGAGGACGTCGATCATGTGCGGGCGCGCCAGGCGGGCGCGCAGGTCGTCGTACTGGGTCTCGAGGAACACCAGGCACAGCGCGTCTTCGAGCGCCTGGATCTCCGGGTCGGTGCCGAGGCCGCGCTTGCGCATGATGTCCTGCACCCGTGCGACGTTGGCCTCGTCGTAGCCGCCGGCGCGCAGGAGGGTGGCCACACCCTCGGCCTGGCGCTGCGACAGGTCGCGGCGCCAGCGCAGGTAACCGGCGCGACCTTCAGGATGCGACGAGCGCGGGGACTCCCATCGGCGGAAGTGGTGGGCGCGGGCCGCGAGCTGGAGCGCCTCGGAGGCGTCCGGGCGCAGGCGCAGCACCCAACCCGTCACCGCTTCGGCGTGCAGCAGCTCCTTGGGCCCGCGGCGACCGCCGACGGTGACCTCGGTGGGGTCCTCGGCGTTGGCGGCGTCGATCGCCGTCACGGCCCGGGCGAACCGCGCCGCATCCATATCCCAAAGTCTACGTGCACCCCATCCTTCGGGCCGACCCGGCTACGGTGAGGCAGCCCGGATGGCCGGGCTGGGCAGACACCACAGGGAGCGGACCTTTGCGTAGTCGCGCCTTTCGGACAACTGGACCGATGGTGCTCGTCGCCGCGCTGGTGATGACCGCCTCCCTGCTCGTGTCGGACGTGGGCGCGCTGGCGACGCCCCAGGCGCGGGCTGCGGCCCACGCCGTGGATCCGGCGCGGGTGGCCTCGCTCGCCGGCGGGCGGCCTGCCTCGGCGCCGGCGGGGATCCAGGCGGCGTCCCTGCCGTCGGTGACCCCGGGGTACTGGCTGCTGGCATCGGACGGGGGCGTGTACCAGTACGGCACCGCGTACCAGGGGTCGATGCGGGGCCTGGCGCTCGCCCAGCCGATCGTGGGCATGACCTCCGACGCGACCGGCGGTGGGTACTGGATGGTCGCGAGCGACGGCGGGATCTTCGCGTTCGGCGATGCCGGGTACTTCGGGTCGATGGGTGCTCGGCCCCTGGCGCGGCCGATCGTGGCGATGGCGGCGACGGCGACCGGGCGCGGGTACTGGTTGGTGGCGAGCGATGGTGGGATCTTCGCGTTCGGCGACGCCGGGTTCTTCGGGTCGATGGGTGCTCGGCCGCTGGCGCGTCCGATCGTGGGGATGGCGGCGACGCCCTCGGGGCACGGGTACTGGTTGGTGGCGAGCGACGGTGGGATCTTCGCGTTCGGCGACGCCGGGTTCTCCGGGTCCGAGGGTGGT
>Ga0209698_10002149_pt1 | contig 22480 bp, 19 predicted proteins | sample LitLauG_LLR_2012_FD_187203 | JGI IMG/M metagenome (GOLD analysis project Ga0209698, IMG submission 187203) | Freshwater sediment microbial communities from Pennsylvania, USA - Little Laurel Run_MetaG_LLR_2012 (SPAdes) (version 2) | ecosystem: Environmental > Aquatic > Freshwater > Creek >...
TAAACTTTGGAGGCGCAAACCAACCAAAGGGCTCGGAGGAAAGGAGCCGAACATGCTGATTATAGGTTGTGACTATCATCCGGGCTTCCAGCAAATTGCATGGGTGGACACAGAAACCGGTGAGGCCGGCGAACGGCGGCTGACTCACCGTGAGGAAGCTGAGCGGTTCTACCAAGACCTCAAGCAGCGAAACGCCACCGTGCGGGTAGGGATGGAAGCGAGCGGACATGCGCGCTGGTTTGAGCGTTTGCTGCGCGACTTGCAGTTTGAGTTGTGGATCGGGGATGCGGCTGAGATTCGCACCAAGCGGGTACGCAAGCAGAAGACGGATCGTCAAGATGCGCAGTTGTTGTTACGGCTGATGATGGAAGAGCGCTTTCCCCGAATCTGGGTTCCCGACGCAGCCAATCGGGACCTGCGGCAGTTGCTGTGGCATCGGCATCGCTTGGTGCAGATGCGCACGCGGGTGATGAATCAGTTGCATGTGGTGGCGCTCAACGAGGGTCTGCGGCGTAAGAAGGCGCTGTGGCGACCGGCGGGGCGCAACGAACTGGAGTCGTTGAAACTGGCTCCCTGGGCCGGTCGACGACGCCAAGACTTGCTCGACATACTGGATCAGCTGACGCCGAAGATCCAAAATCTGACGTGCCAGTTGGAACAGGAAGTGGAGAGTCGACCGGTGACGCGGCGGTTGATGACTCATCCTGGAGTCGGTCCGCTGACGGCACTGGCCTATGAGCTGGTGATCGGAACGCCCGAACGTTTTCACTGCGGCAAACAGATCGCCAGCTACGTGGGGCTGGTTCCGACGGAAGAGTCCAGCGGCGATCGGCGTCGACTGGGGCACATCAGCCAACAGGGCAATGTGCTGCTCCGGTTTCTGCTGGTGGAAGCAGCGCAGGTCACGGTGCGCAGTCATCCAGAATGGCGCAGCATATTCTTCCACCTCGCCATGCGACGAGGACGGAAGATCGCGAAGGTAGCGATGGCTCGCAAGCTGGCGGTGCATCTGTACTGGATGTGGCGTCAGGGTTTGGACTACGGCCAGATGAACAAGCTCGGTTCGCACGCGGGAGAGCCCGGAAATCGCCATGGTGTGCAGTAAATCACCGACGTAATGATTGGGTATCCCGCTCCCTTTCGCAGGGAGTTCGAAGAAGTAATCATGATCGCAGTTTGGGATCGAAGAGATGGCTGGGTCGGACTGAGTTCCTGACCCCAACGATTAGAAGCGAGCCCTGGGTTGGAAAGCGCAAACCCCCTACGAGAGCGAAATGGCGCTCTTCTACGAGTGCAGGGAGTAGTGTACGTACATAGTGCTTGACTTCGCCGACATTGTTAGAGATCGGGATTTTTCGCCACTCATCGATAATGAGACACGACTGTCGAAAGCCCGGCGCTTATGGGCCGAATCACGAATCGGCTGTGTGGCGACCAGCCGTGGGCATCGCGCCTGCGATGGTTGCCCCGCGCGGCTTCGAATCGGCAACATTCCGGAGAGTACCGTCGCGGTGGTCCGCCCGAACCCGTTTTGATCGCTCACTCAGACCAAAATCCGGAGCGGCGGTCGCCTGAACCGTGCTTCGAAGGCGAAGGTCGCGTAGTTCTCGGCGATGCGGGGCCTCCGCTGGGGCGGCAGCTTGGCAATCTCGGACGGCGCCGAACTTCTTCCCGGCGGATCGTCAATAGAGTTATGAGTCCCATCGGCGTCGCCCAAAAAGTGAGCCATCTCGTGGATGAGGGTTATGATCTGTCCGTCGCGACTGGTGAAGGCAAAGGGCACCATGATCATTATCTTATCTCTCGGGATCTCAACGTCGCTCCCGTCCTGCGCCTTGCCCTTATCGAATCCTTTGAGCGCCACGCCGTTTGGCTGGGCCATTGCAAGAACCCCGCTGACGAGCATCCGGGCGGCGCTAAAACGCCCCGGCGCGGGTACGAAAGTTTTCTCATTGCCGCTCGTATTGCGATGCACCAGCGTCAACATGTTACGGAAGAGGTCACGGATTAGGTCGAAGTCTCCCTGCCGGTCCGGATTCTGATCCAGAAGGAAATGCCGATTGACCATGGCCGCCGACGCGGCGCCTGAGTTGATGCCCGATGGCGGAGAGAGAAAGGCCTGACGCGCCGAAAGAAGCGCGGCGTCAGCCGCGAGCACACACGCTTGAACCTCGGGCAGCAGCTCGTCGTAGACTTTCTTCATAGTCCGAGGGTTGACTGTCACAAAGACTGTTAGTGCCAGCTCGTTGATCTTGTTAATGGTCCTCTTATCTGGGTCGATCCTGAAGTCAGTAACACCGAACTGCCGCTTTTGAAATTTCTCGATTGCGCCCGTTGTAAGTCTGCCAACTCTCCCGTCGGGGTCGAGCTTTGGTTGGGGCCCGCCCATCGAGTCTGGGAAGCGGTTGAGCGCCCGCTGAATTGTTCGGACGTCCGTGGCGTCATTCGGCGCGCCGGCACCAACCGATTTGGCAATCGCTATCGGAAAAACGACGTCGTCCGATGGTTCGGCTCCGTCCGGAACAAAGCTTCCACGAGTGCAACGAAGTCCGCTATTGATAATTAAAGTCACATTAGTCGCCCCTCAATGAAAGAAAGGGATAACCCGACGTTGCCGATTCCCAACGGACTCTGGGAGGCCGCGGGGCCGATTGAAGATTCAACTCCGTCACGGTTTGTGATGTCACGCGGCGAGTCCAAGAGTGCCCGCCGATTCGGATTCCCAATTCTGGACTTTCAGTGCGTCGGCGAGCGGGCGGGCAACTGCTTCCTTTGTCTTCGCTCGCAAGGCTAATGAATACATCGGCCATCACATTTCCATTCGCGCTTAGTATAGCCTGAATACACCCGTTCTACGGCAAACATCCACAAGGGATTCTGATTTACGATCGCAGCGGCTGGATGAGTGCGCAGATTGTTTCTGACCCAATGCCCACCGTACCCGCCGCTGACTCGCGAGAAAAATTTCTCAAAGCAACGCCGAGCGAAAAGGCAGCCGCGATTGACGGTTTCTACTCCTACTACGGCACTTGGTCCGTGGACCCGTCCGGTTCGACAGTCACTCACCACATCCAGGAATCCCTATATCCAGCAGAGCGCGGAGAACAAGCAGTCCGCGAATTACATCTCGAGGAAAACCGCCTCGTCCTGACTGCGAAGACGCACGAAATGGGCGAGGAGCACGGGCGACGCCTGGTTTGGGAGCGCATCGGGCCCACTGCGGATAAACGCTAGAAGGGTTCGCCTGGATCGGCGACTCAACAACAATCGAAGAGAGATTCCTCGAGTGCTTCGATCTGACTATGCCGCTCGGCGCAGGCTTTATGGGTCGAAGTCGGAATTTCCGGAAGCCGGCATTGTTGCGGTCCACAAAGCGCAAAAAGCGCCGCCCCACCCGGCCCTGCGGGGCCGGGTGGGGCGGCGCTTCGATCGCTACCTGGTTGAGGGGAATTTTGTGAGGGTGCCATCGAAGTTGTTCCCCACCCACATACTGCTGCCATCGAAGGCCTCGACATAGGGACCCAAACCCGCAGTCAGTGTCTTGGCGGTTGCGCCGTGCTTGCCAGCAGCTTGGTCACGGTAGAATCGCCGTAATTGACGACCCAGACGTTGGCGCCGTCGAATGCTACTGCATTCGGGTTGAGCCCGACGGGATAGGTGCCCACAATTGCGCCGTTTCCGGCCACCAACTTGGTCACCGTGCCATCGCTAAAATTGGTAACCCAGATATTGGTTCCATCGAAGGCGACAGCGCTTGGGTAGCTGCCCACAGCGTATGAGCCGAGAGTGGCTCCGGTGGCCGCAGAGAGCTTGGTCACCGTCCCGCCGAGCTCGTCGGCAACCCAGATGGAACTTCCATCGAAGGCCATTCCCCAAGGGCCGGGGCCGGCAGCGAAGGTGCCCAAAACCGCGCCAGTGCTGGCCAGTAGCTTGGTCACGGTGTTGTCAGCGATATTCGAGACCCAGATATTGGTTCCGTCGAAGGCCATCCCTTCGGGACTTTGCCCTGCCGGATAGGTACCCAGGACGGTTCCGGTGCCGACTTGGATCTTCGCCACGACGCCAACGTCTTGATACGCAACCCAAACGTTGGATCCGTCGAAGACGGCCGCAAAGACGATCCCGCTCAAGGGATAGGTGGCGACCGTACGCCCGGTAGCCGCTGATACCACGGTCAAGGAACCAGTTTGACTGGCAACCCATAGATTGTTTCCGTCGAAGGCCAGGGCCGAAATGGTCGACGTGGGATTGCCTAATACAGTAGAGACGATGGGATAGGTCGAGGGATACCACTGCAAAAGTGCCGCGTTCATGGCTGCCGGACTTGGTGCCCCGGTGCCCGACGGTCCCTGCGGACCCGCGGGTCCTTGAGGTCCCGCCGCTCCCGGCGCCCCGCTGACCCCCTGAATTCCCTGCGGACCTTGAGGCCCGGCTGGTCCGGTGGCTCCCGTTGCTCCAGTTAGTCCCGGTGGGCCCTGAGCGCCTGCCGATCCCTGAGGTCCAGCCGGTCCTGCGGGACCGGTGAGTCCCTGTGCTCCTTGCGGTCCTGCGGGCCCGGCCGGGCCGGCAACTACGATCTCCAGCTCCGGCTGGTGGCTGGTGAAAGTGCTTTCCTTGCTATCGAAGGCGAACACGCCATTGCTGCCCACCAGGGCCAGGGCCAGTCCGTCGTTAGCCACACCGCCGTTCACCCAGCCCTGAGCCAGCGCCGTTACGTCGACCAAAATGAACTGGTTCAGGCTCGATTTCGAAACGTTGACGGGGTGGGTGTTGGTCGCCGACTGGCCCAAGGGGGGCGCGTTCGCGTAGGTCAACGTCCCTTCTGACCAGCTTTGATTGAGTTCGTACACGTCGAACGTGCCGCTGGTGTTGACAGCGTCAACATATAGGCGAAGCGTCGCCTTGCTCACGCTGGCGCTGGCGGGAATCGTCGCAAGATTGAACTTGATGTACGCGGATGAACCCGCCGAGACCACTAGGAGCGGTTGGGCGCCAAAGTTACTTCTGGGCGTGTTCAGGTTTGAGAACGTGTCCGCGCTGGGCGGCGCTGATTGGGCAAGGGCCAAGGTGGAAATCAGAAGGGTGGATGCAAAAGCGATCGTGCGCCACGGAAGAGTCTGCATGTTGGGTCTCCTTGTACCGCGATTTTGATGGCCCAATTGCAGCGAATTAGCAGCCGGACGATAATGCTCGTTAGACCGGTTGTCAGGCTTTTTGTCGCAACGGGCGGAGCGTTTCTCGCTCTAGACACATACGCGACGTTTCCCGCCGGATTCTTTCATCACTGGTCACAGAATTTTTCGGTGCGGGACATTCATGCAAGGACCACGGCGCAAGAAACGGCGGCCGGTCGTTTCGGCCGCGCAAAAATGGGAGAATACGAAACCCTGAAACAGCGAAAAGCAGGCTAGAAGGGACGCCTAAAGCAGGAACCATCGTGAAAATCCCTCAGGAAATAACCCGTCGAATCCGCAAATACAGCGTATGATTAAAGAGATGCCTTACATATCGGAACATCTCTCCAGCCTTCGCCAGGAAATCACCGACTTGCGAAATCTGAACGCCCGCCTCGCGGAGAGCGGCAAGCGCACCGACCTCGACCAGACCGCGCTCGAGCTGCGCACCAACCGCCTGCGCGAGATCAAGCAGGAACTGTCGAAGATGCTCAATCGTCCTGACGACCCCAAGGTCTGGTGGGAACGCTCTCGCAACTCGCCGTCGTCATAGTTCAGAGAATAGTTCAGAACTCGTATGGGGCACCCACCCTTCCCCTTCTCGAAACGGGGACAGCCGCATTCCCGTTTGCGCGCGAACTCTGGTTCGTTTTTCCACGCTCTTGCTCCTTGCTTCCGTTCCCATAACGGGCAATCCAGACTCTTTTATGTTCATCCGACCTTGACTGAGTTCTCTCGATCGCGAATACTCGCTTCATAGACTTTCAGAAAATCCGCTCTCCGGCGCACTAACTCCTTGGGGCTCAAGATTTTGCCCCTAAGTGATTGTGGCTCTAAGATTAATTGCAAAATTCTCGCTAAGTTGATGATTCCAATAGACCAGGGGGAGGGGGGAGGGTACCCATCACAGAGATTTTCCTAAATCGGTCGATAGGCTTTGGGTGACCGATTTGAGCGCAGCCTCGAGCCCTTCCCCACTCGCGACGCCGCCTTGCGCCATGTCCTTGCTGCCTCCACCGCGCCCGCCGAGCGTCGTCATGGTCCCTTTCATCAGCGCGCCCATGTCGAAGGGCTGGCCCGCGGATTGAGCGAAGACCAGCGACGGTTGAGGCGAGGTGGTTGCCAGAAGTGCGACGGCGTTGGAAGAAAGCCGAACGACTTTCTGCGCCAGCAGCTTGATGAAGTTCAGATCGCGTTCGGCAAACATGCGAACGACAAACTTCCGCCCGTTGGTGTCGGGAGTCTCCGCCAGCAGCGTCGCGGCCTGAGCCGCTGCGAGTTCTTCCTGCGATTGCTCCCTCTGCTTGCGCAGCGATCGGATCTCTTCGAGTGCTTTGCGGACTTGCGGCGGCACGTCGTAGACGTGCGCGGAGAACAGCGCCGCCGCCTCCGTCAGCGTAGTGAAGTCGCGGCGCGCGGTGGCCACCGCACGCTGTCCCGCGGTGAATTCCACCCGCCATCCCTGGCGAACGCGTTCCATCTGGCGTAGCAGGATACAGCCGATCTGCCCCGTCTGCCGCACGTGCGTGCCGCCGCAGGCCGTAAGGTCAAAGTCGCGAATGTCGATGAGGCGCAGCTCGTCGCGCTCAGCGGGCGGAAGTCTGCGCAGTCCGAGCTTCCCTGCTTCATCGCGCGTGACGTAGCGAATATCGACGGCGCGGTTCTCAAGAATGATCTCGTTCGCCAGTCGCTCGGCCGATTCGATCTGCTCTTTGGTCAGCGTCGGCGTGTCGAGGTCGATCGAGCAGTAGTCGTCGGCCATGTGGAACGAAACCGTCGGCGCGTTGAACAGCCGCACGAACGCGGCCGAGAGCAGGTGCTGTCCCGAATGTTGCTGCATGTGGTCGCGGCGGCGTGCGGCGTCAATCTGGCCGCGGACGCGGGTTCCGGGCAGGACATTCTTCACCGGCGCTTCGAGGTAGTGGACGACTTTGCCGTCTTCGGCGTCGGCGACTTCGCTGACACGCAATCTAGAGCCGTTGTCGAACTCGATCGTGCCGGTGTCGAAAACTTGTCCCCCGCTAGTGGGATAAAACGCGGTGCGGTCGAGAATGAGTGCTGGACGCGGGCTCTCGGCCACCTCCCGGACCTCGGCGTCGAAGTCGTAGAGGAAAGCATCCTGGTAGTAGAGGCGCTGGGTCATAGGAAAAGTATTTAAACACAGACGCACAGTGGAATACGGAAGAAGCAGCGTGCCTAAGAGTCGCACGCGCGCGCAGAGAACAGCAGGTTCCTCACCGGGCTTGCCGCCCGGTTCGGAATGACAAACCTAATTGTCGGGCGCAGCGGTCAGTAGGGCCCGATGATGCCGCCGATGTGGCGAGCGGCCGGCTTTACCGGTACTGCAGGCGTGACGGACAGGAGTGTCCGTCCCACACTTGCATCCAGGACGTCGAGATACTTCAGGCCGCTGCCGGTGTTGAACAGAACCACCGTGTCTTCGGGCGTGAAGAATCCGCTGGCGCACAGTTTGCGGTAGGCAACCAGGCACGCAGCGCCCTCCGGCGCCGCAAAAATACCCTCCACCTTCGACCAGTGACGCGTGGCCTCGAGGATCTCCTCGTCCGTGGCCGCGACAGCCGTACCCTTGCTCTGCTTGAGTATGTCGAGAATCAAATAGTCACCATAGGGCTTCGGTACGCGTAGGCCGGAAGCCAGCGTCGCCGCATTGGGCCACGCATCAGACGTAGGCTTGCCCTCTTCCCAGGCCTTCACAATCGGGGCACAACCCGATGCCTGCACAGTAACCATCTTCGGACGATTGGAGCCGATCCAACCCAGGGCTTCCATCTCCTCAAAGGCCTTCCACATGCCGAGAAGACCCACTCCACCGCCCGTGGGATAAATGATGCCTTGCGGCACTTTCCAGCCGAGTTGCTCGGCGACTTCGTAGCCCATCGTCTTCTTGCCTTCGACGCGGTAGGGCTCTTTGGTTGTGGAGACGTCGAACCAACCGTCTTTCTTCCAGAAATCTTCATTCTTAAGCTCAGCCACCTTGCGGGCGCAATCGCTGATCAGGCCATCGACCAGGGTCACGTGCGCGCCGTAGTAGTCGCACTCGATTCGGTTCGCCTCAGGGACATCTTTCGGCATGAAGATGTGGGCTTCGAGGCCCGCAGCCGCGGCATAGGCCGCAAGCGCTCCAGCAGCATTTCCGGCCGAGGGAATGGCCAGCTTCTTCAAGCCGAAGTGGCGAGCCATGGTCGCACAGGCAGAAAGTCCGCGCGCTTTGAACGAGCCGGTGGGATTGAGGCCCTCGTCCTTGATGAAGACGTTGGGATATTCTCGACTCGCCAGCATGGGAGTAAAGCCTTCGCCGAGCGAGACCGGATCGGCTTCGGGAAGAATGGCGTCGTACCGCCACATGGTGGGAGCGCGGCCGGCGAGGCGTCCAGCAAAGAACGTGCGCTTGATCTGCGGGAGATCATAGCGAGCGTAGAGAACGCCCGCGTCTTTAGGACAGACCGATTGCGGACGATCAGCGGGATAGTGTTCCCCGCAGCGGGTGCATTCGAGATGCGTCAGCATGCCGAATGCGAGTTTAACATTGCCATGCAGGTGTAAGGAGCTAGCTCCGCGGACCAGCGCGCCGCCGTAGAAATGCGGAAGCGAGCGGCCGAACCGGCTGCTACCTTAGCCCCTTAAACGACGTCTCCGGTTCGCCGAGCCTACTCCCGCGAGAGGGATCAAGGAGGTCGGATACCGCCCCGAACCCAATGAGAGTAGTGGCGCTTATCGCCAACGATTCGGCTAGAATGGCCCGGCAAGAAGGTTTCCCATGGATGCGAGACACCGCGGCGTTCAGATCTTCGGTTGGCTCTCTGTCATCGCTGGCTATGGCCTTGCGCTCCTACTCATTCGGGGGATCTTCATCGGGACCATGCGAGGATTCGCTGGCCGTCCTCAAGCCCTCTGGATCCTCGTAGGCTACCTGCTATTTCTTGCTCTTGCCGTCTACCTGTTCAAAGTCGGACGACGCGCAATATCGATCGCGAAAGGCAGCCCTCGGCCAAGAGCGCGGTTCGGATGGGGGAGAATGCTGCTGGGGGCGCTGCTGATATTCGGTGCTGCAAATAATCAGTTCCATTTCTTCCCGACGAAGCACTTCGTGAAGCCACTGGAATATGGGAATCAGACGCAAGCCGCGGCCGGGAATGCCACTACTATCGCAATCTGTATCGGCTGTGTGTTCCTGATTCTTTCGGGCATTTGGAAAGGCTTCCGTCGACCAACAATCAGGCTAGGCCTTGACTCATGACGAAAACGGGGCGATTACACTAGCTGAGAGGCATCCTGGAAAGGAGTCAAGTCGAATGCCGAAGGCGAAGGAATTCACAGTAACCATTGAAGACAAACCCGGGGCCCTGGGAAAGTGCTTCCTTGCTCTCGCGGAGCGTGGAGTGAACGTTCTGGCGTTTCAATCTTATGTAGAGGAGGGTGAGAGCCTGGCCCGAATGGTGGTGGATGATCCGACCAGTGCCAACGCCGTGCTCGGCAGCTTGCGTATGATCTTCGAGGAGACGGAGGTCGCATTGGTCAGGCTGCCGCACCGTCCGGGTGAATTGGGCCGCGCAGCCTCGCGGCTGGGTGAAAACAAGATTAACATTGACTACTCCTACTGCGGACTGGAGCCAGGATCGGCGAGGGCTCTGGTGGTCTTCGGGGTCGACAGCTTGACCAAGGCGGTGACCCTGCTGGACGAACTAGCCGCCGCAAACACGTGAAATGACAATCTCGTCCAAACGCCCGGTCGGGTATCGGTACTGAGTGGGTGGCGGGACTCAGTGCTCAGGTTTTGGTTCTGATGCCTCGGTCACTCCGCTCTTGTCGTCGGATCAGGCCGTGCGGGTGAGGGTTTTACTTCGTCCTGGGCGGCCATTGCTGTTTTGAAACCGCGAATGCTTTCGCCGAGGCCCTTGCCGAGTTCAGGGAGCTTCTTGGGGCCGAACACGAGCAGGGCAATTCCGGCGATGATCATGAGGTGCATGGGTTGAAACAGGCCTTCGAACATGGTTCCTCTTTTCGTTACGTGAAGTCTTGGACCGAGGGAGCGGCGCGGGTATGCAACAGACCCGCGCCTTCCCTTCCCAGTTTCGAGATCGACCGCAAACCTCGCTCAGCTTCCCGCGATCAACGACGGCCTCGCTGGGCTTCATCCGCATCTTCGGCCAAGTCAGCAAGGTATTGCATGAAATGACGTGACTGGCCAATGAAGAGGCCGTCTTTCGTGAGGGCATTCAGAGCTCCCATGGCCGCGCCCTTGGTCTCGGTGGGTCGAATGATCGACACGGGCGGGAAATGGCGGCTCAGGAATACAGTGGGCTCGGGCATGATGAGATTGGTTTGAAAATCCTCACCGCCTAAGGGTGGTGAATTGAGATCAGGGAAGCTGACGGATACGCCGGTGACGGGATCGATGGCATCGGTCAGAACCACGTTTCCTGCTTTGTCGTGCCAGGTCTGGAAGTGGCAGATTTCTGTCCCGCCGATGCTCAACAAAATGCGCAGGACTTCCACGTTGGTGGCTCGCTGAGCGAGTTGAGGATAGAGGCTTGTTCCACCCTGCTCGATCCACGGGAAGTGAAAGCCCGCAGTGTAGGCAACGGCCTGAAGGAAGTTTGCATTGCTGACATCGGAGTCCGTTCTGGGGATTGCGGTGTGCTGGCCAACAGCAAGAGTAGGAATGGCGTCGCGAAACTTGTCGCCCAAGTCCGGATTGGCACTGCGGCTGCGATAGCGAGTCCACCAATCCGTGCGCACGGTGAGCTGGGTCAGGTTGGTAAGGCGGCCGAAAGTTTTGTTGGATCCGGTGGCCTGGCTCGAGGGCAACGTTCGGAAGGCATCGAGGTTGACGGTGTCGGCGCCCTTGGATGCGAGATACGCGTTCAGGAAGGCTTCGTGGCTGAGCTCGTCTTCGGTATTGTCGGAGATGTACTGGTCCATGTCTGCATCAAGCTGTTTTACGTCGTTCGTGTAGTCGGTGTTTCCTCCAGTGGCCTGGGAAGGGTAGCCGGGAATCAGCTTGCTGGCTAACTTCGAGACTTCCCCGTCCTGGACACCAGCGAGTTCGTTGTACTGCAGCCAGATGTCGCTTTCGATAATTTCCGCCGCGGCGACGAAGCGGAGAATGGCCGCGTCCCCTTTTTTAAGCGAGCCACTGCGTTCTTCGGCGTTCGCGGCAACGCGCAACAACGGCGCAGCGGAAAGCGCAGCGCCAGCGACGCCGAGGCCTTTCAGGAAAGAACGGCGCTCGACCGCACGCGGCGCTTGAGAGTTCGGCTCATTGGTGGATGGGTCAGAGGATTGGAGTTGTTCGTGATTCATAGTTCTGCGCTCCTGATCTTCATTTTAGGAATGCGTTGAGTTCGACGCAGGGACTTCGAGGTCAACGTGAGTGGAAGATACGGCGGCGAGCGAGTGGCAGTGTCACGATGAGGTTAGAGGATTGTCAAAGGTTCGTCTGAAAAGACGAGCACCGAGAGGAAAAGAGCAGAGCAAAAGCCCCACTTCTCGCAAAAGACGCGAGAAATGGGGCACCCAAGCAATAGAGGTTATGCTGCCATCTCGTAGAGGAACTCGACGTAAGAGCGGACGGCGCCGTCCATGCCGAGGACCTTGGGGTTGGTAGACTCGATCAAATAGTACTCGTCCGGTGCGTGCGCGCCGTCGCCGTGACCGAGACCGAAACCGCCGGCGGGCAGGTGGAGAGGATCGCCGGTGAAAACGTATCCCGGCCACGATCCGGGACTGCGCGGAAGCACGATCGGATCGACGCCTTTCGCGCGATAAACTTTCAACTCGGTTTGAATAATTCTGGCGTCGGCGGAAGTGCTGTTGGGGTCGTAGCCGCCTGTCATGTTGACCTCGATGTCGGTGAATCCCTGCTTCACCAGATGCGCTTTCAGCGCGGCCAGAGAATCTGAAGCAGTCATGTCGGGAACCAGGCGGAGATCAAGCTTGGCGACAGCCCGATGCGGCAGGATCGTCTTTCCTCCTGGCCCTGTGTAACCTCCGACCAATCCTTCGATGTTCACCGTGGGTCTGGAGAGAAGCATTTCGATCGATTCCTGCCAGCCGACATCATTGATCCAGTGCGTGACACCGTATGCCTGCTTGGCCAGGCTTTCGTCCATGCGCTTGGCGGCGACGGCGATCATCTGCCTTTCAGCCGCCGAGAGCGGGCGCGCTTTGTCGGCGAAGCCTGCAATCGCCGGCGTGTTGCCGTCGGCCGAGACCAGCGTGTTGAGCGCGTGAATCAGGCGCCAGGCAGGACTGTCGACGCATGCCTTCACACTGGAGTGAACGTCGTGAGTCGGACCACGTCCCCAATGTTCGCCGCTTGAAACCAGTTCCAGTTCGATCACGCCCTTGGCGCCAAGCTCCACCGTAACGGTGCCATCCAGATCCTGCGCGGCGTCGGGCAGAAAGATTCCGTCCGTCTTTTTAAGCGCCGCGACGACTTCGGGGCGATGCACAATCTGGGCGAAGTGTGGGGAGCCAATCTCTTCCTCGCCTTCGCCGACGAAGACAAAGTCCACGGGCAGTTTGCGCCCCGCTCCGCGGATGGCGTGCAAGGCGGCGAGGAAAGTAGCTTCCGGTCCCTTCTGATTGACGGCGCCGCGGCCGATCAGAACTTTGCCGAGGCCGGGCTTGTCGACCAGCGCGGCGTCCCATGGCGGTGAAGACCACTCTGAAGGCGTGACCTGCTTGACGTCATACATGAAGTAAATGCCCAGCGTGCGGGGAGCACCGGCGTCGAGGGTGGCGAATATGCCCGGCTGCCCATCAGTGGGAACCTTGGAGACGGACTGAAAGCCGGCATCACGGAGCATTTGCATCGTGAGCTCGCAGCCTTCATTGACTCCGCGGTTTTCGGCCGCGATCGAGGGCTGGTGAATCCAGGATTGCAGGCGCTTTACGGATTCGTCGTGACGTTTTTCGATTTCAGCCCAGACCGGTTCCAAGTCTGCCTTTTCGGCGTGTGATAGACGCGGAAGACTAAGGGCAGCAGCAGCAGCGGCAGATCCAACAACGAAGTCTCGTCGATTCATGCCCGAGAGGGTACCGCGAGCGCGGTCTGATGTCTACCGGGCCGGCGGACCCGAGAGAAGAGCCGGTCCGGCTTAGGCCGTCTTCTTTTCCGTGGTGCAGAACTCGATCACCTTTCCCCGTTGTTGCGGGGGAATCCACTGCACACGTTTCCGGAAGTTACTCGGCACGTAAAACTCGATCACCTTCGCCACAATTCATCCCTACCCTTCAGGTTTTTTTTGACATCTCGTACTACGCCGGTTGCACTGGCTTTCCCCTATGCGTGGCCCTGCCACTCCCATCCGCATTGACAGCGGACCGAATCACACAATCGCAGCTTTCTTAAAAGTACCTTGCACACCGCACATGACCTCATCCACATGGTGCTTCTCCGTTCTTCTCCATCCCGATGCCTACAGAGAGTTGGACGCGCGGATCGCTTCCGAGATGCGACTGGGTTGTCATTTGAGTGTCAAACAATTGTCCGCAAATCCCCACTTTCGATCCCCCTGAGTATTGTGCCGATCGGGGCGGGACCGTTTCACATCCGGTCCGTCGCGTCTCCATCGGCGTGAGTGGAGAACGTGCCCCGTCGAAGGTCTTCAAAGAACAAAGCGCCCCGGGTGGAATGTGGATTTCGTCGGGATAGCCTTTTGAAAAGAGTGGTGATTGGCGTCACTGACAGTCGACCACCTCTGGATGTAGAAGGGCGTCGATAGCCTCTCCCCAGGTAAAGCGACTTACAACTCTGCGGGTTATGTAGCTCGCCGAAGGATTCCCGTCAAGCTCAGGTGGCGCGCATGGCCGATTCGCGCATCTGTCTCGCCTTATTCGTTGCCTTCGTGCTGGGCTTGTCGCTGCTGGTTCCGGCGGAGGATATTCCCGAGACCGCATATGACGAGTCGGAGGCTCTGCCTTACCGGAGGACTCCGGGCTGGTCACTGGCAGTAGCCCAACCCATCGCGGTGCTGCCGGCCATTTGCAGACGTGCGTCTCGGCTCGGTCGGCCTGCGTTAGCGCGGAGCATGGACGGTCCCGGCCGAAAGAACAGCTCATCTGTTCGCATCTTCCACTCGCTCACAATTCTCGACCACTCATTCCGCTGTTAGACATTCCACCACGACCAGCCCATCCACCCGCCAGATTTTACCGTCCGGATTTGGAGTGGAACTCCAAACCCAGCGATAAGAAGAAGCAGTCCGCGTTGAGGAATTGCGTAATACCGCGCGGCTCACCTCGCCTGGAAGCTATACAACCAAGGCGATTCAAGGAGGAGTTTATGAAGTGTGTGCACCCTAGCCGAGCATGGCTCGTTCCCTTGCTCATCGTTCTGATACCGATCATCGTCACGGCCGCCGCAACGGATAAACCTGGCCCCGGCTACTTTTCGGGTTACTTCGACGTGAGCGGAGTCCAGGAGCAAGGCGAACTGGTAGAGGTCACCCTGCATCTGAAACTCTTCAACCACAGCGACGCTGACGCCAAGAGCGTGATAGTCACGCTGCTGGATTCGTCTCCAGCCATGACTTTGCGCGGCAACTTCTCCCCGGTGAAGGTTTGGAAGAGCCAGCACTTCCTGGAAATGAGCCAGGAGTTCACCGTGACCAAGCGCGAATTTGCAGAGTGGATGGCCCCGCCTGCACAACCCAATCTGGTCATTCTGTTCCAGGATCCCGCAGGACAGGTTTGGCAGAAGGGCGCGCAGATCAGCCGTCGGCCTCTGGTGCCCAGGGCCCAGTAGTTTTGTGACGAATGATGCCCTCGGGCCAATACGTAAGGAGGAATTGTCCATGCGTCGTATTCCGATATTCGCTCTTCTGTTACTGGCCGCGCTGCTGTTGAGTCTCCCCGGTGTGGCTCAGGATGTAATAACCACCGCCATCGGCGGCGGGCCCAACGGCATTCCCGCCCTCGATGCCAATCTCTATTATCCGAACGGAATTGCCGTGGATAGTAACGGCAACTACTACATCGCTGCCGTGGTCCAGCATCGCATATTCAAAGTGAACACCAGCGGAACAATCACCGTGGTCGCAGGCAGCGGAGCTCAGGGCTACAGCGGCGACGGAGTGGTTGGCGGAGCCGCCAATGCGAGCCTATACCGTCCGGTCGCGGTGGCGGTTGACGGTAGCGGGAATGTATACATTGCAGACTCGTACAACTGTGTGGTCCGCAAGGTGGACACGGCGAAGACCATCACCACGGTTGCCGGTACAGCCGGGCAGTGCAACGCCAGCGGCAACAACCTGAGTTACCCCTCTGGGCTTGCCCTGGACGGCTCGGGAAACCTCTTCATCGGCGACTACAACAACTGCAGGGTGAGCCGGATGGTCCTCGCCACTAAGGCACTGAGCAACTACGCCGGCAATGGAACTTGCGGCTACACGGGTGACAATGGGCCGGCGACTAACGCGGAACTTTACTATCCGAGTGGGGTGGCAACCGACAGCGCGGGTGACGTGTTTATCGCGGACAGCTCCAACTGCGTGATCCGCGAGGTGAAGAAGTCGACTGGAGTCATCACAACGGTTGCTGGCAACAACACTTGCGGATTCTCTGGCGACGGCGGCAAGGCGACGAGCGCGCAGATGAACCAGGTGTTCGCACTCGCCGTAAATGGAGCTGGAACTACGGTTACATTTTCCGATTACTACAACCAGCGCGTCCGGCAGTTTACCGTGGGCGGCAACATCAATACTGTTGCCGGCACCGGGACGGCCTGTTCGGGCGCATGTGGAGAAGGCGGAGCCGCAACCAGCGCTGGGCTCTACAACCCGGTGGGCGTAGCCGTTACCAGCGGCGGCACCATCTACCTGGCCAACAGCACTAACTACGTGGTCGACAGTTTCACCGTGGGCGGGAATATCAAACTCGTCGCGGGCAACCACTCCTACAACATTGAGACGCTCATGAACGGCGCTCCGGCGAACGGGGTGGTTCTGATGTTCCCCTACGGCATTGCGGTCGATCCCTCGAACAACATGTTTGTCGCCGACAGCAACAATTTCATGGTGCGTGAGCTGGTCAATTCCTCTGGCCTCGTGAATTACTTCGCCGGCAACGGCGCGTATGGCTACAGCGGGGACGGCGGAAAAGCGACCAGCGCCGGGTTGACGTACGACTATGGCGTGGCCAGAGACAGTAGCGGCAATATCTACATTGCCGATACCTACGACTGCCTGGTGCGTAAGGTCGACACGGGCGGGAATATCAGCACATTCGCCGGTCTCGTGGTAAGTGGAGCGCCACGCTGCGGCGTCGCCGGTGACGGTGGTCCCGCGACCCAGGGAGAGCTCAACTACCCGTACGGGCTCGCGGCAGACACTAAAGGAAACCTCTACATCGCAGACTTCTACAACCATGCAGTGCGGAAGGTAAGCGGTGGGACGCTGAGCACAGTTGCGGGCATCCTCGGGGTCGGGGGGTACTCCGGTGACGGCGGGCCGGCCACTAGTGGGCTTCTTTACGAGCCGACGGGAGTGGCGGTCGATCCGGCGGGTAACGTGTTCATTGCCGACTACGCTAGCTGCCGGGTCCGTAAGGTCAACGCTGCAACGGGCTTTATCACTACAGTGGCGGGCAATGGTACCTGCGGCTTCACCGGGGACGGCATTGCCGTCCAAAACGGGGTGGCCTATCCGCAAGGGGTCGCGGTGGACGCCAACGACAACCTGTTCATTAGCGACAACTACAACATCGTGCGCTGGGTGAGCCCGAGCGGGATCATGACCACGATCGCCGGCACCGGCGCGGGCGGCTACTCTGGAGACGGTGGGCTGGCCACCGCCGCTCTACTTAACGAACCAACTGGAATCACTCTCGATTCCTCGGGCAATGTTCTGGTGTCGGACTACAACAACCTGCGGGTACGGAAGATTACTGCGTTCCCCGCCTTGAACACCAGCGTTGGCAGCCTTGCCTTTGGAATGACCAGCGCGGGCACCACGAGTCTCCCGCTCTCGCTCATCGTCAGCGCCTACGGGCCGGTCACGATCAGCAACATTGCGACTAGCGGCGCCTTCAGCGAGGCCGATAACTGCCCCGCGAGCATGGCCAACCGCAGCACGTGTTCAATGTATGTCTACTTCGCGCCAACCGCTTCAGGAAATGCCAACGGAAACGTCACCCTCAACAGCAACGGCTTTTTCAACCCGGTCAACACGGTCAGTCTGACCGGAATAGGGGTCGCCATCTCGCTGGCGGGTTCTCCGCTGAGCTTCGGCAACCAGACGGTGAAAACCACGAGTGCGGCCAAGAGCGTAACTGTCAAGAACAACGGAACCAGCGGGGTCACGATGGGCGCGATCACGCTGACCAACGCAACGGATTACAAGATCTCGGCCAACACCTGTCCGGCTTCCGGAGCGACTTTGGCGGGCGGTGCCACTTGCACGATCAGCGTAACCTTTGGCCCGCAATCCACGGGTGCGAAGCGCGGCTCGGTGGTGGTAATCGACAACGATCCTTCATCACCGCAGCTCATCGGTTTGAGTGGAACGGGAAGCAGCGGGGTTGGGCTCAGCCCCGCATCCATCAACTTCCCAACTGTGCCCGTGGGAAACACTAGTGGCGCGGTAAAAATTACGCTTACCAACAGCACGGGAGCAAACATCACCCTGGCGAACCCGGCCCTGACTTTCACTGGGCCCTTCGTGAATAACACCGCAGTTACGACCTGCACGGCGAATCTCATAATTGCCAACACGGGCACGTGCGTGATCAGCGTGCAGTTCCGTCCTACCGCGGTAGGCTTTGCCATGGGCTCGGTCAGCGTGGCCGACAACCATATCACCAGCCCGCAAAGCGTGTCTCTGCAAGGATATGGAACCGGGGTCAGATTCACGCCGGGTTCCATCAGCTTTGGCACCGTCACGCGCGGCACTCAGGTCTCGTCGACGGCGACCATCACCAACGTGGGTCGCACGCCGGTGTTCTTCACCGGTGCGCAAATCTCGGGCACGAATAGCGCCGATTTCAGCGTCAACTATGGCAGCTCGGCGCCTTGCAGCAACAACGCGTCCAATCCCCTGCTGCCTGGCAAGACTTGCCAAATTACGGTGTACTTCCTTCCCAGCAAGATCGGGGCGGAGAACGCCACCTACAAGGTCTTCGACAACAGCGTTGGCAGTCCGCAAAGCCTGTCGCTGAGCGGTACCGGTCAATAGGCTGATAACTTCTCTTTGATTCCACTGGGCCGCCGCGTTTTTTATCCGGCGGCCTTCCTCCATCTATGTCTTGGCGCCGGAAACCAAATAGATTTATGTGCAGGAGGAAAAAGAGGTAGCATGTCCGCACTGGTGATTACCAAAAGCCTCGGATCGCGCCTCCGAGCTATTTGTTGTCGTCATTGGGTTGGTAAGTAAGGGGCCTGAAGATGGGACGAACACGATATGCCTGGCGCAAAGTTTATGTGTCAGCTCTGCAAGAATCGGATCCGGAAAAAAGGATCGCTCGGATTAAGAAAGCAACTACCGCGCTGGAAAGACGCTATGCAGAATGGGGGAGCACCCCTGGGACGCCCGCTGAACTAAAAGCTATCCGAAAGGCTGTCTCTGACCTTCAGGGTTTGCTGAAAGAAAAAACAGCCTCGCTTCGTGCCTCATCCGGAAAAAGCTAATTGTCGTGCACGTGTGATCCGCGCCGGGCTTCGCCCATGCGCCAGTTATTTCGCTTCCACTGCCGGTAGGGTGAGCCTGCCGCTGAAGCCGCCGATGATAGCCCCGACGACGAGTGTGGCCACGAGCGTGTAGCTGGCCTCGATCAAGAACAGGTCGTGGGGCAGAACCAACGTCGAGGGCAGAGTCACGACCAGGACCGCAGCCCAGAGCAAGGTCGAGGAGAGGATTCCTTGCCAAACGCCTTTGCGCGAAAGCCAGACCTGCAGCCAGGCTACTCCGTAGGCGAAGAGCAGGCAGGCAGCGACGCTGAGCAGGTGCGGCGAGTACCAGAGAACCATCTGCTTGAGTTGGGCCGGAGTCAGGCTGAGAGCGGCCATCCAGCGAGCGCGAAACAGCCAGTGCGAGTGCCAGACCATTCCCACGTACCAGGCAGCGAAGGCAGCCAGCAGCACGGGAAGGTGATGGATCGGGCGGCTTGTCCTGGAAGGCCGTACCTCGCCAGGCGTGTAGGGTTCGTTACGCAGGGCCTCGGGGAGGCAGTCCTGTCCGCATTTTGCGCGGTCGGGCCAACGAGTGCAATCGGCCAGGCGGAACTGGGGAGTGCCCCGGAGTCCGGTGGCGGCGGCATGCACGGCATCGATGGTGACGCCGACTTGCCGGCGCGTCTCGGGGCAGGTAACGGCGCGAGGAGCGGAATATTGATGGTGGATTTCGCGTCCCCAGAGCACAGGCAACAGAAGGACCAGCGTACAGCCCAAGAAAACCAGCAGGAACCAGAACAGCAGCAGCATGACGCACCTCCTGGGTCAGCGATGGACGTCAGCGAGTGGGAGGCTTCTAAAAGCATGGTATGGCGGGCTTGTGGCCGAGTCTGTGAGTAGGATCACTGGCCGTGGGTTCCTGTTCCTGCAAGGTTGGTTGCCACCAGCATTTTCGAGACGTTTCGTTTAGTATTTGTGGTCCAACTTACTTCACGGAGATCGGGAATGAAAACGTTTCTGTGCGGGCTGATTCTGGGATTCATAGCGGTTCCTGCCGTGGTCTATTTCTATTTTTCTTCCGGCAGCGCACCGGTGGCGACGGCGGCGCCGCCGATGCCGTTTGAGAAGATGATGGCGAGGATGGCGCTGCATGCACGGATGGATAAAGAAATGCCAAAGTCGGTGCCCATCAGCGCCGATGATGGCGCTTATGCGGCCGGGGCTCAGGTCTACAAGGAGCACTGCGCGGTGTGTCACGGGATGCCGGGACAAGCGCAAACCGCGATCGCCAAGGGCATGTTCCCCAAACCGCCCGTGCTCCTGGAAGGAACCGGAGTGACGGACGATCCTCCGGCGGAAACATACTGGAAGGTTGCGGGAGGAATTCGGATGACGGGGATGCCGGGATTCGACAAGTCCCTGTCAACGACGCAGATGTGGCAGGTGAGCCTGCTGCTGGCGAACGCGGATAAGCTGCCGAAGGCGGTGAAGGATAGTTTGTCGCCTGCTCCGGCGGCGGCGACGACTGTAAGTCAGGAAGTAAAGAAGTAGAGTTTCAGGCGTCCCCTTCGGCTGCGAAAGTCCCCACTTCACGCGCCAAAAACGCGCGAGAAATGGGGCACCCGCCTGCATGCTATAGTGCGACTCGCATGGGATCGTTTCTCTTCTTTGCTTTTTCGTGGTGGGCGATTCTGCTGCGGATCGTGGCCATCGTCCACTTCATCCGGCGGCGGCCGGACTGGTTTTGGATTTGGGTGATTCTGTTTCATTGGGTGGGTGCGCTGGTTTATATCGTGGTCGAGGTCATCCCCGACGCTGGGCTGCTGCGGAGTTCGTTTCAGGTGTTCCCGCGACGGCGGCGGATTCATGAACTGGAACGAGCCATCCTCGACAATCCTTCCGCAGGAAACTACGAGGAGTTGGGGTTGCTGTATCTGGACGATGGCAACTTCGCCCGGGCACGGGAGTCTTACGACAAGGCGATTGCATCCCGGGCGGACGACGCAGACGCGTTTTACCGGCGCGGCGTGGCGGAGGTCGAACTGGGAGACTTTGCCGCAGCGGTACCCGACCTTGAGCGGGCGGTGAGTTCCGATCCAGATTACGATTTCCATCGCGGCAAAGGATTATTGGCCTGGGCATACGCGCAGACCGGTCAGGCCGAGAAGGCGAATGCTTTGTTTCGGGAGGCCACCCGGATCTCCACGATTTCCGAGACCTATTACCACTATGCGCTGTTTCTTCAATCACAGGGGCGTCTGGCCGAGGCGCGAGAGTGGGCGCAGAGAATTCTCGACAAGAGACCCACGATGCCGGGATATCTTCGGCGGCGGGAGCGGCCTTGGTTTCGAAAGGCGAGCGCGTTACTGGCGCATCTTCCGCGGTCGTAAGCCTTTGGGGCTTAACGCTCGAGTTTATTCAGGCGGCTTACGCAGCCCTTAAAGGCAGCTCTTCCACGGCGAAGCAACCCGCGCGCGAGTTTTTCCGCAGCAGCGAAGTCGTGCCGTCAGTTGCACTGTTCACCAGCCGCCCGGAACAGAATGGCCAGAATGCTTACTACCTGCGCGGCTTCAGACTGGCTTCGCTGAAAGCCAAGCCGCCGCAATTAAATAGACCGTAATCAACGTTGCGAAAACGATGGGGGTGGCCGCCTTTTGCCACTAGTTAGCTGGAGGGTCGGTCCAATTGAGCGGAACCACACGAGTTGTTGGCCCGTCACGTCCCCAGATGGGGAATAAGAGTATGGTTCATGGAGAGAATTATTTTCCGTGAGCGAACTGGCGTAAACAGATTGCGCTCACCACCCGGAGTACCTCGTCCGGATTCTAGTTGTGTCACGAGCAAACCAAAACTAGCCCACTACTCTCGACTAGGCGGCCGTTGACCGCCGGATGGTAAAATTGCTGGTGGTGACGAGTTCCAAGCTCCCCATCCGGCTGCTGGCGACCGATATCGACGGCACGCTGCTCAATTCACAATTTCAGATTTCTGAAGGCGACTTGGAGGCGCTGCGGCGAGCGCACGCGGCGGGGATCGAGGTTGTGCTGGTCACGGGCCGGCGCCACATGTTCGCGTTGCCGATTGCGCAGCAGCTTAGGTTCGATTTGTGGCTGATCAGTTCCAACGGAGTGGTGACCCGGTCGCTGGCTGGAGAAACGTTCCATCGTGACCTAATGCCGGCTGAAACTTGCCGGCGGCTGTGCGGGGCGATGCAAGAATTCAGAGGCAGCACCGTTCTGACTTTTGACACCGAAGGTAAGGGTGCGATTGTGTTGGAGCGCCTCGACGAGTTGGGCGAGAGTATCCGGCGCTGGCTGGAGAAGAATATGGCCTACATCGAGTTCGTTGTGCCCCTTGAGAAGGCGCTAAAGACCGATCCCGTGCAGACGATGTTTTGCGGGACGATGGCGCGGATGAGCAAAGCATTGCAGGCACTCGAACACACCGGGCTCGATGGGATGGTGACGGTATTGCGGACGGAGTATCCCGCACGGGATTTGTCGATGATTGATGTGCTGAATGCGGGCTGTTCGAAGGGGCATGCGCTGGAGCGGTGGGCGGCCTACCGTGGCTTCCGGCGCGAACAGGTCATGGCCGTCGGTGACAATCATAATGACGTGGAGATGCTTGAGTTTGCGGGGTATCCGGTTATCATGGGGAATGCCTGCGCGGAGCT
>Ga0209698_10002150_pt1 | contig 22468 bp, 21 predicted proteins | sample LitLauG_LLR_2012_FD_187203 | JGI IMG/M metagenome (GOLD analysis project Ga0209698, IMG submission 187203) | Freshwater sediment microbial communities from Pennsylvania, USA - Little Laurel Run_MetaG_LLR_2012 (SPAdes) (version 2) | ecosystem: Environmental > Aquatic > Freshwater > Creek >...
CTTTACTACGATCTGCGGCCGACGTTTGTGGTCGATATCAGCGATCAGTTCGAGGAAAAGCTGGCCTCGATTCTGGCTTATAAATCGCAGTTCAGCGATCAGGAAGCGGGCAAGGGCCTGTTCCCTGCTCATGAGGAAATTCGCGCCCGCGTGGATGCGATGGCGCGATATTACGGAATGCTGGGGGGTGTCACTCATGCCGAGCCTTTTCTACAAAAAGAAGTCGGGCTGGTCGATGATTTGCTGGCGATTCCGGTGAAATCGATTTAGGCGTTGGGCGTTCGCAAACCATCCGCGGAGGAAACTATGTTCCAGGGGAATCGCGCAGCGGCCAGCGTCGTCGCATTTGGATTTGCGCTCACTCTCGCGGCTTGCGGCGGTGGCGGATCGAGCATGCACACTCCGCCATCACTGACGATTTCGCCCCAGCATGCCGGGGTTGTGGTGGCGACGCAGACGCAGCAGTTCACCGGCACCCTGGCCGGCATGTCGAGCACGTTGAACTGGAGCGTCGATGGCGTGGCCGGGGGAAATGCGACCACAGGCACGGTCAGCCCCAGCGGCCTATATACGCCCCCAGCCATCGGCGGCACGCACATGGTCACGGTGGCCACACCGGACGGGAGCTTGCAGGCGTCGGCAACCGTGGGTGTGACCGACCTGGCGGGCGTTTTCACCTATCACAACGACCTGGCGCGCGACGGAGTGAACGCGCAGGAGTATGCGCTGACCGGTTCCACGGTCAGCACAGGTTCGTTCGGCAAACTGTTCTCCTGTGCGGTGGATGGGGCCGTCTACGCGCAGCCGCTCTGGGTCCCCTCCATGAGCATTGGCGGCGGAACGCACAATGTGATTTTCGTCGCCACGCAGCATGACAGCCTTTACGCCTTCGATGCGGACGCCAATCCCTGCGTCATGTACTGGTATGTCAACCTGCTCGACACTCTGCACGGCGGCACGGCTGGCGAAGCCTCCGTCACCTGGAATGACGTTGGGAACTGTTTTGGCGACGTGTATCCCGAAGTTGGAGTAACGGGAACACCAGTGATCGATCCAACCACCAACACGATTTATGTCGTAAGCGCGTCGGAGAGCAACGTCATGAGCTCGGGCAATTGTTCGGGATCGTCAGCCGCCTTTTTTCACCGGTTGCATGCGCTCGATCTATTCACAGGCAATGAGCAACCCAACGCGCCAGTGACGATCGCGGCCACCGTGCCGGGCACGGGTGACGGGTCGGCAGGTGGGATGATCAGCTTCGATTCTCAACTTCATCACCAGCGCGCCGGCCTCGTGCTGAGCAATGGCGTGGTCTACGTTCCGTTTTCGGCGCACGAAGACGCGACGCCCTACCACGGCTGGCTGATCGGCTACAGCGCGGCCGACGTGCAGACCCAAACGGCGGTTTTCAATACCACTCCGAACGGACTGAATGGGGCCGACGGCGGAATTTGGGGCGGCGGCGGTGCTCCGGCCGTGGACAGCGGCGGCGACATTTACGTCTCCACCGGCAACGGCGTGTTTGATGAGGCCCCTCCCCCGCCCAATGCCGACTACGGCGACAGCACGTTGAGACTGCATCCCTCGATCAGTGCCACCCCAAACGGAGCAAACTTGACCGTCGCGGGCTGGTTCACGCCGTTCAATCAACTTTCTTTCGCCCAAGGTGACGTGGACCTGGGATCGGGCGCAGGAATAGTTCTGCCCGATCAAAACTCAGGCCCGGTGCTGCATCTGTTGGTGCAGACCGGCAAAGACGGCTTCATTTATCTGATGGATCGCGACAACATGGGCCAGTACAACCCCACGGACAACAACCAGATCGTGCAAAGTTTTCAGGGGACGCAATTCGGCACCTGGGGCACGCCCGCGTTCTGGCAGAACAACCTTTACACCGGCGGCCAGGGCGACTCCGTACGCCAGTATGCATTTGATTCGTCTATGGGCATGTTCGCAACCACTCCGGTCTCCCAGTCCGCGGCGATGTTTAACTATCCCGGGACAAGTCCGGCAGTCTCGTCGCAAGGCGCATCCAACGGCATCGTCTGGGCGACTGATGTAAGCCATTATGGATATGCGAGCTCGAGTGGTTCCGGTCCGGCGGTCCTTCACGCTTACAGCGCCGCCAATCTCGCTACGGAGTATTGGAACAGCTCTCAGGGCACGGGAGACCAACCCGGCGGCGCAGTCAAGTTTGTCGTGCCGACCGTCGCAAACGGCAAAGTCTATCTCGGGACGAGGACCGAGGTAGACGTTTATGGCTTGAAGTAGTCCCGCAAGCAAAAGTTGCCGGTCAGAAGATTTTTCGGAAGATCCAGAACAGCGAGCCTGAGAGCATCATTGCAACCGGCAGGGTCAACACCCAGGCAAGCGCCAGATTGCGCAGCGTGCCCATCTGAATGCCGGAACGATTGGCCGCCATGGTGCCGGCGATTCCAGAAGACAAAACGTGAGTGGTGCTAACCGGCAGTCCGAGGCCGTCAGCCGCGCCGATCGTAGCCATGGCCGTGATCTCAGCCGCCGCTCCCTGAGCATAGGTGAGGTGTTCCTTGCCAATCTTTTCGCCTACCGTCACCACGATGCGCTTCCAGCCCACCATGGTGCCGAGTCCGAGGGCCATTGCGACAGCAACTTTCACCCAGGTAGGAATGAACCGGGTGGAGTGATCGATGTGCTTTTTGTAGTTGGCCAGCATAGCCGCATCCGCGGCAGAGAACTTGGGCTGGCCGCTTTTTTGCGTGAGCCGCAGCGCTTCGCTCACCAGATACAGGTCGTTGCGGAAATTGCGAATCCGGTCATTGGGGACGTTCTTGAGCTCTTTGTACATCGCGGTTTCGTTACTGACGTCGTTGATCAGGGTCCGCATCGCGAGCATCGTATTCGGGTTAAATTGCTTGGTACGGATGTAATTCGTGACGTCGTCGCGGGCATCGCCGATCACGGCGCTGGGGTCGATGTAGTGGTTGATTGCGTCCGCCGCCTGCCGCGAAACGGCGATGAAATCCTGCGACTCCTTGTAGGTGACCGCATGGTTTAAGGCATAAGACGTGGGCACCGTGCCGATCAGGATCAGCATGATCAGGCCCATGCCCTTCTGTCCATCATTGGAACCGTGAAAGAAGCTTACGCCAGTGCAAGTCAGGATGAGCAGGCAACGAATGTAAAAGGGCGGCGGTTCGGTGCCCTCAGGCGCGCGATACAGTTTTTCGTCCTTGATCAGCGACTTGGCGAGCAACAGCAGCAAGCCGGCGACCGCAAAGCCAACGATGGGCGACAGCAACAGCGACTTGCCGATATTGAGTGCCTGTCCCCAGTCCACACCCGATGTCCCGTTGCGGCCAGCCATCAATTGATTAGCCACGCCAACCCCGATGACGGACCCGATCAAGGTGTGAGAACTCGATGCAGGCAGGCCAAGCCACCATGTCCCGAGGTTCCAGATAATGGCCGCGACCAGCAGCGCGAAAACCATGGCGAAACCGGCCTTGCTGCCCACCTGCAGGATCAGTTCGACCGGCAACAGCGAGATGATGCCGAAGGCAACCAGCCCCGAAGAAACCATCACGCCCAGAAAATTCCAGAAGCCGGACCAGACCACCGCAATATGCGGGTCGAGCGAGTGAGTGTAGATCACCGTGGCGACTGCATTGGCGGTGTCGTGAAATCCGTTGACGAACTCAAATGCCAGGGCGACGAAGAGCGCGATGCCCAGCAGCACGAACGGCAGAACGGAACTGCTCGGCTCGCGCTGCAGGTCCGCCAGCAGGTGCGATGCGGAATAAACCAGACCGACGATAGAGACGACGCCGAAAATCAGTACGCCAATTTTGCCCGGGGACCGCGAAAGTTTAGCATCGAGAGCTGAGGCTGCTGTGGACATTGCTCGTTCCCTTTCGAAAGAATCGTTGATAGCGCGAGTCTTGAGCGGGGAGTTTAGCCGAGAAATGTTAATGCGATATTACAAAAGGGTTTGCGAACAGATTCCGGCGAGGAAAGCGTCGAACGAGCTTTACTTGCGCAGGGCCACAAGGACGCCGTCGCGAATGGGCAGGATGACGGGATAAAAATCCGGCGACGTGTACAGAGTGCGGTTCAGCTCGAGAATCGCCTTGGTCGCGGCATCGTCCGCCTTGGGATCAACCACGCGCCCACTCCACAGGACATTGTCCGCTACAAACAGCCCACCGGGGCGAAGGTGCTTGGACGCGACCCGAAAGGCCCGTGGATAGTCGGGTTTGTCGAGGTCGCAGAAAATGATGTCGAACGGTTCCTTCTGCTCGGAGAGAAACTCGATTGCGTCCCCAGTGTGAACGGTGATGCGAGCTTCCACGCCGGCACGCTGGAAGTAGGCACGCGCGCGCTCGGAGTTCTTTCGGTTTCCGTCCGTATAAACCACGCGGCCAGCATCTCCGACTGCGCGCGCCCACCAGATCGTTGAATACCCAATGGCCGAACCCATTTCGAACACGGTCTTGGCTTTATTCATGACGGCCAACTGATAGAGCACGCGTCCAACCGCCGGGCCAATTATGGGGACCTTGTGCTGAGTCGCGAATCCTTCCATCTCGGCGAGGACCTCATCTCGCGGCGGCAAAAGCGAATGAAGATAGTCATCCACTGGGCCTGACGTGATGAAGTTATAGTGTCGCCAGTCTGGTTTTGCGGTGTCATTCTCGCTCAAGTGCGCCTCCAACTTAACTAGGCCAGGGTCTTCCCAGGAGTCAGCTCTAGAATTTCCACGCCCTTTACCAGGTTTCTCAGTTGCGAGGGCGTTCCCGTGAGCACGGGGAACGTCCCGAAGTGCATCGGAATTACCGCCTTCGGCTTGAGCAGGTTGCAGGCGTATGCGGCCTCCCGCGGCGACATAACGAAACGGTCACCGATCGGCAACATTGCGAGGTCTGGAGCATAGAGCTCGCGAATGATCGCCATGTCTCCGAACACGGCCGTATCGCCGGCATGGTATATCTTGACGCCGTTGTCGAATTCGATCACATAGCCGCACGCCTCGCCACCATAGATGATCTCTTCGCCATCCTGAATGCCGCAGGAGTGGTCGGCATGCACCATGGTCACACGAACGTCGCCAACAGTCTGCGAGCCGCCCTTGTTCATCGGCGAGGTCTGCTTCGCGCCTTTTTTCTCCATCCACGCGCACAGTTCGTAAATGCCCACAACGACGGGGTTGTGCTTCTTGGCTAAATCCACCGCGTCGGCGATGTGATCGAAATGGCCGTGTGTACACAGCATCACGTCGACCTTGTTCACCTGCTTCTCTGCCTCGGGGCACATCGGGTTGCTGGCGATCCATGGGTCGATGATCAGCGTCCTGCCGGCCGGAGTTTCAATGCGAAACGTGCTGTGGCCCAGCCACGTGATTTTGATGCCTTTCAGATTCATCGGGAAATGTCGCTCCAAACGGGTTTGCCTAGTTTAATATGAAACGCCATGTCGGAACTCAAGGTACTCATTTCGAGGGAAGAGATCGCTAAGCGCGTGGCGGAACTGGGGGAGCAAATCAACCGTGACTTTGCCGGTCAATCGATCATCTTCGTCGGTGTGCTGAAAGGCGCGACGATTTTCCTGGCCGACCTCGCCCGCAATGTACAGCTCGATGCGACGTTCGACTTTATCGGTGTTTCCAGCTACGGAAACCGGCCCAGCCCCACGCAGGAATTGAAAAGCGGTTGGGACTCGACCGGTGAGGTGAAGCTCACGAAAGACGTAGATCAATCCCTGCAAGGCAAGAACGTGATCGTGGTAGAGGACATTCTCGACACCGGGCTCACTTTGACTTCGCTCAAAAAGGTGCTGGCTGCGCACCAGCCCAAGAGTCTCAAGATTGCAGCGCTGCTCGACAAGCCGTCACGGCGGAAGCTGCCGCTGGAAGGCGATTACGTCGGATTCAAAATTCCCGACGAATTTGTGGTCGGATACGGCCTGGACTACGCCGAACGGTATCGCAACCTCGCCGATATCTGCATTGTGCCCCGTGAATAGTTGTTTTTTACGCGTCTGGCGAGTTTCGGCCCCCTCCGGCACGCAACTCGGGACTGTTATCATAAGAAGATCAAATGAGTTCCGCCCTCAAGACTGGTCCATCCCCTGCCCTGGAGCCGCTGCTACTCGAAGTGGCGGACGTTCTGTCCACTTCGCTTGATCTCGAGACCACCCTGAAACGAGTGGCAGAAGTTGTGCGCAAGGTCATCGACTTCGAGATTTTTGCCATCCTTTTGCTCAACGAGAAGAGCCAGGAGCTGCGCATTCGCTTCCAGATTGGATATCCGCCGGAGATCGCTGAGCGAGGGCGAATTTTGGTTGGCCGTGGAGTTACAGGTCGCGCGGCCGAAACCCGGCAGGCCGTGCTGGTGGACGATGTCACCAAAGATCCGGAATACATCACCGCGGTGCCGAATGTCCGCTCGGAACTGGCGATTCCGCTGATTACGAAAAACCGCGTGATCGGAGTGATCGACTTGGAAGCGCGCCAGCCTGGGTATTTCACTGAGGACCACAAACGGGCGCTGACGCTGGTGGCCTCGCGCATGGCCGCCGCGATTGAGAACGCGCAGCTCTATACCCGCACCACCAAGCAGGCCCGCATTCTCGTCCTGCTGAATGAAATTTCTCGGGAGCTGACTTCGATCCTGAACGTCGACGAGTTGCTGGGCAGAATTGCCGAAATGCTGCGCCGCCTCATCGACTACCACATGTTCAGCATCCTCCTGCTGGATGAAAATGGAGACAAACTGCAACACCGGTTCTCGTTGCGGTTCCAGGAGAACATCCATCTCAAGAACGACATTCCTCTGGGCAAAGGGCTGGTTGGAGTCGCCGCGGAATCGAAGCAGGCGGTGCTGGTGGCCGACGTGAGCAAAGATGCCCGCTACATCGCCACAAACCCCGAGACGCGCTCGGAGCTTGCCGTTCCGCTGATCTACAAAGACAAAGTGATCGGCGTGCTGGACCTGGAGCATACCAAGCGCGGTTATTTCACCGACGACCATCGCCGCACCGTGACGACGCTCGCAGCGCAGGTGGCAATCGCACTTGAAAATGCGCGCCTTTATGAGCAAGTGGCGCGGCAGGAGCGGCGGCTGGAGCGGGATTTATCTCTGGCTCGCGAGTTGCAGGTGCGCCTGTTGCCGCAGACGCCTCCCATCATGGGTCATCTGGACCTGGCGGCCCGGTTCGTACCGGCACGCACCATCGGCGGCGATCTCTACGATTTCGTTCCTTACTCGCTCTCGCGGCTCGGCATTGTAATTGGCGACGTTAGCGGCAAGGGAGCGCCGGCGGCGATTTATGCCGCGCTGGTCAGCGGCATCCTACGCTCCCATGCGCCGGCGGAACCCGGAGCGGCGGAGATGCTGCGCGGGGTGAATCTTTCCCTTGCCGACCGCCGAATTGATGGCCAGTTCGTCTCCTTGATCTACGCGCTCTGGGACGACCAGGAGAAGACTCTCGTCGTCGCGAATTCAGGCCTGCCGCGGCCGATTTACGCCCACGCCACCAAACAGGGCCTCAAGACGGAAGTGATCGAGGCCACCGGTCTCCCCCTGGGCCTGTTCGACGAGGCGACTCATGACGAGCTAACGTTCCGTATGAAGCCCGGCGACATGATCGTGTTCTTCAGCGACGGCATCCTCGACGCCAGTAACAAGGCGGGGGAGTTGTTTGGCCGGGCGCAAGTCGACAAGGTCATCACGACCTGCGCCGGGCAGAACGCGAGCTGCGTCGTTGACTCCCTCTTCAAGGCCGTGACCGAGCATGCGGCGGGAGTGGAAACCTTCGACGACCAGACCGTAGTGGCGATTCGCGTGAAAGATGACACGCCCTTGGGATCGCATAAGCGCAAATGAATTTCACTCTGCCCGAGCGCGCGCCCGGTTTCGTGTGGCGCGACAAGCGCAAAACGAAGCCGTCGCTGCGTGAACTGAACTGCGAGCGCGTTTCCCTGGCTGGACTCGCGGAACAGCACGGCACTCCTCTTTACGTCTATTCCAGGGCCGCGATCCGGGAGCGACTGCATGCGTTCGGTCATGCTTTCCATGGCATCCGGCATACCATCTGTTACTCGGTAAAGGCCAATTCGAATCTGACCATCCTGCGCCTATTGGCGCGCGAAGGATGCGGCTTCGACGTTGTCTCCGGCGGTGAACTCGAGCGAGTGTTGCAGGTGAAGCCCAGCGCCGCCAGAAAGGTCGTTTTTTCCGGGGCCGGAAAATCACATGCCGAGATGGTAGCGGCGCTCCGCGCCGGCATACTCCTGTTCAACGTGGAAAGCGAGTCGGAGTTGCATGCGCTGAATGACTGCGCTGCGCGACTGGGTAAATCGGCGCCTATCGCCTTGCGGGTGAATCCGGACGTCGATGCAAAGACGCATCCTTACATATCGACCGGTCTGCACGAGCACAAGTTCGGCGTCCCGATCGAAAAAGCTTCCGAGCTTTACCGGTTGGCTGCGGGCATGTCGAATCTTTCACCGCAGGGCGTGAGCGTACACATCGGTTCCCAAATTTCCGACCCTGCTCCGTTTGGCCAGACGATGGCACGCGTCGCAGAGTTGGTGGTGAAACTACGCGCCGATGGTCACAAGATTCGCTATGTGGACGCGGGCGGAGGGCTGGCAATCGACTATCAGCAGCACGCCGACCCGGACTTCGCCAGCTATGTGGCCCGCTACGCGCGAGCCGTGACCGAAGCGCTGGACGGTCTGGGAGTGACTCTACTGCTCGAACCGGGGCGATCAATCGTAGGTCCCGCCGGAGTGATCCTGACTCGCGTTCTGTATCGGAAACAGAACGGTGCGCGCAAGTTCGTGATCGTAGACGCGGCCATGAATGACTTGATCCGGCCTGCACTCTATGGAGCACATCACGAGATTACTCCCGTCGAAGTTGCCGAAGCTGTTGAGGAGGAGACGGTTGACATCGTCGGCCCAGTCTGCGAAACCGGTGACTTTTTTGCCCGCGGCCGAACCATTCCTGCGGTGAAGGAAGGCGACCTGCTTGCCATTCTCGATACGGGAGCGTATGGCATGGTGCTGGCATCGAACTACAACACCCGGCCTCGCGCCGCGGAAGTGATGGTCAGCGGCGGCACATCGAAGATCATTCGGCGCCGCGAAACCGTGCGCGATCTCATCCGCCTGGAAAAATAACTTCGGCTACCGGTCTCCCCACTTTAGTTTGCTGCGCAGGGCCTCGAAGAAATCGGTCCCCGTGCGAAACAACTCCACCTGATGAGCTGACTTGCGGCATATGACGCGGTCGCCGTCACGCAGATCCAGTCCCGGCTGGCCGTCAAGACTCAGATAAGCGACTTCGTCGTTGCTCTTGAGCCGAATTTCGATCACCGCGGAGTCCGGGACCACCAGGGGCCGATGCGTCAGCGCATGGGGCGCAACCGGAGTGATCACAAAAGCGTTGACCGTTGGCATCAGCACCGGACCGCCCGCGGAGAGCGAGTAGGCCGTGGACCCGGTTGGGGTGGCGACGATGAGTCCGTCCGCGCGATAGCTCGAAACAAACAATCCATCGACGTGAACATCGTAATTATTGAGGCGGGCCTGGGTTGTCTTATTGACGACAGCATCGTTAAACACCAGGTAAGAACCCAGCGTCTCCTCACCACGCTGCAGGCTGCATTCGATCAGCGAACGCCGTTCGATAGCGGCGTGGCCGGCGGCGATTGCTTCCAGCACCTGATACAACGACGCCACTGGAACTTCGGTGAGGAATCCGAGTGACCCGAGATTGACTCCCAGCAATGGAACGTCCACCGACGCCGTGGCGCGCGCCGCCGCCAGCAACGTGCCATCTCCACCCAGCACCACCACCAACCCGAGGGGCTGAGAAGACATTTCTGAGCGCGGCACTATCTTGGAGCCGGAACCATACGCCGCAGTCTGCTCGTCGACTACGACGGAGTACCCATGTTTGTGGAGCCACTCGATAAGGCCGGGAACCAGCTTCCCCACTTCCGGCCTTCCCGCGCGCGAAATGATCGCCGCCGTATTCGCAGAACTTGCTTTCTTGCGCTTCATGAATGGATGAGATTGTACAGAATGCGGGGTCCCCTAGAAACCGGCCAGCAACAGATACTCTCGGTTTCCCTCTGCCCCGAGGATCGGCGATTCGAGGACGTCGGTCTTCACGCAACCGAGGCTAAGGCAGCACTGCCGGACTTTTTCTTGCGCAGCCGCCTGGGCTAGCGGATCGCGCACGATGCCGCCTTTGCCCACCAGACCCTTGCCGACTTCAAACTGCGGCTTGACAAGGACGACCATCGTGCGCCCGCCGCGTTCGGTGGGCGCTGGGAACGCGGCCGCGACGACCGGCGGAAGCACCGTCGTCGCGGAGATGAACGAGACGTCCATCACGATCAGGTCCACCACTTCTCCGACAGCTTGCGCGGTCAGGTAGCGCGCATTTGAACGCTCCAGAAGCCGCACCCGCGCGTCGTCGCGCAAGCGTACGTGCATTTGACCGTATCCCGTATCGACGGCGATGACCCTTACGGCACCATGCTGCAGCAGGCAGTCGGTAAATCCACCGGTCGATGCGCCTATGTCGAGACAGGTCTTGCCGCTCACGTCGATATTCCAGTGTTCGAGCGCGCGCTCCAGCTTTAGCCCTCCGCGGCTCACGTATTTGAGGTCCTCGGCGAGAGATCGAATTGCGCTTCCGGCGTCAACCTGCGCGCCGGCTTTATCGACTCTCTGATCGTTCACCAGCACCTTACCAGCGAGGATGAGCGCGCGGGCCCGCTCACGGGACGATGCTAACCCTCGATCGACAACGAGCTTGTCGAGACGGTGCTTCATAGCGCACTTACTTCGGTGCAAAGTGTAGAACGGATTGCAGATGAACGACTTATTACAACGCTCTCCGGCATTTCCACAGGATTTTGCACTCTGATGTTGAAAACCACAGTGGCTTGAACGCAGTGCAAACAAAAAAGCCGCCCAAAGATGGGCGGCTCGCTTCGAGCAAATGCCTATCCAGCTACTTCTTCCAGCAATTTCTGGTCAATGTCGAAGTTGGAGTGAACATTTTGCACGTCGTCATGCTCCTCGAGCGCTTCCATCAACCGGATCATGGTGTTGGCGGCTTGACCTTCAAGTTTTACGTAATTCTGCGGGATCATCGCCACGCTGGCGGAAGCCGGAGTAATCCCGGCCTTCTTCACCGCTTCCAGGACCGCCTCGTATGCCGACGGTTCGGTCAGAATCTCCCAGTTCTCACCGTCGTCGCTCAGGTCTTCCCCGCCTGCCTCAAGCACAATGTTCATCAAATCGTCTTCTTTGGCAGCGCTCTTGGGGATGATGATATCGCCCTTCTTGTGGAACATCCATGACACCGCTCCGGCCTCGGCCATATTGCCACCGTTCTTGCCGAAGGCGTGCCGGACTTCGCTGACCGTGCGGTTCCGGTTGTCGGTGTTGATGTCCAATAGAACAGCAGCACCGCCGGGACCGTAGCCTTCGAGCATGAACTCCTCGTAGACCGCACCGGGCAGTTCACCCGTGCCGCGCTGGATGGCGCGTTTTATGTTGTCGGCCGGCATGTTCTCGTTCTTTGCGGCCAGAATGGCCGTGCGCAGGCGCGGGTTGGAGTCAGGGTCGCCGCCCCCGTTCTTCGCGGCAATACCAATTTCCTTGATCAGGCGCGTAAAAATCTTGCCGCGTTTTGCGTCAAGCGCGCCCTTCTTATGCTTAATTGTGGCCCATTTTGAGTGGCCGGACATGGCTAGACCTCGTATGGATTGAACTTTGTTTGCGCAGGATTGACTTTACGGGAGCTCACACGACCCCTTAGTCACGTGCAGACAACTCTGGATTATAGCACCCGATCAGCGCCCGGGAGCCTCCCAAATCCTTACCGGACCGTTTCAGGCCCCCGTATCCAATGATCGGAGGATCGCCTGCTCGACCTGGGTCCATGCCTTCGAATGCGGATCGATAAGGTCGAAGTGCCCGGCGTCGTGGATCGCCAGCAGGTGGACGCGCTTGCCTTGCTCAACGCTCAGACCTTGCTTGGCCGCAACGTATGCGCGGCTGAAATCGACCGGCACAATATCATCGGCCGTCCCATGAATCAGCCATTGCTCGGCAGTGACTGAGACCTTCATGGGGTCGGCTTCCCGATAGTGATCAGGAACCTCAGATGGAGTTCCGCGCATGAACTCAACGACTGCATCGTTGGAGAGATGAAGTTGGTAGGCCCGCTGAAGGTCGCACACCCCAGCCAGTGAAACTACGCGCGTCACGCTGGATTCGTGCGCCGCCAGGCAGAGCGCGAGCTGCCCTCCCGCAGAATGGCCCATCACGACAAACTGGCCCGGAGCCAATCCGTATTTTTTCGCTCCCTGCTGCAGGAAGCGGTAGGCGGTACGAATGTCGTCAAAGGTGCCGGGCCATGCGCCCCCAGGGTCTCCAACGCGGCGATATTCAACATTCGCCGTGGCGATTCCGCGAGCGCTAAGCGCCGCGCACAGATGTCCGGCATGGTCGAGGTTGTATTTAGCGCGCCAGAAGCCGCCATGAATATTTAGCACGCACGGGTATGGAGACTTGCCCGTCTTCGGGACGCGCAGCTCGATAAACTGGTTCGGGTCGGAGCCATAGGTGGCCCTCAGGTCAAAAGGCGGTGGCGGCTGGCTAAGAATGTCATCTGACATCGGCGTAGTTTGATTCTAGATTCCGGCTCCCAATCTGGCCACCGGCTATTCGTAGCGCAGCGCTTCGATCGGGTCAAGATTGGCGGCACGCACGGCCGGAATCATTCCGCTGATGACTCCCACGAAGGCAAGCACGCTGATCGCAACCGCCAGTGTGCCCGGAGAAACCAGCAATCGGATGTCGCCGGCCTCGGCATGTTCGGCCATTGCGCTGTAGAGCGTCAAGCGGCCAACCGACAACGAGACAATGTAGGACAGCACAATGCCGAGTAGTCCGCCGGCGGCCGTGATCACCATAGCTTCGGCCAGAAACTGAAACAGGATGTCGCCGCGCCGCGCTCCCAGTGCCTTCTCCACACCAATTTCGCGGGTGCGCTGCGTCACCGACACCAGCATGATGTTCATCAGGCCAACTCCGCCAATCCCCAACGTCACCGTACCGATGAATGTAAGCAGGACTTTGAGCGCAAACGAGAGAATGCGAAACTGCCCCAGTTGCTTCTGTGCGTCGAAAACAAAGATTGCCCGAGGATCGGCGGGTTTGAAGTTGTGCGCCGCGCCCAGCGTTTCGCGCAGCGTGGTCTCCAGCTTGGCGTGGTCCAACCCCACGGAGTCGAGCCAGATGCCGCCCAGATAGTGAATGTCCTGCAGCGTATCCATCGAATTAAATGGGATGTAGATGGTGCGATTGATATCGCTATCGCCTTCCTGCATGCGCGGTTTCAGCACGCCGACGATCTGGAAAGTGACTCCGTCCGCGCGCACATATTCGTCCAGCGCGGGCATGCCGGAGAACAGCTTGTCACGCGCCTCGGAGCTTATCACTGCCAAAAGCGCGTGGCGCTGGTTATCGCCGTCATTGAGCAACCGGCCCTCGCCAACATCGAGGTTCCAGATTTCCTGGGCGGACGGATCGATACCCTCCACCGGAAAGCTGAACGACCGGTTGCCGTTTTGTACCTTGCAATCTTTTTCACTGAAGCGGGCGACGTGGCGGGCCAGGGGAATGTTGTTTTGCAGGAGATCAAGATCGTCATTGGTAAAGCGGATCGGTACGCCGGCCTTGTTGCCGGCGGTCTCCTGCGAAGTGCGGCCGGGAAAAACGCCGACCGCCGTTGCTCCGAAACTTTGAAAGATGTTTTCAATCGCGCGGCCAAAGCCGTTCCCGTAGGAGAGCAAGAGCACGACGGTCGCGATTCCCCAGGCCATGCCCGCCATGGTCAGCACCGTGCGTCGTAGGTCGTGGCGCATGGCGGAAACTGCCTGCTGAAAAAGGTCGCGACTCATGGTTATTCCTTGCGCAAGGCCTCTACCGGCTCCAGGGAAGCAGCGCGGTGCGCGGGATACAGCCCGGCCGCTACACCCGCCACCGAAAGCGAAGACATGGCCAGGAGGGCCGTGACCGGAACGATCCGCGGCGTGTCAAAACCGGGGGGAAGCTGGACCCCCGAGATCGCCGCCATGATCGCAGCTGCGCCGGCGACCCCGATGCCGCCACTGAATACCGTCAGAAAGGCGCCTTCCACAAAAAATTGAAACATGATGCTGCGCCGCGTGGCTCCGATGGCTTTGCGCAAGCCGATCTCTTTAGTCCGGTCCGCAACCGCAACCAGCATGATGTTGATGATGCCGATTGCGCCCAGGCCAAGCGTGACCAGTCCAACGCTGCCCAAAAACATATTCATGGCGTCAAATATCTTGCCCACGCGGTCCACGGTGGCCACCGTGTCCCACTCATCGAAAGCGTCTGGGGTCTCGGGATCGAAACCATGATTGCGGGCGATCACCTTATGCACTTCCGCCTTTGCGATTTCGTGGAGAGCACGGCTCCTGGGCTGATAGTTGATAAGGGTAATCACATCGGTTCCCTCACCGGCGTTGAGCTGGGGGAAAAACTCCCGCATCGCCTTGAAAGGCACGAAGCTGCGCAGGTTGAGGTTCATGTTGTCGCCGTGGCCAATCTGGTCCAGCACGCCGATCACTTCGAAGCGAATGCCGTTCAGCAGGATCGTGCTACCCACGGCCGGACGGCCAGGGAACAGAGTTCGGCGGACTTCCGAGCCCAGCACGATCACAGTGCGCTTTTGGGCGTCGTCCAGTTCATTGATCCAGCGGCCTTCCTTGATGGGCAAGTATCGGATTTGGGCGAGGCCGGCGGGTGCCCCAACAATCTGCCCGGCGGCCTGGTAGAAGTCGCTCACCGCGCGAATATCGCCCCGGCTGATCAAACCAAACGCCGCCCGCACGCTGGGGCACTCCCGCACAATGTCTTCGGCATCGCGGGCGGTCAAATAGTACTGCCGCAAGGCCGTGAAACTTCCCTGCACAACGGGTGCCCGTCCGGACCAGATAAACATGATATTTTCGCCGATGGAATCGAACTGCTTGCGGTTCCCTGCGCGGAACCCCTCGCCCATACCTACCAGCAGCAGCAAAGAGCCGACGCCCCAGGCGATGCCAAACATGGTCAGGAACGACCGCAGCTTGTGTGCCCACAGGCTGTGCATGGTCTGACCAAAAATGTCCAGAATCGTCCGCATCTTTAACCAGTATACGGTCCTCTGCTTGGACGGGCCTGGATCCCAAACGGCATATGCAATTTCTTTCATTAACCCGAGAAAGTAGCTTGGATCGGGCGCCGGAGTTGGTATTCTCTTTGACGGATGACCACTGTCTCTCTCAGCGACCTGTTAGGCGCCCCGGTCTATGACCCTTCGGGAGCGGCCAGCGGACGTGTGCGAGAAGTGGCGCTCTCCCCGCAGCAGGACCGTTCCCACGTAGCGTCGCTGATCGTGAAAACGAAGCAGGGTCGCAGGATTCTCCCCCTCAGCGCGGTTGCTGGAATCAACGGGGGTGTGAGGTCTGCAACCACCGCCGACAGCTGGCAGGCTGCCAACGGCGCCGAAGGCCTCTTTCTGCTCGAGCGTGATCTGCTCGACCAGCAGGTAATCGACGTCTATGGACGCAAGGTGGTTCGCGTCAACGATGTGGATTTCATCCTCGACCGGCACTCTGGCACATCTGGTCAGCCGCCAACGTTGCGCGTCCAGTCTGTTGATGTCGGGGCCAGGGGTGCGGTCCGGCGGCTGCTGAAGGGAATGGCTCCAAAACCCGCCCTGCACGCCCTTCTGCAGCGGATCCCACCTCGTAGCATTCCGTGGAACTACGTCGATCTGATCGAGACCGATCCTGCGCGCCGTGTGCGGCTGAACATTTCCCACGATGGCCTGTCGAAGCTGCATCCGGCTGATATCGCCGACATCGTCGAGGACCTCGCTCCCGACGAGCGCAAGGCCGTCTTCCAGACGCTGGATGACGAAATTGCCGCCGAAGCCCTGGAAGAAGTCGAACCCAAGGTCCAGAAGGCCATCATGGAGTCTCTGGACTCAGGACGCGCCGCCGACATCGTCACCGAAATGGACCCGGACGCGGCGGCCGACCTCCTCGGCGACCTTCCCGAAGACCGCACGGAGCAGATCCTGGTCCAGATGCAGCCGGAGGAGCGCCAGGAAGTGACGGAGCTTCTCGAACACAAGGAAGCTTCCGCTGCCGGCCGCATGACGACGCAGTATCTGGCCGTCCCGGTTACCGCCGTCGTAAGCGACGCCATCCGGGCCATGCGCGATTTTGAAGGCGGGGTGGAGTCCCTAAGCACCATCTACCTGGTCGATTCGCACGGCACCTTGGTCGGGGCCGTCCCGCTGGCGAAAATGGTGCTCGCCGAGACTTCCACTCCGTTGCTTGCGCTGACTCAGGAGCCCCTCGTCTCAAGCCACGAAGGGACCGATGAAAAAGAAGTAGCCGAACTGTTCGATAAATACAACCTGATCACCCTGCCGGTGGTGGATGACCACGACAAACTGACCGGCGTGATTACCTCCGACGACGTGATCAGCATGCTCCGCGCCAAGTTGTAGGCCGATTACGGCTTTCGGCTGCTCCCCCTTAAAATCGGCATTTCCTTCTAGCCAGACTTGAGTGATGCGTTTATTCTGATGAATCGCTCAGGCTGACTTGCCGAGACTATGGCCGCGAATCGCACCGATGATGAAATTCCTGAGACGCTGGAAGATCCGGATTCTGCTGTTCCTCGCCGTCGTGGGGCCGGGCTTCATCACCGCGAACGTCGATAATGATGCCGGCGGCATCCTTACATATTCCTCGGCCGGCGCCCAGTACGGACATCTCCTGCTCTGGACCATGATTCCGGTCACGCTCGCCCTGATCGTGGTGCAGGAGATGTGCGCGCGCATGGGCGCGGTCACGGGCAAGGGATTGAGCGATTTGGTACGCGAAGAATTCGGCTTCCGTATCACGTTTTTCATGATGCTCGGAATCCTCATCACCAATTTCGGCAACGTGGTGACCGAGTTCATCGGCATCGCCACCAGCCTGGAACTTTTCGGATTGTCGCGGTTTATCACCGTGCCGGTGTGCGCCGTGATCGTGTGGTGGATCATCGTGAAAGGCCAGTACAAGAGCGTCGAGAAGGTTTTCCTGGCCGCGTCCTTCTTCTATATCACCTACATCTTCGCCGGCTTTCTCGCCCATCCGCTGTGGAGGGAGGCCGCGATTGCGACGGTAAAGCCCCCTGATTTCAAGGCCTTCAAGGACCAGGCCTACCTTTACATGGTGATCGGAGTCATCGGAACCACGATCGCGCCCTGGATGCAGTTTTACCTGCAAGCATCAGTCGTGGAAAAGGGCGTGACCGCGCGCGGGTTGCGGGCCTCGCGCCTCGATGTGATTGCAGGATGCATCTTCACCGATGTGGTTGCGTGGTTCATCATTGTCGCGTGCGCAGCGACGCTCTACGTGCACAACTATCGCGACATCAAGTATGCCGCCGATGCCGCGCAGGCTTTGCGGCCACTCGCCGGGGATTACGCCTACATTTTGTTTGCTGTGGGATTGTTTAACGCCTCCCTGTTCGCGGCTTCCATTTTGCCGCTCTCCACGGCCTACACGGTGTGCGAAGGATTGGGATTTGAGTCTGGCGTCGATCTTAAATTTTCGGAGGCCCCGGTCTTCTATTGGCTGTACACCTTGCTCATCGCCGCAGGCGCGGCGGTGGTGATGATCCCGGGACTGCCGCTTATTAAGATCGCCGTTCTCTCTCAGGTCGTGAACGGAATCGTGCTGCCCTTTGTGTTGATCTTCATGCTTCTGCTTATCAACAAGAAAGACCTGATGGGCGAACACGTGAACACTCGCGGTTTCAATGTGGTTGCGTGGGCCACGACCGTGGTGATGATTGGATTGACAGTCGCGTGGTTTTGGACGCTTCGCGGGTCGTAGCAATGCTTAAAGCAGTTTTCCTGCCGCCAAGTCCCTGACGATGGTCACGTCAGCTTCCAGAAAATCGAACTGCGGCAACTCCTGCGGCATCACCCAGCGCATGTCGTTGAAGATTCGGTTTTCCAGCGTGCCGCGATATTCGAGCACCAGAAAGAACCTCAACTCGACCTTGCCGCCGTTCGGATATTCGTGTTCGAAACAGGCGACTTCGTTGCCAACCGTCGCCTGAATGCCCAGTTCCTCTTCCAGTTCGCGCTGCATGGCGTCGCGAGGCTGCTCTCCTTCTTCAATCTTGCCACCGGGAAACTCCCACTTCATTGGCATGGTCTGGTGGCGGGTACGCTGGCAGACCAGCAGCTTGCCATGCTCGACGATCAGCGCCGCTACGACCCGCTTCATAGGCTAGTCCGAGCGGTAGCAAGGGAAAAACAATGGCCGTCGCCGCGCTCTCGGCAATCTTAAACCAGAGTCGGCGACGATTGGGCCGACATTCTGCGAACCCCACTCGGGAGCGGGAACAACTCAGGGTGAATGCACCCCGCCAGCGCTTCGAGCCCTCGTAGAAGCGACGGCGAGGGAGTATTCAGGTACTCGTCTGGTATGCAGAAAACCGAACCAGTGCGGACCGCCCCAACGTTCTCCCAATGCCGTTGCACGGTGATCTTCTCCAGTGGCACCCGGTTCCCTGCCCCACACCACGCGGCAATCACGACATCAGGATTAAGCCGTGCGACCTCTCCGCATTCAATCTGGCGACCGGACTGGCCAAGAAACTGTCCACCTGCCGCTTCCACCAGTTCGGCCACCCAGGGCTGGGAGGCGATCAGCGGTTTCCCCCACTCTTCGCAAAACACCCGCGGACGTGGCAGTCCGAGCGTATACGACCGGACAGCTTCGATTCGCGATTGCATCGAAGCAATCAACTCTGATCCCTGCTGCGAAACTCCCACAACGCCAGCGATACTTGCGATGTCTCCGTAAATGTCTTCCAGGGTGCACGGCGAAAGAGCCAGCAGCCTCACGCCAGCGCGGAGGATTTCACTGATGGCTTTTCCCTGGTAGGGCACGGCGGCGATGACCATGTCCGGGCGCGCCGAAACAATCGCGGCGGCGTCGGCGGTCCAGGAATCGTTCAGAATCACCACGCCTTGCTTTGTCATGGAAGGCGCGACCGCCGCGCAATACTTCGTGCACGCTACAATGCGCTCCTGCAGGCCCAGCGCGCACAGAATTTCAGTCGCACTGGGTTGCAGACAAGCGATTCGGCGTGGAGTGTGGTCGCTAGTCATCAAGTGAGGTTGCGGCGGCGGGAACCCGTCGCGGCTGGCCGCATAACGCGACCGACAAGGCTTCGAGCGCTAATGCGACCGCATGGGTCGCGGCCTGCGGCACTCCATCTATCGCCTTAGAGATTTGGCCAGCCTCAAGCCTTCGAGCCTCTTCCACTGTCTTGCCTCGAATGATTTCTGTCAGAGCCGACCCGCAGGCCACCGTCGGGACACAGCCCTGCGCCTTGAACCGCGCGTCGACGATCATTCCGTCGACGATTCTCAGGGTCAGGAGTAGCACATCGCCGCAGACCGGGTTTGTCACTTCTGCGCGGCCATCGGCGTCCTTCAACTCACCCGCGCCGCGCGGACTCTGGAAGTGATCGAGCAATTGCCGGGAAAACATGTTGCAAGGATTGTAAACGCCGGCCGTAAAAAACCCTCATTTTCTGACTTCTACTCCGGCGGGAACGTAGATAGTCCAGCCGCGCCGCAGCGCCACTTCGCGCAAGTCAGGGTTGGGATTCACCGCAAATGCGTGCTTGGCCATGGCCAGCATTTCCGCATCCCAGCGCGAGTTGCCAAACGCCGCGTCTAGTTCCCTGCCAGCGACCTCGTGCAGAGCCTGCGGCTTGCCCGGTCCGCTTGGAACTCGCACCAGCCGATCGGTTACGACTCCAGCTTCGATCTCGACTTCCGCCGCCAGCACGCGCTCGCGCGGAATCCCGAAGTGCTTCATTCCGGCTTCGATGACCCATTGATTCGACGACGACACTGCCCACACTTCGCAGCCCTGAGTCTGCAAGCGCTCCACCAGTTCCTGCATCTCCGGGAAAATGTTGACGCCGATTTGAGGGAAAAACTCTTCCGCCGCCTGCCGCATTGCATCGTTCGACATGCCGGCGTGCATCGTGACCATCTCGCCGCACATGGATGTCTCATCCACGTTGCCGGCTTTGTAGTCGCGGTGGCGGGCCCGAATTGCGTTCCCCACGGCCGGCGGGATGAAGCCGGGTTGCTCCATTTCCCAATCGAAGAACCTTTCGCCCACATCACCCGACCAGAGCGTGCCGTCACAATCAAATGCGGCCATGCGCGGTTTCAGACTCAGAACCGTCGAGAGGAATTGCTCCATGCCTACGCTTCCGCTTTCCTGTTGCTTCGTATTTTGCTTCAGGACTTGACCGCCGTTCCGCCAAATCTCTGATAGTCCCTCGGAGTGTTGAGGTTGACTACGACTCGCGGATCATCGACGGCCAGGTATCGAACGTGCCTCTGATAGCGGCGTCTGATTTCCCGAGCTGAGGCATTAGCCGGCGCCTCAAGGAGTTTATCAATCAGACTGCTACCGGCGAGGTAAGGATGGCCATGCTCACCCTTGTACTCCGGCACGACTGCCCAGATGGCGTCGGCGGCGGCGGCAAATTCATCTCTCAGCGCACGCAGCGTGGCCAACGCCGGTGCCGGGCAGTCAACCAGAGTGATCCATCCAGCATCGCAGTTGTGTTTTGCCAACTCAAGCAAACCAATTTGCAGCGAACTGAACTGCCCGCGCGACGGATCCGGATTCACTACTAATGTCGCCGCGAGCCGCGCTGCCCTCAAAGCAGGGGCGTTTTCTCCACCCACGACGACTACGATATCGCATATCTGATGGAAGCGATTGACCGCGGAAACCACCAGCGTATCGCCTTCTTCCCCACCCAATCCGGTCGGCAGCGCAAGCAGCGCCTTGTCCAGGCCCATGCGCCGGGATCCGCCCGCAGCCAGGATGACCGCGCCAAGTTTGGATGGACGTGGCATAACGCGCGGCGATCCTACTTCGACGCCAGCGCTCCCACCATCGACTCGAAGATTTTGAAGCCGTCGGTGCAACCAAGCTCGGGCTCGGCCGAACGCTCCGGATGCGGCATCATGCCGACCACGTTGCGTCCCGGGCTGCAGATTCCCGCGATGTTCTCCAACGATCCGTTGGGATTGGCTTGCGCGTCCAGGTCGCCGCTGGGCAGGCAGTAGCGAAAAACAATGCGCTTGTCGCGTTGCAACTCGGCGAGCGTCGCGTCATCGCAGAAGTAGTTCCCTTCCATGTGGCCGATGGGAATGGTCAGAACTTCCCCAGGCGAGCACGTATTTGTGAACGGCGTATCCGTGGCGTCGACCCGAACCTGCACGGCCTTGCACACGTATTTCAGGCCCGAGTTTCGCATCAGCGCGCCGGGTAGCAGCCCAGACTCGCACAGGATCTGGAATCCATTACATATCCCGAGCACCATGCCTCCGCCCGAGGCGAATTTTCGAACCGATTCCATGACGGGAGAAAATTTGGCGATGGCTCCCGTGCGCAGGTAGTCGCCATAGGCAAAACCGCCTGGCACGATTATCGCATCGCAATTCTGAAGGTCGTGCGACTCGTGCCAGAGAAACGTCACGGGCTGCCTGGCAACTTCCTTGATCGTCCAGTAAGCATCGTGATCGCAGTTGGAACCGGGGAAGATGATGACGCCAAATTTCATCTCTGCTCCGTGAAAGTGTGGGAATGTTTTCAGTCTAGCATCTACCGCCGTTGGACTGGAACTGAAGACACCGAAGCAGAAGAGTCGGTGACGGTGGGAACGGCGAGACTGGCGGGCGCGGGGAGTGGTGCGCTGCCTTTGGCCCGGACGATCGCCCAATGCCATTCCTGGCCGGGCCCCGGCGGAATCGTCAGGGGCGTGCGCAGCACTGCGGTCGTCGACGGTTTGATCTCGCGCTGAACTTTGTAGAGAACGGTCTCGTCGCGGCGCTTCTCGGCCGGAACTGCCTGTGATGACTCGGCGCTGGCCGCCGGCAACAGTCGCGCCGACCCGAAGTACGCGGCGTTGACGGTTGGATCAGCGTACCTCACCACAGTGAGGCTGAATGTTACTTCGCGGACGTTCCATTGCGATCCATTGGAGAGAGTGATCTGAAGCGCATCGCCATCAATGCCGGCAGGGCCATCGAGCTTTGCCAGTTCGGAGGCCGGCAATTCCTGCATCGAAAGCGGATCGGCGATTAGCGCGGTGGCTTTTGAACTGAATGATAGGCTGCAGGTCACATCCGGCGACGAAACGCGGAATTGATTCGATGCGGCATCGACCGAAAAGGTCAGCGCGACTCCGTTCTTACGCTGCTGCTCCGCCTTGTCGAGCACGTGGGAAATGTTGTCATTGTCGATGATTTTCTGGGTCTCGGCCGGC